>SL_8KL_010_SEDDRAFT_10001322_pt1 | contig 21494 bp, 24 predicted proteins | sample SodLakKL_010_SED_4_FD_11160 | JGI IMG/M metagenome (IMG submission 11160) | reverse complement strand
CCCTGGATCAATCCCTTTACGTAGCGGTTGATTTCAGAAACTTTTAAAACGGTTACTTGTTTATCCATATTATTTAAGATAGTACCCGACTGCCTGAATAGTTCAACGAATTTCAGTCAGTCGGGTACTTTTTTCTACCTCCCGGCTTTCAAGGCCTATTCTCAAAGGTTATCCCGAAGAGAACTCTCCTTTAACCGGCCTCAATACTTTGCATTTCCTCCCTAACATCTTCAAGGGAAGTGTAACTCCATTTTTCACCCATTGCTTCAGCCAGGTCGCAGATCAGTTTCCAGTCTTCGACCACATTACTGCCGTTTTGCAAAGCGTTTTCATTTACATGGGTGTAACCCGAAGAGTTGGTGAATAATCCTCGTTTGCGAGCAACCGGCAGTGCAGGTAAAACCATATCGCTTTGTTCAGGTGCTTCTTTCTTTTCCTGGCAGGATACTGCAAGGAATTCAAGGCCCCCTGGTTTTTTGGCGACGGACAATTCTCCGAAAGTGAGCATCCCTTTAACTTTACCTTCGTTTGCAGCGTCCATGATTTTATCTCGATCCATACCTGCTTCTCCATTCAGGGCCACAAATCCGGGGCCGAAGGAGGGCGAACCGCCCAACACTATTGTGCCGGCAGCATTGCTGAATTCAGATAACAGCAGTAAATCACTCTTGCCCAGGGCAAGTTGCCCGCCGGCCCTGGCCATTTCGAGCAAGGCTTCAATGAATTGATCGTCGGCTGCTTCCAGGCAAGCCGGGCTGACTACTGTGCAGCTGCTGATCTTGGAAATCTCAGCCGCCGCTTTTTTCAATTCTTCAGCGGATACTCCTGCTTCCTTGGCTGCTCCGCCGGGATCTTCGCCTTTAAGGGCTGCAGTTATTCCTTTCAGCACGGCCGTTTCCGCGCCCGATTTAGGCCTGAGATCAAGTTCGTCCCAGGTTTTCGGCTTTTCTTCGCCGGCAGCAATACGCACGATCGTTGATTTGCCGAAACGTCCGGCTTGCTGCAGGGCCATTGCCGCAACCGGATGGCTTTCTTCAAGCCCGGGACCGATCACGGTAATTGCTTCACAATCCTGCATTGTAGCAGGAGTGGGACATTCTACACCGGGCCCGGTCACTTCCCGCAAACCGCGGTAAGCTTTCGCCCAGTTTTTGCCCACACCTAAATCGACATTGGCAGTGCCAAGAGCAGAGCGGGCCAGTTTTTGCAAGAGATAGCTTTCTTCGTTGCTTTGTTTGCCTGAAGCAAGGACTGCTACCGCTCCGGGACCCGACTGTTTTTTCATATCAAGCAAGGTTTGGGCGGTCTTTTTTACCGCCTCGTGGTAATCCATTTCCCTGTATTCTTTGCCCTCCAGGGCAAGCGGGTTTTCTTGCGGTTTCGGGTCAAACTCGTTTACCCCAAACTTGCCTTTCTGGCAGAGCCAGCTTACTTTTTCGCCTTCCCTGGGAACGGTTACCCTGATCAGGTCTTCCTTGTAAGCCTGCCTTTCAACGGTGCAACCAAGTGAGCATTCCACACAGACACCGGGGACCTGGGTCAATTCCCACTCCCTGCCGCCGGCGCTCCTACCTTTTTCAGTCAGGGCGGCTACCGGGCAGACATCGACGCACTGACCACAGAATATGCAGCCAGCCTCTTCTAAGGATACATCTTTACCTTCATTGTAAGGGACTACCCGGGTATTGACACCGTTTCCGACCAGTTCGTAGACATCAGCGCCCACTTCTTTGCGGCATACCTGGACACAGCGCCCGCAAAGAATACACTTTTCTTCATCGCGGACGATATAGGGGTTATCTTCTGTCTTTTCGGTCGGAACATCACGATCAAGCTGTTCGGGCAGTTCAACCTGCAAACTGTAGGCTTGTTCCTGCAATTCACAGGTCCCGGTTCTTTCACAAGTTAGGCAGTCTTCATAAGGATGTGTCGCCAGAGACATGATTAGGATTTGATTGCGTTTTTCCTGTATCTCAGGCGTATTAGTAACCACTACCATTCCGTCGGCGACCGGGTTATCACAGGAAGTCACCGGCTTTTCGATCCCTTCAACATCGACAATGCAGATGCGACAGTGGCCAAGTGGTGCTAACCGGGGGTGGTAGCAAAGAGTGGGAATATCGATTCCGTTTTGCCGGGCCGCCTCCAGAATAGTTGTGCCCTCTTCTGCAAATATTTTTTTGCCATCAATTTGTAAACTTACGGTTTTCATGATTATTTATACCCTCCCCTCGGTTATAAGATGGCCATACCCAAGCGCAAACACTTAATGCAGCGTTCCGCTTCGTTGACTACTTCACAAGGATATTTAAAGCCCAGCTCTGCTTCATCAAAGCCCTGGATCCGCTCTTTCACAGGGAGGGCTTCTTCTTCCAGGCGGGCTCTTCCTCCGATCATTTCCGGAGCGACCTCTTCTTTATAGACTCCCGTGTCTTCTATATGCTTTTCATTTACTTTTTGTTCGCTCAACTTGCTTTCGCCGGTGCGGATATAGTGGTCGATAGCTTCTGCGGCGCGGTTTGCCGAAGCAATCGCTTCAATAACCGTAGCCGCACCAAGAACAACGTCACCGCCGGCAAAAACACCGGGTGTATCGGTTTCCATAGTCTGAGAATCGGCATTCAAGGTACCTTTTTTGGTTACTTCAAGGCCACACTCAGGGGTAACATAGCAAAAATCGGCTACTTGCCCGATGGCCGGGATTACCGTATCGACCTCTAAAACATGCTCTGTGCCTTCGACCGGCTGGGGCCGGCGGCGTCCGCTTTCGTCAGGCTCACCCAGTCTCATCTGGATACACTCTAACCCGCTGACACAACTATTTTCTTCTTTAATGCAGGTCGGATTGGCCAACAAGTGGAAAATAACACCTTCTTCTTCGGCGGCATCCACTTCCGCTTCGTTAGCCGGCATTTCCGCCCTGCTGCGGCGATAAATCAGGTGAACTTCTTTTACCCCGAGCCTGAGTGCCGAGCGGGCACAGTCCATGGCAACGTTACCGCCCCCGATAACCGCGATTTTTTCACCGATATCGACTTTTTCACCGAGGTTAACCTTGCGCAGGTATTCTACCCCTGGCATGTACCCCTTGTATCCGGCATCTTCACCTTTACAACCCATCTTGGCGCTGTCATGTAAGCCGTTTGCCACAAAAATTGCCTTGTAACCTTCATCCCACAGCTGTTCCATAGTGATATCCACACCAACCTCAGTGTTATACTTTATTTCTACACCGAGGCTTTCCACTACTTCGACTTCCGCGTTAAGGATATCCCTGGGTAGACGATAACTGGGGATGCCAACCGCCAGCATTCCTCCGGCTACAGGCAACGACTCATAAATAGTCACCGCATAACCCTTCTGGGCCAACTGGTAAGCGCAGTTTAAACCGGCCGGGCCGGCTCCGACTACGGCTACTTTGGTGGCATCCGCGGGAGGTTTGGCAGGTTGGAGATTTTGATCGTAATTGTTTTTGGCTCCGAAATCCGCAGCAAACCGCTTCAAAAGCCGGATCGAAAGTGATTGATCGTACGGCTGGCGGTTACAGTTTTCTTCACAAGGATGTACACAGACCCTGCCAAGAGTTCCCACCAGCGGAGTCTTCTCCCGGTTTACTGCCAGCGCTTCTTCAAAATCGCCTTCCTTAATACATTCTATATACCTGGGGATGTTGATGTGGGCCGGACAGCCGTTACGGCAAGGTGCTGTTAACATGGGACGATAAGTCAGACCATTGCCTGACGGCGACCGATTTTCCTCTAAATATGCAGTGAATTCGTCTTCGAAGTATTCCAGGGCATGCAGCAACGGTACCGGGGAAGACATCCCGAGTTCGCAAAGCGAGCTTTCCTTGATTAACCCGCTGATTTCTTTTAAGAAGGCCAGGTCTTCCTTGCTGCCCTTGCCGCTAAGCAGTTTTTCCAACCGGTCAACAATAACTTTGCTCCCGGCGCGGCAGGGAATACAACGGCCGCAGGATTCATTCTGCATACTCTGGTAGTACTCTTTCAGTGCTTTGACAACCTCTACTTCTGGATCGATCATAATTATGCCCGCCCAGCCAATGAAAGCTTTTAAATCTTTGCCATCAAGCTGGGGAGGTTGATCCAAATCCTGCAAGTCCATCCGTTCCTCTAGGTTCTTGTTTCTTTCATCGTTTAATTTTCCATTCCAGCTGCTAAAAAATACCTTGGACATTTTTCCCTCTCTCCCTAAAGAAAATTACTTAAACCTACCTCCTCGTTCAATGTTCGTGATACTTTTCACTCATCCTCCTTCCACTTAGATTAAAATATTTACGGCTAAGGCATTGCCTTTAAAGTATCAATAACCATAATCTACTTCGCCACAATTTGAGAAAATCCTTTTAGAGTTTTAAAAGCAACAAATTTTAAAGAGTAGTCACCGCTTACTCTTTGAAGAAGCGCGCAGCTTGTACCGCTAAACCGGCGGCGTTATCCGCGGCATATTCAGGGGCGGCAAAAAATATCTTTTGCCCCGGGAGTTTCGCTGACAGGCGTTTACGGATGAATTGGTTTGCCGTCACTCCACCTACTGCCAGTATCCCGTTATAACTATTGATTCCATGCTTTAAAGCAGTGACTGCTTTCACCAGCGAGTCGGTAATACATTTTTCCACTGCCCGGGCCAGGTCTTCTTTGCGAAAGCCTTTGGCAAGCAGTCTTTCTGCATGGCTTGCCGGCCCAGAAAAACTGATTTCACTTCCCTTTACAGCCAGGGGCAGCTCGAGATTTGCATCAATGCTATTTTGGGCAAGCTTTTCGAGGGCAGGGCCGGCCGGAAAATCCAATCCTGCCTGCTTGCCGAAACGGTCGATAAATTGCCCGGCGTTAAGATCGCAGCTGCCGCCCAGCATAGTCAAATCCAGGCATCCGGGGCTTGATTCTACGGCAAAAATTATTTCCGTAGTCCCACCTGAGAGATGGGTTACCAGGTAGCGTCCGGACGGCAATCCTGCCGACCACAACCCGGCCATAACGTGGCCCTCCTGGTGAGTAGAGGGCAAAAAATTAAGGCCCATGGTTTTGGCCAGGAACAAACCAAAGGCCTCGCTTACCTTGAATACCGGCATATAGGACCCCTCTACCGGGCGGGGGGCAGTAGCTGCAGCTACTGCGATAATCTTTCCCTTCTGCGGGATTAACTCTTCCTTATTAATTAAAAAAGGCAGCTGGTTGAGATGGGCAAATACTGCTTCGGACTGGCGTAGCCCCAGGCTGCCTTCCTCCACCGGCAGAGTTTTCCTTTCTTCAAAAACCAGATGTTCCTCCCGGTCCACAATGGCCAGGGAAGAGGTGTATGCCGAGGTATCGATCCCCAGGTAATAACCCTGTTTAGGATTCTTTTTCAAAGGCCTCTCCCACTGCGCGATCGAGCACGCCGTTAATAAAACCCACTGCTTCTGCGGTGCTTCCATATTTTTTGGCCAGCTCGAGAGCTTCGTTGATTGATACTGCATGAGGAATGTCATCGCGGTAAAATATTTCATACATAGCCAAACGCAGCAAATTGCGGTCGACTGCAGAAAGGCGTTTTAACTCCCATTTCACCAGGTATTTAGTGATCATCTGGTCCAGTGTTGTCTGCCTGGCCACAGTATTGGAAACAAGGTCTTTGACAAACTCTTTTTCACCGGAACCCAGCCCTGCACCTTCAAAAGAATACTTCAAGGCCTGTTCCACCCGAGACTTGCCGATATCAACTTGAAAAAGAGCTTTAAATGCTACCTCTCGTGCCAACCGACGGGACAATAGATTAATTCCCTCCATGCTGCGCTGTTTGTTTATTAGTTGAACAAATATGTCTGGTTGTATATTGCCATGGCGCTTTTTTTATTCTTCTTTTGTAGAAAAGAGGCGCCTAAAAAAACCGCCTACGTCGTTAGTGGCATCCAGTTTCCAACCAATTAATAAACCGACTCCGATGCAAATGTAAATAAACAGGCTCCACCAGAAACCGTAATACAATACCAGCAAAGCAAAAATTAAGCCAAGCAGACCTCCCAGGATTTTTCCCCAGTGTTTGCTGATTATAAGCCACCAGTTCATTTCGGACAAAATATGTTCCTCCTTTATCCCTTGATCAGCGCTTATTTAGTGGACGGCGCCTGATCTACAACTATATTTTCAACATTAACTTTCACTTCATGGACTGTAATTCCGGTAATTTCCTCGACATATTCTTTAACCTTCGACTGCAGTTCACCGGTAACCCCCGGCATGGGGACATCGGGCATGACCCTGATTTTTACGTTGATTACCAGGCCGTCTTGGGTAAAAGAAACCTGCCTGCTGACCTCTTTGATTCCCTGGGTTTGTTGGATAACCCTTGAAATCATATTTTCAATCGCTGTAAGCGAAATGGCCACTTCGCCATATTGGCTCCCTTTCATTACCGCATTAGCAGTTTTTTTCCTTGGCCTTAGACCCAAAATAATTAGGATTAAGGCAATTAAAAGCATTCCCACTCCTACACCAAGGACCACGTTTTGATCGGCCCAGGCCGGCAAATAAAGGGCCAGACCGGGAACCAGGTTGTAATTGACAGCCAGCAAAAAGAATGCGCCGCCAATAAAAAGCAGCCCCAAGAATACCAGGATTACACGGAGCAGTGTTCTCATTCTTTATTCCCCCTTTACTTTTGCTTCACGGGTAGCAACATCCTTACTGCTCTTTTTCTCCGGTTTCCGCTTCCTCTACTTCTTCACCTTCTTCTTGGGGGAAATGGACTCCCTGAACATGAACGTTAACATGAGTAACCCGCAAACCGGTCATTTCTTCTACTGTTTTCTTAACACCTTCCTGGATATCCCAGGCAATATCAGGTATACGTGCTCCATACTCGATGATAATAAAAATATCCAGCTTGGCTTCCTCGGTTCCCACTTCAACTTTAATCCCTTTGGACAAATTTTTGCGTCCGAGTACTTCGGCAATTCCGCCACCAATCCCGCCGCTCATCGAGGCTACTCCCTTGATTTCGGTGGCGGCAAGGCCGGCAATGGTAGAGACCACTTCTTCAGCAATTCTGACCTCACCAAGTTCGGTGGGTAGCATCCTGGCATTATCATTTTCAGCCATACATAATACCTCCCGATTGTAAATTTTTTAACTCCTAAAAACTCTTAGATTGCTTCAATTATACCAGTTTATGCTAAGCGGTTCAATTTTCTGTCCGCTACAAAAACCGGAAAACTTGGTTGCTTTAAATATTTTCCTGGTTACTCCTTTTCACCTTTCTCTTCTTGGTTCATTTCCGGCAGTTCTTCAAAATCCTCATACCACTCTTCGTCATCAACCAGGACTGCTTCGCCACAGCCCGGGCAGGTCACTTCGATGGATGAATCCTGGTCTAGAATATTATCGTCGACCACTACGATTTCTCTGCAGTTCGGGCATTCGATAGAAAACCCTTCATCATATCCGGCTAACTCTTCATCAAAGAAGTCATCTTCATCCTCTTCTTCATAAAAATCTTCTTCCATAGTGGATAAATCTTCATCAATAGCTTCGGTGTATTCAAACAGTTCTTCGTAATCTACCCTCATTTGCTCAATTTCGTCTGTTATATCGCCAAGCAAATCAATAATGCGATGCAATACTTTTTGTTCCTTGCTTTCCTCTCCCAGCTCCAGTCCTTCGGTAAAGCCACGCAAGTATGAAACCCGTGCTTTCAAATCTTCATGCATAATTTTCCCTCCTCGTTTTAATTAATCATGCCCGTTCGATATATTCACCGCTGCGGGTATCAATGCGGATCATGTCACCGTTGTTGATAAAAAGCGGCACCTGGACTACCAGGCCGGTTTCCATAGTAGCCGCTTTGCTTGCCCCCGAAGCGGTATCTCCCTTAATCCCCGGTTCAGTATCGGCAACCTGCAGGGTTACTGTTACCGGAAGGTCGATGCCGATCACTTCATCTCCGTACATGAGCACATTCAATCGGTCATTTTCTTTCAAGTATTTAGCACTCGTGCCGATTTTTTCAGCAGGGAGGGTAATTTGTTCATAAGTTTCGGAATCCATCAGGTGAAAGAATTCATCATCGCGGTAAAGAAACTCCATTTCTTTTCTTTCCAGGTGCGCCTTGGGTACCTTTTCCCCGGCCCGGAAAGTGTGTTCGATTGTCGAACCTGTCCGCAAATTTTTCAGCTTTGACCGGACAAACGCCTGTCCTCTTCCAGACTTGGAATGTTGAAAATCAAGGACTGTGTAAATTTCCCCTTCTAATTCAATGGTTAGCCCGGTTTGAAAATCATTAGTCGAAATCATTGGTAACTCCGCCTTTCATAATTAAAAAATTAAATCGTAATCAGTTCTCGAGGACTCCTGGTCATTATTTCCGCACCCTCTTCGGTGAGACATACCATATCTTCGATCCGCACTCCGCCAAAGTTTGGAATATATAAGCCCGGCTCCACGGTTACCACCATTCCTGGTTCAAGGATAGTTTTGCTGCGGGGATTTAGAGTAGGTTGTTCATGAGTTTCAAGCCCCACTCCGTGTCCTAAGCCGTGGCCGAAATATTGCCCGTAACCATCCTGTTCGAAGATATCCCGGGCCACCGCATCGGCATCAGAGCATTTCATTCCCGGTTTTAATGATTCCCGGGCTGCATACTGGGATTTTAAAACCATGCTGTAAATTTCACGACAGCGCTCACCGGGTTCGCCAAGAGAAACGGTACGGGTCATATCCGTAGCGTAACCGTTAAATACACCACCAAAATCAATGGTTACCAGCTCTCCCCGCTCCATTTCTTTTGATGAAGCGGTTCCGTGCGGCATTGCCCCTCGTATTCCGGAAGCAACAATAAAACGGAAAGAGGGTTCTTCCGCACCCTTCCGGCGCAAATACATTTCTGTTTCCAGGGCCAGTTCCTTTTCTTGCATGCCCGGTTTAATAATGTCACAGATATGTTCGAAGGCAGAGTCCAGCATTTTCGCTCCGTCACGCAGGATGGCAAGCTCCGCCTCGCTTTTGATTATCCGCAATTTCTCTACTGTGTCTTCATAAGGTTTAAGCTCTGCCGGGATTTTTTGTTCCATTTCGCGGTAATTGTGGTAGACCACGTGCTTGGATTCAAAAGCTATTTTTTCCCATCCGGCATCTTTAACGACGGGCGCAAGTTCACTGAAAAGGTCTTCCCGCCAACGCTGCACGGTAAATTGAGAAGCCTGGGTTTTGGCCTGTTCCAGGTAACGAAAGTCGGTTACCAGGATAGCTTGCTCCTGCCCGATTAAAAGGACCCCGCTGGTCCCATCGAAACCACTGAGGTAACGGCGGTTATGCGGGTTGGTGATCAAAATAGCGCAGGTACCGTTTTGTTTTAAAAATGTACGCAACCTTTTAAGTCGGCCGGCAATTTCTTTTGACATGAGCTAAACCTGCTGCTTCTTCAAGATTTTTACCAGAGCCTGTAGGCCGAGCAAGTAACTCTCAGGTCCCAGGCCACAGATCATTCCTTCGGCTACAGGGGTAATTACCGAATGCTGCCGGAAGGATTCGCGGGCAAAAACGTTGCTCAAGTGCACTTCCACCAGGGGCAGTCCCGCAGCGGAAAGGGCGTCACGTAAAGCGTAACTATAGTGGGACAGGGCTGCGGGATTGATCATTATCCCGACGCAGGTTTTAGCGGCTTCCTGGATACGGTTGATTAATTCCCCTTCGTGGTTTGACTGAAAACACTGCACAGTAAATCCCATTTCTTCGCCTTCTTTTTTCAGGGTCCGGTCAATTTCTTCAAGAGTCATGTTTCCATATATATCCGGCTCCCTTTCACCGAGCAAGTTTAAATTAGGCCCGTGTAAAATGAGAATAATCCCTGTTGACAAAACCCGCGCCTCCCCCGTAATTATGCGTGAAATAAGCTAACAAATTACTTTCCTGATTAAGTTTAAAATTCCTGCCTGGTTTCAAGCATTAATTTCTTAACCCTTAGTGTAACAGATTACCGTGCTCTTAAATAGCCCATTATTTTACGAGCTACCTGTATTGGGGCCATTCCGGTTGTATCAACCCGCACTTCACAGTGGCGGTAATGTTCCTCCCTTTCCTGAAGTAGTGAGGTTACCTTCTGGGCGGGATCATTTCCGGCAAGCAAAGGACGGTCTTCCGAGCCTCCGGTACGACGTAAAATCTCATCAGGCGAAGCAGTGAGAAGGATTATTATACCAATTTCCTGCATGATCTTCCGATTTTTTTCCCGGAGCACAATGCCTCCACCGGTGGAAACAACCAGGCTGCCGGGTTTGTACTCCCGCAAATTTTCTAGCACTTCGCTTTCCCTGTCTCTAAAATATTCTTCACCTAAACTTTTGAAGATTTCAGGTACCGAAAGCCCGGTCTTTTTTTCCACAAGATTATCTGTATCAAGAAAATCTCTCTTCAATGAACGGGCCAATAGTTCCCCAACCACAGTTTTGCCGGTGCCCATAAATCCGGTTAAAAAAACCTGTTTACCTTCAACGCTCTTTTTTAGCATAACTAACCCCGCCTTGTTTTTATGATCATAACGCTTTTTAGCCTACAAGTTATAGTAATCAAAATTAAGCAATACTATTTTCTATCCGGTAGCTTAATGCACCTACCATTTTTAAGGTCTTTCTTCTGATATTCTCACTCTGCCAGTGACCGGAGTTATGATCAAGTATAAAGTATCATTGTGTTCATTTACCAGACCGATGGTTCCTCCACTGCAGGGAGATCCGGTCGGTTTAAATCTAAGTGTCGCAGGACCAGATCCATCCCAGTAGGTGTTAGCTCTAAAACTGATACCCTCTGGCAGGGTAATGTACTCGGTTTCTTCAGTCCTTGCATCCCGGATCCGGTATTCATTGGTAGCGTGATTGATTATGATAAACTGGGTACTTACCTTTGTTATCGCTGTTTGCCGGGCTTTGCGCAAATCGGTAGCAAAGCTGCGGGCGGCTATCTCTAAATTACGACTATTGCCGAGGTTATAAATAGCCGGCATGGCAATCAGGGTGATCAGTCCTAGCAAGGCAATCACGCAAAGCAGCTCGATCAAAGTGAAACCATGACTTGCTTTTTTTAGGTCCCGCCGGCTATCTTTTCCCCAGGAATGCTTCATTTTAGGCCTCACCCTTTTGCAGGCGTTCCACGAAAGGACTGTTTCCGGTATAACCCAAGTAATCAGAGTCAAAAACACTGTTGAAAGTAGCGCGGACCACTTCACCCATAGTGGTTTCCCCGGCTTTGAGGCGGCGCAGGCCATCTTTTACCAGGGGTGTCATTCCCAACTCGATTGCCTTTCCTTGCAGGGCGGTAGCTTTGGTACCATGCAAAATCATGCCCTGCAGCTCCTGGTCGAGAATTAATAGTTCCTGGATGGAGGTGCGGCCGCGGAAACCGGTCTGGTAACAATATTTGCATTTGCTACCACGATAGAGTTTGCCGGGGGGATCTTCTTTAAAAAAGTGATAGTAAAATACTTTCTCTTCTTCACTGGGAGCGTATTCTTCACTGCACCGGGGACAAATTTTCCGGATTAGTCTCTGGGCAATTACCCCATTGAGAGAAGCAGTAACCATAAAAGGTTCAAGCCCCATATCGATTAACCTGACCACCGCTCCGGCAGCATTATTTGTATGGAGAGTACTTAAAACCATGTGTCCAGTTAGAGCAGCCTGGGTGGCAATTCTGGCTGTTTCTAAATCACGGATTTCACCCACCATAATTATGTCCGGATCCTGTCTTAAAATCGAGCGCAGGGTGTTGGCAAAAGTTCGGCCAATTTTTCGGTTGACCTGGATCTGGTTGATTCCTCTCAATTCACATTCTACCGGGTCTTCTATCGCGATAAGATTATCTTTTTCTTTGTTCAAATAATTCATGGCGGAATACAGGGTGGTGGTTTTACCGCACCCGGTCGGCCCGGTAAGGAGGACCATTCCGGCATGGTTCAACAGAAGTTTTTGCAGGATGTGGTAATTGTTTGCGGAAAGCCCCAACTTCTCAAGAGGTAAAACTATTTTTTCCTTCTCCAGTAAACGGATGACGACCTTTTCTCCGTAAATGGTGGGCATAGTTGAGACCCGTAAATTAATCTCCTCATCTTGTTTTTTAAGCTGTATATTGCCATCCTGGGGCAATCTTTTTTCTGCAATATCGAGATTGGCCATGATCTTGACCCTGGAAATAATCTGTTCCTGCTTGGTTTTGGGTGGGGCGGCATATTCATGAAGAATTCCGTCAAGCCTCAACCTGACTCGTAAACCTTCCTCGGATGGTTCCAGGTGAATATCGCTTGCTCCCTTTTCAATCGCACGCCTGATTAAAGAGTTAACCACTTTGATGATCGGTGATTCACTGGAAACCGGCTCCGGATCGAGATTTTTTTCTTTTTCACAAACCAGGTAACTTGATTCGGTTTTTTCTAGTGGTTGGTAGTTCCCGAGGGCGTAGTATTGTTGAAAAGCATAATTTATAGCGCTTTCTGCAGCCAGGACGGGGTATACTTCCCTGCCGCTGATTTTCTCTACTTCGTCTACTGCGTGCAAATCCAATGGATCGGCCATAGCCAGGATCAACTGATTATCCCGCAGGGCCAGCGGCATTATCTTATGTCTGTGAGCTATTTCTAACGGGATACAGTCGATAGCATTGTAGTTGATTTTTTCACTGTAAAGATTAACCTGGGGGATGCTGAGCTGCTCTTCCATGACATTTAAGAGTACTTCTTCGGTGATAGCTCCTTGTTCAAGTAAAATTTTACTGACCGGCCTGCCAGTCCGCTGCTGTTCACTTAAAACAAATTCGATTTGGTCAGGATTAATTGAAGCAGCTTTAAAAAGCGCTTCGCTAACCCGGCGGCGGTTGAATCTTTCCATTTAAACTGTTGACCTCCTGGTAAATTTCCTAGTTTTTTGTGTTGCTTAATTGTAATGCTTTAATACCACAATAATATAAACAGCATTAAAACTGTTATTTTTGTCCAGCGCTATCCTAATTTACGACATAAACCCTGCCGCTTTTTGCATCACCTCCAGTGGCGCATTTAAACCGGTGAAATGTTCAAATGAAAGTGCTGCCTGGCAGGTAAGCATTCCCAGACCGTTTAAAACCTGGCCATTGTATTTTTCAAATGCCTCCATAACCATGCTCTTTTCCGGGCTGTATCGCAAATCTAAAAGGATCTGGTTTTGCTCAAAAGGGGCTGCTTTTGCCAGGGCATCCAGGAAAGATTGATCATCAACCGGCAGGGAGTATACAATCAGGCGGCACTCCTGGAGCACATCTACCAAAAATTCCTTCTGCAACGGTAGGCTTTCGCTATATTTTGTCCCCGTGTGGTTCCTCAAGAGCTCGGCCAGTTGTTGTCCTTTTTCAAGACTGCGATTGACAATAGTCATTTTACCGGCACCTTTTTGGGCAAGCGTGTAAGCAGCAGCTCTGGCCGCTCCTCCAGCGCCAATAATCACCACTTTCCCTTCAGGTTTAAAATCCGGCTTCACCTGCTTTAAGGCCATGTACAAGCCTTCTCCGTCGGTTGTTGTTCCATATAGGGTCCCTTTCCTGTTGACAATCGTGTTGACCGATTGAACCAACCTGGCTTCGTGGGATATCTCTTCAAGAAAAGGAATTACTGCCTCCTTGTAAGGGCTGGTTATATTGGCTCCACCGATCGAAAGCGCTTTCAAGCCCTCTACAGCATGTTGCAAGCGGAATTCCTCCACCGGGCAGGCGAGGTAAACACTGTTCAAGCCAAGTGACTTAAAGGCTGTATTATGAATAATTGGCGACATAGAGTGGCCAACAGGATTGCCAAGCAGCAAGAAAAGTTTAGTTTTTGCGTTTGGTTGAAACATTTGTTTACTACCCCCCTTAGTGAACAAATTTTCTCAAGTATAGCACGAAAACATTGGTTTGGGGAAGTCAAAACACAAAAACTAAAAAAATATTTCATTAATCCGTTTATTAAATTATCTATAAGCAGGAAATATAAACAGCGTGTTGAATAATTAAAGATGTAATTATAAACACATACTTATTGATCAAGAAAAGGATAAATGATTTGTTTAATCCGGCTAATCCGTTTATATTTATTCTCGTTTTTGTGGTAGGGCTCTGTTTCGGTAGTTTTTTAAACGTCATAGTCTATCGCTTGCCGCGACAGATTTCTGTTACCACCCCACCCTCACGCTGCCCTTATTGTTCATATCATCTGAGGGCATTAGATTTGCTTCCATTAATCGGTTACCTGTTGATCAAGGGTCGTTGCCGGAGTTGCGGAATTAAGATTAACCTTCGTTATCCACTGGTAGAACTGTCCACCGGGCTACTTTTTTTGATTGTGTTTAGTGATCACTCCTGGACTCTTGAATTTGTTAGCTATACTACCCTGCTATATTTGCTCCTCGGAATATCCCTGATTGATTTGGAATACCGGATAGTCCCGAACCGGATTATTGCCGCCGGGCTCATTGCAGGATTTTTAGTTTATTTCCCCCGTGCACTCGATTATATTATCAACCCACCTGAATGGTTGCTTGCTGAAAGACCCCTTTCTGATGCTTTTTTTGGCTTGTTGCTGGGCGGTGGAATAATGCTGATTATCTTTCTTGTTTCCAGGGGGGGTATGGGTGCCGGGGATTTAAAATTGATGGCATTAATCGGTTTTTTTGTAGGCCTGCGCGGGACAGCCATGGTTATGCTTTTTGGGTTTTTGATCGGAGCGCTAACCGGGATTATTTTTATGATAAGCGGAAAGTTAACCAGAAAAGACGCCCTTCCCTTTGCCCCTTTTCTCTCTCTGGCTACTTTAATCGAAGTGCTTTGGGGAGAACAGATCTGGGAATGGTATACTGATTTACTGGCCTGAATTATTATGGTTTAACCTGAAGTTCCATCTGCTTTGTCTTTGCCGCGCCGAACCCGGGTTTGCGGTAAAATTTAATAAGATGTTTTAGTAGTTTCACTTTTAAAAATGCATAAGGAGCCAACTGACTTGAATAAATTGGCATTTAGTGGCCTATTATCTAAAAGCAGCGGCTACAGCTTAATTGAATTACTGGTAGCTGTAACCATCCTGGGCCTGGTTGTTGCCCCATTCCTCGGACTATTCGGTGGAAGCTATCAAGCTATTGCTGCTTCTAACAGGCAAACCAAAGCGGTCTACCTGGCTCAACAAAAAATAGAAACCTTAAAATCAAAAGGTTATGAGCAGGCCTACGAACAGTACATTGTTACCGGTGATTCCCCGCAGGTGGAAGAAAAACTGCCCGGGGAAAAAGGTTTTGTGCGTACCACCTCGGTCAGCGCTCGGGGTACACCGGAAAATGGGGTCAGCACTTACCCCTGTAAACTCTTAAAAATCGAGGTAAACGTATCCTTTGCTATTCGAAGTAAAGAAGAAAAGGTGTCATTATCTACTTACCTAAGTGAAAGGTGATTAGTTTATATGATTAAAGTATTCAACACCGAATCCGGGTTGACCCTGGTGGAAATATTATTTACTTTTGCCATGCTTGGATTTTTCCTTACTGCTATTTATTCCTTTTACTCATCAGGGCTTTCCGGCTGGCAACGCAGTGTGGAAAAGATGGAGTACCAACAAACTGCCAGAGCTGCCATGGATAAGATGATCAATGAACTGCGCTTTGCCCATATAGTTAAATTTAATGCCGAAGGCAGGTGCCAAAGCAATAACGCATATGATTTTGACTTCAATAAAAACTACGAGATAATTTGTTTCAGAGTTAAAAAAGCACCTTCAGAGGAAGACCTCACCCTGTTTCGCTTTCGCCGCTTAGGTGAAGGAGAAGAAGGACAGCTTATTTATGACCAGCGGAAGAACGGCAATACACATTATGCTACCAAAGTAGTTGCCCTTTATGTCACCGGGTTATCTTTTTCAATCGACGACGAAAAAATTATTCATATCACTATCAGTGTAGGAAGCGAGGAAAAAGAAACCGTCCTGACCGGCAGTGTGCGTCCCCGCAATATGGAACTGGAGTAACCTTGATGTGTTCTAAATTTACACAGACACTTTTGTTTGATTCTGAAAAAGGCATGGCCGTTGTGATGGTCCTGGTATTTACGGGAGTCTTAATGGCATTAGGCACTGCTTTGATTACCAACGCTGTAAACGAAAAATTGATTGCCGAATACAATAACCGGGATATCAAACTGTATTACATTACCGAAGCGGGAATTGAAGTTGGGTTAGCGTTAATCAACGAAGCCTGGGAAAATAATGCCGGTGCAGAACCTTTTTTTGTTTTTGATTATGATTCTGAAATACAGGGTGTTCTTGGCGATGGTTCTTATACTGTTACTTTTAACGAACTAAAATATTGCCCGGAGGAGAATTATTATGTTGTTGAAGTAATTTCCGGAGCCTTTCTCAAAGAGGGCAGCAAAACGATGACTGTGATTGTAACACTCGATCCAGAAAATATCACCATTACAGAATGGCAAAGGGCGGTTCCGCTGCCGTATTAAATGGATCCGGTTATTTGTAGAGGAGGAGATTTAAATAACCTTAGTAAAACAGAAAAGCAATAGCAAAGCTACTGAAATATTCTATAAAACGCGTTATTCGGCGATCGGACTTGACCTGGGCAGTGACCGGGTCAAACTTCTTCAACTGCAACATGAAGAAAACAAAGTAAGTATCTTTGAAAAATGTAACTTTCCTACTCCACCCGGGGCAATTGAAAAAGGAAAAATTAATGACGTCCAGGCATTGCAGCGGGAACTAAAACATGCAAAAAACCACCTGGACTGGATGGGTAAAGAGGTCTACCTTGCTCTTGATAGCAGGGTCTGCTATATGCGCCTGGTCACAATGCCCGAAATGAGTAAAAAGGAGCTGGACCGTGCGATGAGCCTGGAAACTGAAAAACATTTTTCTTTAGATCCCGCTCGGATAATCACCGGTTACTGCAGTATTTATCCTGACCCGGTAAATAAGGAAGCCTCAGCTTCCCACTACCTTCTTACTTCCGTAGAAAAAGAAATATCCGATGCTTATGGAAGACTCGCCCTTGAAGCAGGATTGATCCCCCGGGCCATCGAGATAGCGCCTTTAGCATTGATCAGATCACTTAATCATGTCAGGAAAATAACTTTCCCCGAAAAAAGGAGCGCACGTCTTTTACTTGACTGTGGCAACCAGAGCACTACCCTCACACTTGCTGTATCAAATGAGTACCGCGCTCATCGCAGCTTCAATCTAGGCATTGAGGATTTTAAAAATGCAGCCAGGTCCAGTAAAATTCGTATGGAAAAAAATTCTTCCGGGGAACGACCAGCGTACAAAAAAGTCTCTCTTGAAGAAAAAAGCCTTCAAGAGCTGGCCGGTAAATTGGGAAAAAATATAAATGAATCGCTTGATTACTGGATTGACAAAGGAGACTTGCAAGAAAATAACCTGCCCCCGCTAGAAGTTTGCGGGGGAGGTATTTTTATTCCCGGTCTCCCCTCCTCTCTCAAAACTATCTTGAACCATGACTTAATCCTTTACAATCCGCTAAAAGGTTTAAGCAGCAAAATGAGCGGCCATGAAGGGGCCCTTTTTCAGATCGCCCATGGCCTTGCTTTAAGGGGGTGGCGAAAATGAAATGCGAGATGGATTTACGCAGCCAAGAACTAGCCAGAGAATGTCGCTTCCTGAAACCGCACATACTCAGGGCCTGCATTCTTCTCTCTACCCTGGCTTTATTGATTGTTATACCTGCTTTGATAGGCGCTTATGCTGATTTTTTAAGTAAGGATAATGTTTCAGCCACTCAAGCGATCGATGAAATGAGCCAAAAAACCGCTTCCCTGGAAATGCTTGCCCAGGAAACAAAGCAGTTGAATGAAAAATATGAATTGATCCGTCGTTTTGAAAATGATAATAAACCGGTCCATGAACTACTTTCCTTAATCCTGGATGAAGCAGGTAAAAACGACCTTGAAATTAAGAACATAAAAATTAGGGAATGCGAAACCCTTATAATTGTTGCCCGGGCTGCATCAATCGTGGATGCTGCTAACTTTAACCAGGCTTTGTCGCAATACCCTGCTGTTCTATCCTCCCAGGTTGCCGGTCTTAGCCTGGTAGAAAACAACTACAGTTTTACAATCGAAAGCACTTATTCCCCAGGAGCCTTATTAGTGCCTGTAAACGGCTCAGCTTCAGGAGGTTTATATGATCAATAGCATATCTAATTTTAAACAATTATTTCAGGCTCACAGCAATTATTTATTCTTTTTTCTTATAACCTGCACGCTTCTACTTTGCGCCTGGCAAACTTTTACCTTGCTTACATGCGGAAAAATCGCTGCTATCAAAGAAGAACGGGAAGAGCTCCGTAACCGAATGGAATATTTAATTGAAATCACTTCCCGGGAAACAGCTCTAGAAACAGAGTGGGTATATCATCAAGAAAAGTTAGCAAATACTTCTTACAGGGTACCATTTACTTCTGAAGTAGCATTTGCCCTGGCTGATTTAGAAGAAATGTTAAAAGACTACCCTATAATCCTGCGCACCTTTAAGGCAGATGAAATAACCCGGTTAGAAGAGTATGGCATAGTAAAAATAACTGTCCATGTTACCGGTTCAGATGTCTCTCTGCACCGGATGTTAAAAGCTATGGAGGAAGAATACCCTTATCTTTTAAAACTGAAAGAGTTAGCCTGGAGCACTATTGATAGTCGAGAAGTTAACCTGGAACTTGAACTTTGTTTAATCGTTGCCGCGGACTCTACCGCTGCTCAGACCGAAGAAGCATTTTTTGGAGGAGCTTAATGCCTGAGAAATACATTTTTACCGCCCGGGATTACAACGGAGATAAGATACGAGATGTTTTAACCGCCAGTAACAGGAATGAGGCCCTGGAGATCCTCAATTCGCAAGGACTGGTCCCCGTTTCACTGGGTAAAAAGAATTATCTTTTGCAAATATTTAAAGATAGACTAATTGAAATTTTAAAAAGCATGGGATACCGTCCATATAGTAGCCGCGAATTGATGGTTTTTTGCCGTCAGTTTGCCACCATGCTTTACTCGGGAGTGTCGATCCTACAGGGGCTGGAAATTCTTGCCGGACAAACCAGGTCTTCTGCTTTTAAAAAACAAATCAAAGCGGTTGCTCTGGAGGTTGAAGAAGGAAGCACCCTTGCAGGGGCCATGCATAAACAAGGTGATTTTCCATCTGTAATGGTAAGCATGATTGAAACCGGGGAAAGCAGTGGAAAACTGGATTTGATCATGGAAAATCTTGCGGATCACTTTGAAAAGCAACATGACTTTCACGAAAAAATACGTTCGGCTACATTTTACCCCCTTTTTATTATTGGTGCCTCCCTGGCAGTAATGCTGGTAATGGTGCTTTATGTTTTGCCCCAGTTTGCCCAGGTTTTTGAATCTTTGGGTATGGAAATGCCTGTATATACCCGGATGCTCTTTAAAGCATCTGCCCTGTTCAGGCAATACTACCTGTTATTATTGCTTTGCGGTGTTTTTGTCTTAACAGCATTGATCCGTTACTTTAAAACAACAAAAGGCAGGCTGCAATACGATTACCTGCGCCTGCGCTTTCCTTTTTTCGGTAATATTTACACTCAGGCTCTAGCCGCAAGGTTCGCTCGAACCATGAGCACCCTGTTAAACGGCGGAACGACCCTACATGCTGCTTTGCATTTGGCTGACAAGGTTACTGCCAATGTTGTGATCAGTAAGTCAATTGGCGAGCTTAGCGAAGCACTTAACCGGGGCGAGGCGATGGCCGGGCTTGTAAAAGATATTAAACCTTTTCCAGTTTTGTTATCAGAAATGATTCGGGTCGGTGAAGAAACCGGAACCCTGGATCAAACTCTCAACCGTAGTGCTGTTTTCTATGAACGCGAAGTAGCCTACATCGTTGAAAGATTGAGCACCATCCTCGAACCTGTCTTGTTGTTACTGGTCGGCATATTTATTGGAGTGCTGGTGTTTTCAATCCTTTCGCCCATGTACCAAGTATTTCAAATGATTTAATAAAAAGCCTGGGCTTTACAGTAAAAGCCCAGGCCTAAAATATTTCATTTAGATCTATACTGCTTTGATCATTAGTTTCTTTATTCAGTGACGGTTACCATATATTCGATCAGCACCGGTTCATCTATGCCGAAACTATCGGGCAATTCCAGCCATCCGATAAACATGAAGGGTCCTGGAACTTCCGGATCATATTCTTCCATAATCTCCTGGTCCCATTTTATTTCTATGTCATTGGCCTCTGTCTTGTCAGTTTCCAGGTCTATAGTTTCCGGAAGGCCAATTTCTTCTAAGGTTGTCCCCAGGGGAACTTCTGTTTCAAAGGTTTCATCACCTTCAAGCACAAGGAAAGAATCTCTTGATTCTTCACTGTCTTCCCATCCGGTTATTTCAGTATCATTTTCCACTTCTTCTTCTGCGCCTTGCACATTTTTATCTTGCTCGCTTTCTAATTGTTCAACCGGAATGATCCCCACTTCTTCAGGACCGTTTCCATCAGGACCAAGTTTATCGATGATTAAAGCGTAACCTTTTATTTCTGTATCTTCAAAAATGTACTCCCCTGATTCCTGGTCTACAAAATCAATGTAGCGCTTCACAGTTCCATCAGAAGTATAAGCTTCCTGGTATATGTTTAGTTCTTCCTCTTCGTATACTACCTGCGGAGCAGAAGAAATGTTTTGGGCCAGCCGACCCTCTTCACCACGGTTTGCGTCGATACTAACAGCAAATACCTGCTCCGGTTCCTCATCATATACGAGGGAAGGGGCAGCATCATCAAGGTCCTTTTCAGGAAAAGAAAATGTGGAGGCTACTTTTAATCCCCTTAGTGAATCTGGATCGGCTTTCCAGTCACTTTCATTCATGACCCTTAAAATATCTTCACCCATGGTAATAAAATCATAACGTTGTAGTTTACCACGTCCTTCGATTAAGGTTTGATGTTTGCCGGATTCACTTACATCGCTGCCGGATTGCAATTTCATAGAAATCTGCCCGTCGACGTCGAGATATCTTTCATAGTTGGTGGAACCTGTAGAGGCAAATACCGGTGAAGCTAACATAAAGGTGAAAATAAAAGATAAAAGAATAGCAGTTACACGCTTAGCGAGCATTTGATTCACTTCCTCCCTGATAAAGTAACGGTAATCATTTATCTAAATCTAAACAATCTTGATTACCGTGACCCCGGCATTTACTACATGCCGGGTGTTAGGCAACGCAGCCTTTTTCTCTATAATCTTACTGTTTATTTATAAACTTTTTAACTTGCCCCACATTATAGCTTAAGATTTTCGTTTTGTCAAAATATTATTGCCAGATAAGTTAAAGCCTTTTAAATAACAATCGTGTTTGCTCAGCCTTGTTGTGTTTCGGACAAGGGCCATTGCGATAGAGCGGTTGCAATGGCCGACGAAGCAAAGGTTGTAGCCGGTCGGCCTGCACGGAAGCAGGCCGCCGAGGCCTGAGCCATGGATGGCG
>SL_8KL_010_SEDDRAFT_10001320_pt1 | contig 21498 bp, 23 predicted proteins | sample SodLakKL_010_SED_4_FD_11160 | JGI IMG/M metagenome (IMG submission 11160) | reverse complement strand
GGTTTCGTGCAAGGATAAAGGAAGATACGGCGTCATAAACTTCGAAGACGACGGTAGAGGTATACCTGATGAAGAGAAAGAACAGATCTTTGAAAGAGGGTACAAAAAAGGAGATGATGCGGGTTCTGGATTGGGGCTTTACATAGTGAATGAGATAGCAAAAAGCTACGGCGGAAGCGTTGAGGTAAAAGATTCAGAACTGGGTGGAACGGATTTCCAGATCGAATTGAACAGTGCAAGAGTTCAAAGATAGGAAGGTAAATTTTTTTATAGCCTTACAGAGAATAATCTTTTATGGAGGAAAGGTGTAGATGTCGATAAGAGTTTTGATCGTTGATGACGAGGAAGACCTGCTCGACCAGGCCAAAACATTCATGGAAAAGATCGACCAGGATATCGATGTCATAACGGCGTTATCCGCTCGAGACGCTTTCGATATCCTCGATGAAAAGGAAGTCGACGTCATAGTTTCGGATTACAAGATGCCGGATATAAACGGGATCGAGTTTTTGAAAAGGATCAGGGAAAACGATGACATCCCTTTCATCATACTTACCGGTATGAGCGAGGAAGATGTTGTCATGGATGCTTTAAATCATGGAGCTGATGGATATCTGAAAAAGGTAGGAAAAACCGAAACGATGTATGATCTTCTCACCAACGCCATCCATCGGGAATATGATAGGTGGAAGACTGAAAAGGAATTACATAAGAACAGAAGGAAAGTCGAAGAACTACATTGGGTCGCATCTAAACTGATATCATGTGAAGAGGAAGACAAGGCTTACTCTTTCGCTATGGATGCCGCTGAAAAAATATTGAATTTTGATTACTGCGGTATAAGCGAAGTCGTAGATGGTTTCTTTAAAAGGAGAGCGATCACGTCAAACCTAGATCCCGACGATCTCGCCGAGAGACGGGTCGAAGATGGCGGGATAGATAGGGAGACTTGGGTGAAGAAAAAGAATTTTTTGATCGATGATCTCAAGGAAGTGGATAAAGCCAATCCCGTAGTACGGGGGGACGAATTCCGTTCGATCATAAGCGTTCCTGTAAACGATATAGGTGTGTTCCAGGCCATCTCTAAAGAACCTTCATACTTCGATGAAGGCGATCTTCAGATGGTCGAGATACTCATATCTCATCTTTCGAACTCTATAAAAAGGATCAGGGCGAAGAAGGAATTGACCAAAAAAGAGCAACTTTACCGGAACATCTTCGAAACCTCGGGTAGCGCTATGGCTTTGATAGATGACGATATGGAGATAACGCACTCTAACGACGAGTTTACTAGACTTTTCGGATACTACGATACAGGTTTGGAAAATAAGAACTTTCTTGATCTCGTCGTTGCTCAGGACGAAAAGAGGGTCAAAGATTACTGCCAAACGCTAAAAAACGAAACCGACGGTTTTCCAGTCCAGTTCGACATGCAGATTAACACTCAAAATGGCGAGATAAAACACGTGTTCGTCACGCTCGGACATGCCGATGAAGTGGATAGGTTCGTTTTCTCACTGTTGGAAGTAAAGGCTCAAAGCACGTGATCTTCACCGGCAAAACATATACTAATAACTACCACATATTCCGGACCATGAACTCGATAATACTCGCGGGAGGTTACGCTACCAGGCTTTGGCCGATCACAAAACACAGAGCTAAACCACTTCTGCCTCTAGGTGGAAAAGCTATCCTGAGCTATATTTTAAATGAACTTGAAGAGATCGATGAGATGGAAAATATTTACATAACCACGAACGAGAGGTTCGAGCGTTCTTTCAAAAAATACCTGGAGGGAAGGGACAGCGAACTTTATGATCTTATCATAGAGGAACAGACCGCTGAAGATGAAAAACTCGGAGCTATAGGAGGGATAATGAACGCTCTCGATCAGACGGAAACCGACGATAGACTCGTGATAGGCGGAGACAATCACTATTCTTTTGACATAATCGATTTTCTCGACTTCGCAAAAAGAAAAGACGGTATAGTCAACGCTTGTTACGAAGTTGAAAGTATAGAGGAAGCGAAGAACTACGGCATCTTGGATTTCGACGAAAACCATAAGATACAGGATTTCCAGGAGAAACCGGAAGAACCTAAGAGCAGGATGGCCTCCACTGCATTCTACTACTTCCCTGAAGATATCGAACAGATATTCGACGATTATGTTGAATACTGGGAAGGACGTATCCCGAGGTCCCGGTATCTGGACGAACCGGGTAGATTCCTGGCCTGGACTTCCAAGAGATACGACTGTTATGCCTATCCTTTCACCGGGACCTGGGCCGACGTCGGAACGAGACAGGGATATCTTAGAGCGGAAGATGAGATAAGAGACGGTAACATCATCAGAGGGAAAGTGTCAGATTCCGGGATAGGCGAAAACGTTACTATACTCGAAAACACGAAGATAGAGAACTCAGAGATCGATAACTCGATCATATTCGAGGGGGTTACGATAAAAGATTCCAGCATCAAAGATTCGATAGTGGGAGAAGATACGAAGATACAGGATCTGGACCTGCGGGAAGGACTGGTTAAAAATATATGAATCTTTCAGCTGTTCACCGCTAGGACCATATATCCGGATTCCGTAGTGACGAGTCCTTCAGTGTTCTTCTGCAACTCTTTGAAGAACATCTCCACCGCGTCTTTTCTCTTATCGTCGGATAGAGCTCTGAAATAAGTTCTGTTACTCTTGGCGTCGACCCTTTTGAGACAGGATCCCATATCGATCTTTTCCTGAAAACAGAACTCGTTGAACATCTGGATTTCAAAATCTTCGTCTTTAAGATATTTCTTTATGTCTTCCTGACGATATACTTTTCTTCCCACCAATTCTTGCTTCTCAACACCAAAATTCTCCATGACCTCTCGGTAGGCTTCCTGAACCTCTTTGTACCATTCCGAAGAAGGAGATATCAGCCCGAATTTTCCGCCGACTTTCAACGATCGCTTCACCCACCGCACGAAAGCAGAGGGATCGGATAACCAGTGGAATAGATACGAGCTCACACAGACGTCGAAATCGTCCTCATAGTCCAGTTCGAGATAGTTTTCATCTAAGAATTTTACATTATCCAATCTTCTGCTTTCAGCTTTATTGGAAGCGATATCTATCATGTTTGAAGAAAGATCTATACCCAAAACATCCCCAGAGTCCAGACGATCAGCGAGCATACAAGTGAGTTCACCGGGACCGCACCCTATGTCGACGGCTTTTTCATCACCATCTAGATCTAGTGAGCCGATCAGCATCCCGTACTGACATATCTTGCAAGGTATAACGAAATCTTCGTACTCTAGCGCCGTGCTCTCGTATATCTCTTTAACTCGATCGGCCAAACTGCACCACCTCTATAACCATCCGCATACTGTCGACCAAAGATATAACAGCGTTATATTTAATTCTTTACACGCGGATATCACTCATACCGATAAAAACAAAGCGTTCTAGACCCTTACCCAATCGACCAACTCATCAACGGCCTTTTTGGTCGGAGAATCTCCTACTTCATCAGGTACGCCGACCGTCATGCAGACAAGCGGTTCGTGATCTTCCGGCACGTCAAGTTCACGTAAGATACCTTCTTTTTTGAAAGCGCCTATCCAGCAGGTTCCGTAGCCCAATTCTACCGCCTCGAGTGAAAGGTGATCAAGAGCTATACTCAGGTCGACATCAGCCCATTTGGAGTTGTCTACAAGTCCCACGATCAGTGCACCCGCGTCGGCCACGAAGTTCTGACCCATGCAAACGGGGACCAGCTCCTCCAACAATCCCGGATCCTGTACAACTATCAATCTCCACGGCTGAAGATTTTTGGCGGAAGGAGCTATCCTTGCAGCTTCCACCATCTTTTCGATGTCTTCTTTATCGATAGGTTCTCCAGTGTAGGCTCTAACGCTCCTGCGCTCCTTCATAGCTTCGAATACGTTCATATCATGAGAGAATAGAGTACGAGATTTTAAAATTTACTGAAAAAAAAAAGAAAGGGATCTGGGTTTTCAATCTCCTTTTTTGCTATCCACTGGCCAGAACTTGTAACCGTAGTATATCATACCTTCAGGGCCTTCTTCGCCCAGCTTTCTCATCGAAGCTTCCACTTTGAGACCTTGTTCTACATCTTCGTACTCCACGTCCACGATATGTCCGGTCAATCTTACGCCTTCGTCCATCTCGATTATCGCCATGATGTATGGTGAGAGGTCCTTAAAATCGGGATGAGGATCCTCTACCTTGGTATATGTAACCACTTCACCGGTACCGTTCAACTCGCATTCGGTCATCTTTTTGAAGCTCTCTCTTCTACATTCTGGACAGATCTCCCTGGGCGGAAAATAGATCTCGCCGCAGTTTTCGCACTTGACTCCGATACCTCTATAGCGCTGGCTTATCTCTCTCCAGAACCTCGGTATTGCCATCTACGACCACCTCCTGAATATGTGTACTACAGAGCTCGCTCCTGTACCACCCATGTTATGGGTAAGGCCGTACTCCGCATCTTCGACTTGTCTCTCTCCCGCATCTCCTCTCAACTGTTGAACAGCTTCGACTGCCTGACTTATACCTACAGCGCCGACAGGTCTTCCTTTAGCCTTCAATCCACCGGAAGTGTTTATAGATATATCGGAGTTCAACCGGGTCCTTCCGTCTTCGGTCGCTGGACCGCCTTCACCTTTTTCGAAGAACCCTAGATCCTCGATAGCCATTATCTCTGTTATAGTAAAGTTGTCGTGGACTTCCGCAAAATCTATCTCTTCAGGTTTGAGACCTGCTCTCTCATAAGCCATCTCTGCAGCTTTGAGTCGCTTTCAAGGTCCCGATCTCCTCTCTCTCGTGTACAGCCATGGTATCGCCACCTTCTCCCATGCTGACGATCTCGACCGGTTCTCCTTCGAACTCGTCGACCCTTTCTACAGGACAAAGTACTACTGCAGCTCCTCCATCAGATAATGGTGCACAATCGAACATCCCTAGAGGATCAGAAACCACAGGCGCCTTCATAACGAAATCTTTGTTTGTCTCTCGTGGGAATTGTGCATTAGGATTCTTTGCAGCGTTGGAGTGGTTCTTCACTGCGACCTGAGCCAACTGTTCTCTGGTCGTACCGTACTTATCCATATGATATCTAGCCATCATCGCGTAAAGCGATTCGAATGTCGCTCCGAATACAGTTTCCCATTCCTGATCAGCTGTAGAAGACAATATCTTTTTAGCTTCATCCTCTCCCACGTCTGTCATCTTCTCTGCTCCTCCAACGACGACGATGTCGTTCATACCGGAAGCAACGGCTTTATAAGCCTCTGATAGTGCCATACCGCCGGAAGCTCCTCCTGACTCTATCCTCGTTGAAGGTATATGACTCAGACCTGCATAGTCCGCTATGAGAGGTGCGACATGTTCTTGATCGATCAATTTTCCAGCGGACATATTACCGATATACATCCTCTCTACGTCTTCACCTCTGACACCGGCGTCTTGAATAGCTTTAAGACCGGCTTCTATCCCTAACTCTCTGAGTGATCTATCCCACAACTCTCCGATCTTGGTCTCTCCTACACCTATGATAGCTACGTCTCTCAAATTATCTACCTCCTTCTATCTTATCTCTATATTTAGCGTAAACCGAGTACGGTACGAACTCTTCGTTAGAGGTGACTTCTTCGATCGTAGGCACGTCTTTCTCCTTAACATCGGTTATATTTTCGGTCACCTCGATATCGAAGCTGTCAGAACCTGCACCGGACCCGTAGGAAGTTACCATTATCTTATCACCCGGTTCGGCCTGATCAAGTGTCGCTGCAAGACCTAGTGGAACGGAGCCAGAATAAGTGTTTCCTATATGAGTCACTAATAATCCCGGTTCCAGCTGATCCTTGGAAAAACCGAGTTTTTTGGCCGCTTTAACCGGGAACTTTCCATTGGGTTGATGGAACACGGCATAATCGTATTCGTCAGGCTCATTTCCAGTTCGCTCTAAGAGCTTCTTTGTACAGTTTGTAACATGTTTAAAATAGGCTGGTTTACCTGTGAACCTTCCACCGTGTTGAGGATATTTTTCTCCTTCTCGTCTCCAAAAGTCAGGAGTATCTGTTGTATAAGATACAGTTTCTTTTATTTTCGCCAAGAGATCCTCTGAACCTATAACGTAAGCTGCGCCTCCGGCCGCCGCCGTGTATTCTAAAGCGTCTCCTGGTGCGCCTTGAGAGGTGTCAGCACCTATAGCCATCCCGTTCTCTATCATACCGGAACTGACAAGACCCATACAGGTCTGAAATGCAGCGGTCCCAGCCTTACAGGCGAACTCGTAATCAGCAGCGGTCATGTGTGGCGAAGCGGCTATAGAAGCTGCGACGATAGTAGCTGTGGGTTTCACGGCATATGGATGAGACTCTGATCCAACATATATAGCCTCGAGGTCTTCACCTTTTATACCCGCTCTTTGCATGGCCCATTTCGCGGCTTGGGTAGAGATGGTGACGACGTCTTCGTCAGGCGATGGCACGGATTTACTCTCAACCCGTAAACCTCTACCCATCGTTTTTCCATCTTCTCCCCAACAATCACCGATCTCTTCGGGTTTTATCCTGTATTTGGGTACGTAACCTGCATAACCTTTTATCCCAACATCATCTTTCGTCTTCATCTAATTATCACAACCGATTCTCCATCTTTTTTATCAATTCATCAGTCTCAAAATCAGTTTTTATCAGAGGTACACCTTCGACATCGGCCAACTTCTTCGAGAGTTGGTCAACGTTTCCAGGTCTTATGTAACAAACAGCTGCGGGACTCAAAGGCGTAGAACGTATCGCCACCAACGGCGAACGACCGTGTTCTACACCATCAAAGAACAGGATCCTTTCCGTACTCCAGCCGTATATACTCAGATAGTCGAAGGACTTCATAGAAAGTATAGCTTTGAGGCTGTCTATCACCGTATATCCATAGATATCTTTAGGCCAGCCAGTCCTTGAGATCACTTCCCCATCGATATCTTGAATGATATCATCAAGGGAAACTGGTCCAGTGAACTCTCCCTTGCTCAGGATCCCTTCCTGCCCCGGTTTGCTGAATCTATCGATTACGTCTCCGCCTCTTTCCTCATCTATCCTTATCAAGGAATCAACGATCTTTTTTACTAACGGAGTTCCTGGTTTTCTCCTTCCTTTCTCATAATCACTGACCACTGAAGGAGCGACGTCCATCTTTTCAGCTAGAAGTGTCTGAGAGACGTCGAACATCTCCCTCCACTTGCGGATTATCTCTCCTGGTTTTTCCGAAATAGTTATCTCTCCGGCGATCCTCTCTTTCAATTCGGTCATCTTGTTGGAGCGTATGAAAAAGGAATATATAAAATTGTCGAATTTCAAATTAGTCAATAGTCTAAATACGATATTGAAGCATAAATATAGAGGAACGAAAGATTAATAAGTCTCTTTATAATGTTTTAAGTGCTTGATATTTAAAGGAAATGACCCTTTACTTTAAATAAGGGCAATTAATTGGTATAAAAAGAGTGATCATATATGGAAGGTCTAACGATAGAAAATGTGGTAGCCTCCTCGTCTATAGGAGAAGAACTAGATCTGTGGGAAGTACACGAAGCGCTTGAAGATTCAGAATATGATCCGGACAAGTTTCCGGGACTGATTTACAAGCTTGATGACCCTAACACCTCTATACTGCTGTTCTCCAGCGGTAAGATGGTGTGTACAGGCGGTGTAACTCTCGAAGAACCTCAAAAGAGTGTAGACAAAGTTAAAAGATTACTGAACGAGAACGGCATAAAAACAGATGATGAGGTCAAAGCCGAGATCCAGAATATAGTAGCTTCATATGAACTCAAAACGGATCTCAATCTCAACTCAGTCGCGATCACGCTGGGCTTGGAGAGGGTAGAATATGAACCCGAACAGTTCCCCGGCCTCGTTTACAGGCTTCAAGATTCTCCAGTCGTTCTTTTGCTCTTCGGTTCAGGCAGGATGGTCTGCACTGGCGGTAAAAACGAAGAACAATTACAGGAAGGAGTCGAGCATATAAAAGAAGAACTGAGCAAGGCAGGACTGCTCTCATAAGATAAGATAAAAAAAATTTCCAAAAACCCTTACCATTAATACCTTTTTACAGATCTTTTGCCATGTCTGTTTTCTCCCAGGTGAAACCTTCTTCTTCTCTACCGAAGTGTCCATAGGCAGATGTTTGCTCATATATCGGATTCAATAGATCAAGATGCTCTATTATAGATGCGGGCTTCAGCGGAAACTTCTCCCTAACGATACGTTCGATCTCCCTTTCAGATATCTTATGGGTCCCATAGGTATTTATCAATATACTTGTGGGCTCTGGAACACCGATTGCGTAACTCAATTGAACTTCACATTTATCAGCGAGATCTGCAGCGACGACATTCTTTGCGATATACCTGGCCATGTAAGCACCTGATCTATCCACTTTCGAGGGGTCTTTTCCAGAAAAACATCCTCCTCCATGACTTCCGTGCCCGCCGTAGGTATCGACTATTATCTTTCTCCCGGTCAATCCCGTATCCGCTTGTGGTCCACCCAATACGAACCTGCCTGTCTCGTTTATGTTGTATCTGGTGTCTTCATCTAAAAGTTCTCCACATATCGGCCTTATCACTTCGTTCTTTATGTCTTCTCTAAGCTTCTTTGCTTTTACATCCGGATCGTGTTGAGCCGCGATGACCACGTCTTCAAGACGTACGGCTTCGTCTCCTTCATATTCGATCGTTACCTGAGACTTTCCGTCCGGACGGAGATAATCGAGGGTGTTGTCTTTTCTAACTTCGGCTAGTCTTCTAGCCATCTTATGTGCAAGCACGATAGGCCTCGGCATCATCTCTTCCGTCTCATCCGTGGCGTAACCGAACATTATACCCTGATCTCCAGCGCCCTGGTCTTCACTTTCTACACCTCGAGCGATATCGGGACTCTGTGAATGTAAAGCGGTCATGACACCGCATGATTCTGCTTCAAAACCGTATTCAGTTTTATTATAACCTATTTCTGCAATAGTTTTCCTAACGATGTCGTTGACTTCAACATAACCCTGACTGGTGACTTCTCCAGCTACAAGCACTAAACCATTTGTGAGTATGGTTTCACATGCTACCTTTGAATTCTTGTCCTGTCTTATCAATTCGTCGAGTATAGAATCGCTGATCTTATCCGCCATCTTGTCAGGATGACCTTCCGTTACTGATTCAGATGTCAAAAAATATCCTCTATCTCTGTTCCTTCGCCTCATCTTACATCATTCTCCTTATCGCAACTTTACCGGCCTTTATGTACCTTCTATGACTTAAAGTTAATCGATGATCAGATTGTAACATTTATTACAGATCATATCTTACGTAAACATCATCCGATGGTCAGGAGGAAAAACATGATAGAACGATGGCTCCCGGAACTCGAAGAAATACTCGGTAAGAAAAGATGTAGTGTTTGTGGAGAAGAGCTCGAGATCGGAGATGATTTTCTATTGAAAGAAAGAAAATATTTCCATCCTGAGTGCTACTTTAAAGAAAAAGCTGAAAACTTTGAAGATCGTGAAGAAAAAGGAGTTTCTGTCGGTTCTATCAAGAAAAAACAAGATGATCTCGATATCGAAAGTAAGTCCGACTCTTTTTCAACAACTCACGATAATTAATATAAATAAGAAAAAAGATTGTAAAACATGGAAGCTAGATACATACCACTCATAGAGGCTGGTGCCGAAAGACAGATGGCGATCGATGAAGCGATCTTGAGACGATACGATAAAGGGAAAAGTGTGCCGACATTCAGATTTTTTAGATTCAAACCTTCGGCGATAACCCTGGGTTATTCACAGGAACTCCACGAAACCATCAAAGTGGAGGAATGCGAGAAAAACGATATCCCTTACGTGAGGAGGATCACTGGAGGAGGAACGGTCTTCCACGACTATCTGGGTGAGATCACCTATTCTGTGGTTACCGAAAAGATCGAGGGAGATATCGAGGAAAGTTTTCATAAACTGCTTAAACCTATAATCAAAACACTAGAGGACTATGGTCTCGAAGCGAGATTCAAGCCGTACAACGATATCTTAGTGAACGGAAAAAAGATATCTGGAAGCGCACAGAGAAGAGGGAATAAAGGTCTTCTCCAGCACGGTACTCTTATGTTCGCTACAGACCTCGAACTTCTTTCTAATATCTTAAGACTGGACGAAGAAAAACTGAAGAGAAAAGGAGCTGACAGTTTTCTAGACCTTGTAACTACTATGGAAAAAGAGAGCGGTGAAAAGCCCGATCCTGAAGATCTGATCGAGGCCATGAAAAAAAATTACGAAGACTTTTTTGAGGGCAAGATTAAAAAAGGAGAACTAAGAAAAGATGAAATAGAGTTAGCCGATCGATTAGAGGATAAGTACTCTTCAGANAGATGGCTTCACGATAGGAGATGGAAATAGATATGAAGATCAGAGTTTCATACGGTACCGCGCTGGAATTGGGATTGGAAAGTGGAGATATCGAGGAAAGGCCCACCACCGCTTACTTATTGATACCTGGAGAAGGAAAGTGCAGAGGAGGATGCACTTATTGCAATCAGTCCAATAAAGGTTCTAAATGGCTTTCTAGGGTCTCATGGCCTCTTTACGATCTGGAGGAAGTCAAAGAAACACTAGAAGAGTCAGAGTTCAAAAGGATATGTCTACAATCTCCAGACATACCTGATTACGAAGAGAAGATAAAAAGTACAGTCCGTGTGTTAGAACAGGTACCGATACCGATATCTCTCTCTGTTCCGCCGATGGAAAAAGACGCTTTAGAAAATTTGAAAGATTCTGTAGATAGGATAGGTATTGGACTCGATGCTTCAACCGACGCACTTAGACAGGAAAAAAAACCCTCATATGATCCTAAAGTCTTTTGGAAATATATGGGTGATGCCGTCGAAGTATTCGGAGAAGGTAAAGCTACTGCACACATGATAGTTGGTCTTGGAGAAGACTTCCGCCAACTAGCGACCGCGATAAAAAAGATAGACGAAGTCGGCGCTGAAGTCTCATTATTTCCTTTCACAAACGGCAGCGATAAAGCTGAACTTTCCTATTACAGAAGATCACAACTCGTCACGGCCTTGATCACTGATGGACTGACCCCTAAAAAAGCTGTGAGTCTCGTTTTAAATCAACCAGATAAAGCGCTGAACATGATCGATGAGAAGAAAGCGTTTCAAACCAGAGGATGCCCTGGATGTAATAGGCCATATTATACTTCATCTCCAGGTAGTGAACACCGCAATTTCCCAAGACAACCAGATCCTGACGAGATAGAAAGGATAAAAAGAACCATCACTGGAGATGATCCTTGAATGGACGTCATCCAAAAAAACACTATAGCTTACGATGAGATAGCGGAACGTTACTGTGAGATCACCGAAACTCAGGGTGATAGAGATTTTCAAGAGGAGATGCTTGATAGGACCTTAGAATTTTTACATGCCGATCCTCGCATCATCGATCTAGGATGTGGCGATGGAAGAGATACATATCATCTGAAGAACAGAGGTGCAGATGTTGTCGGTATCGATATTTCAAAATCGATGATCGCGCTCGCTAGAAAAAAATATCCTGAGTGTGCCTTCTTACGCTCTGACATGAGAGATACAGTCTTTCCCGATGACACGTTTCAGGGAGCTTGGGCAAGCACTTCTCTTTCTAATATACCTAAATCTGAACTTTCATCCGTAGAGAAAGAAATCTACAGGATACTCGAAAAGGGAGGGATATCCTGTTTCAGCTTCAAGATCGGTGAAGGTGAAGGATTCGAAGAGACTTTGGTCGAGGATTTTGAAATTTACCAGTCTTATTACACCTTAGATGAATTCAAGTCTGAATTGAATCTTTTCGATGTTATCGATAGTAAAAGATATCCTGGAAAGCTCTTCGAAAATGAATTCGTGTATTGCTGGGCACAGTCTAGATGATCGGTGAAGTTTCAGAAAAATACCGAAAACGGTCCCAGATAATATCCTGCTATCAAAGTACCGCCGATCAGTCCTACCAACAGGATGTAATGTTTCACGCTCCAACCGAATATCTTTCTTCCGTCTAAAGGACCGAAAGGCAGTAGATTGAAACCACCTAGGAATAGATTGACATAAGCAACGAATGCGAGTATGAAGGCGATAGTACCAAATCCAAAAACACCTACGGAATATGAACCTATAAGGAAAGCAGATCCAACTGCCCAATTCGTTGCCGGTCCAGCAGCGCTGATCTTACCGTTCTGTTTTCTAGTGATATTACCTCGGATCATCACCGCCCCGGGAGCGGCGAAAACAAAACCGAAAAGACTGAAGATCAGTGCCATCATCAGACCCCAACGCCACATCCTGAACTCGGCCCAACATCCATACATCCGAGCGATCTTTCGATGGGCTAGTTCGTGAAAAACAAAAGCGGTACCGACGGAGAGGAACGAAATAGCTAAAAAAAGGATAAAAGCTGGAGTTTGGATTGCACTCAAACCACCAGTGAAGCTTATCGCGAAAGCAAGGGTCAAAACCCCAAGAGCGATGAGAAGATGCTTTATTTCAACTGTGCTGAATCCGCTTTGATCTCGAATATCTATCCTTGTATAGGGAGAGCTCATCGATCGAACACCTCATCGTGGAATCGATTTTCTATCCTTTCTGAAGCTTCGACGATATCGTCGAACTTATCAAGAGATATCTTTCCACCGGCCGCGTGTGGATGTCCTCCTGCTTCCCCGATATCGGAGAATGCACTCTCCATTATCTTACCCATATTGGAAGTAAGGTCCTTACTCCTAGCCGACATAAGAATGTTGTCATCTTTTACTCCGTACACTAAAACTGTCAATATGTCGCTTTCCCTGAGTAAGAGGTCAGCGATCTGAGATATATCTTCTTTATGATGGACCTCCTGGCAAAATGTTGTAAGAACTTCCTCCTTGATCCTTCTATTGAATATAGCGCTACCCATCGCCGTAAAAGTTTCTGAGTATATAGGAGGATTTTCCAGAACATCTAGTATATCTCTATCGCAGACGGAACTCAGGTAGCTCATCGCTCTATAATCCTTGGTATGGATATTCTTCGTATAATCTTTCGTATCTATTTTTATCCCGACAAGAAGTGCAGAGGCCAGTATAGGAGATATTTCGATATCTAAATTTAGTATATGCTGTGTCATCAAAGTCGCTACAGCCCCGACATCTGTCCTTATCTCAGTGTATTCTCTACCGATGACGTCTTTGTTTGTCACATGATGGTCGATTATGATGTCAGGAGTTACATCATCTGGTATGGTATCACTTTGTGATGGATCGGCAAAATCTAGAAACACGATCTTTTCGTTCTCCTGGAGTGAGCGATCTACAGAATCGGGATCGATCTTGTTGATCAGAAAATCTGAGTTTTCAAGAAAGATCCCAGTTTCTGTAGGACCTATAGATCCGGCGTAATAAGTGGTTGATTTTATCTCAGCCTCGTCACATATCCTCTCGAATGCGAAGGCGGAAGATATCGCGTCCATATCTGGATCATCATGGATATAGATAGATAATCCTTCATCGGAAGAGGATATCACTTTCTGCAATTCCCGGCTTTTCCTTTTGAAATCGTGCTTCTCAAATTCATTTATGATAGAATCTCCAACTAATTCTTCTCTTATATATATCTCATCCAATCTAGCATCTTCTTCTAATGCTTTGTGACCATTTTCTACGATCGCGATTTGATATGTGTCCGGGTTCAACTCTACAATCCTTCTAGAGACTTTTTTGATAGATGTTTCATCTATCCCAAGATAAGCGATCGATCTTACTTCTTTACTATTTTTTTCTATGAAATCCATAATAGAATCTTCATCGTACTCTTGGCTATCAAAAACTCTGATATCCTCATTTATGCCTTCGAATAGGCTCTGGATATGATCTAGATCGAGATCTTTCGAATAGATGATATACATATTATTTCATCCAAAGGTGCGATCGAAATCCCCCTTTATCTTTTCCAAGAATTTATCATCCAATGCATCTCCCGATACTGAGGAAACTAGGCAAGCATCGTTGTCGGTGACCCTATCCCGTGAAAAGTTCAATAACTTGAGAACATTATTGCTCTCGCTGTAATTAGTCATCAAGGCCAAACCAGAGATGAATATAACGCTCTTAGGATTTTCTTTCAAATATCTTCCGATCTCATTTGAAAGACCAGATAGATCAGATGGAGATATCTTTTTGACGTCAAGATCCCCCATGGTCATACCGCCACCAGATCGAGATAGCCAGATGAATTTACTCCTATCTTTAGGGATCTCATATTTATCGATCAACTTATCAGGTGACTGTCTTACTATTATCAATGCAGAAGCCCCTTTATCCATCACATATGATAACTCTCGTAGAGATGCATCGGGTCGTTTTTCGACGAAGAGATAGGCGTCTCCTTTCCCCCAAGGTATGTTCCTGCTTGTCTTTTCTTTATCATCCAGATCTGGTCCATCTTCGATAACCAGTTTTTCAGGTTTTTCTTTCAATTCTGCTCTTTTAGCATCTATATCGTTGTTGAGAGTCCCTCTTTTACTCTCGATCCTGCTTCTCAATTCCCAGCCTTCATATTTTGAGATCATACTCTCTATATCGGACCAGGCGTCCTTCTGACCTTCTTCATAGCCTTTCAGATAGAGTTCTATCTTATCCTCTTCCTTCATCGATATCCCATCATCATCCTATGTAACTGAGGTCTTCACTACTACCTTCTTGTTGCTGCTGCATCCCGCTCATATCCATATCTTTTACTTTACTGGTCAACTCTTCGACTTCTTCGGCCTTCTCGTCCAACTTCTCGTAACTTATCTCCTCGCCGATATAACTCATGAGCTTTTTTAGGACTGCTCTAGCAGCAGCGGGATCGACAAAATAACCTGATGTTTCACCCATCAGGCAAACACAGCTCATGTCATAGAGTTTTTCCCCCAATCCAAGAAGAAGACCGCTCGCACCGATGATACCTGAAGAGGGATGCTCTTCGGAAAATTTAACGTCGATTTCCTTCATCTCCTCGATCTTATCCAGATCTGTGGCTGCACCCAATACTTCAGGTTTATCAACTATATCACCGTGACTGTAACCACCTAAAGAGAATACTCTATCTACACCAAGTTGTTCTGAGATCGAAAGGATCTTGTCAGTCAGCTGATACTGGCCTTGAGGTGTCATACCCTGATAATCTCCTGTCAATAGGACCAGATCGACATCATTATCACCGACATTTTCTTTACAGTAGAGTCTGTTGTTCACGAGTTTTGAAAGTCCCTTCTCGTCTACAAGAACTTGAGGAGGGAAGTAAACCGAGTGAATCTCAGCGACTTTCTCCGCTTCTATCTCGTCTATCAAGTGCTCAACTGCTAACTTCCCAACGTTTCCTACACCTGGTAGCCCTTCGATAAGGACTGCATTTTCCAGTTCTGGCTTCTCTATGAAATCTACGATTATGTCATCCATCTATATCATCTCGCTTTGCATATTTTTTTTGTTTCCTTCTGTACTCTCCATATCTATCTTCAGGAGAGTACCTTAGCGGCTTGGGATCTACGGTTTTCTCCCCGCACCGTTGACAGAATTCTTGAAGTGTATACTCATCACATGAAAGGCACTTTTTTATCTTTTTCATCTGAGAATCACTCTTGCATTACAGATGCGGGTTTATATATTTAAGGCTTCGTCATCTGATCAAAAAGCTAAATCAGATACATTCAGCCGTTATCGGGTCCTTTTTATCATCAGACCCATGTCAGCCAGATTGTATTTTTCTAGGTTTTTTGCCTCGGTAAAATCGAAAAAAGCTTCGCTGAAATCTATATTGTCTGCAAGCAAAAAATGATCTTCCTTCAAATTTCTCCAGGCTAAAGCGAATTCGAACATCATGGTCTCGTATGAGTGATCGCTGTCATGGATGAAAATATCGATATCGTCCGACAAACTATCAAAGACTTTCGGTAACTCCTTGTAGGTATCGCCTAATCTTAAAGTCCATCGTTCTCTCAGATCATCGGGTACTGCCCAACCGGACTCTTTACCAGGAGGTAANACCGCACCTGTTCTTTCCTCTGTAGTGATCTCATCGATGTTCACGGGCAAGTCTACAGAATAAAGGTGGCCTTTACCGTTATCTTCTAACGCTCTGAGTATCACAGAAGAAGAAAAACCGTTGCAGACGCCTGTTTCAACGACTATATCTGGAGAGACTGTCCTTACCAGATCGTACAATTTTTGACCGCTTTCTTTCCCCAATATCGCAGGATGGTAATCTTCGTATTCTTCAAATTCGTAATATATCTTGGAAGCTACCTTCTCTATAAAATCTGAAACGTCATAGGAAACGTCCAACTCATATCCTACAAGTTCATCGCGAACGGCTTCATCCATTTCTTCCTCACCTTCTTGTTTTATCAAAAAATAAAAGAGATCATGGATTATCTTCCAATATCTCCCTGTACTCCGGTATCACATCTTGATCGAAAGATTTCATGCCTTCTCTCGTTTTATAGTGTATCATCATCTCCTCTATCACATCGAAAGGTAAGGTGGCAACATCCACGCCTATCTCAGCACAGCTCCTTACCTGCCTAGCGGTTCTTAAACTCGCGGCTAGGATCTTTGTATCGTAGGAATAGTTACTGAGCATCTCTTTTATGGACCAGATCATGTCTACACCTGATCTTACACCTTGATCGTTACCCCAATCATACAATTCCATCGAACCTTTGTCTCTGTAAACGATATTATCTCGATCTAATTCACTGATCCTTCTTCTCAATTCGATCTCTCTGATACGCTCAGTCAGTTCTTCAGGATAGTGAGTACCCTTGGGATAATCTTTTCCTCTCTCTAGACCGATCTGTTTGCGGATGTGATCGTCTATCCTTCCAAGGAAAGGACTCACATAATCCGCACCAGCTTTAGCCGCCATAAGTGCCTGATTGGGTTTCATAACCAATGTACAATTGACTGGAATACCTTTTTCACTTAGCGTCTTGATAGCCTTGACCCCCTCAAAATTGTCATCTCCTTTTTTCATAGAGGTGTTCACAGGTATCTTTACAACCACGTTGTCGTTCACAGAGTTGAACTTTTCGTAGAGCGTCTCTGCTTCTTGTACCATGCCCTCTGCGTCAGTTTTCGTAGCTTCCAAACTCACAGGGCCATCAACGGTCTTGAGTATCTCCATTATATGTTCCTCTAGACTGATCTCACCTTCGGCGGACTCTACCGCCTTCTTTATCAAGGAAGGATTGGTGGTCACACCATCCAATATACCCCATGATTCAGCCTCTTTGATCTCTTTTAGATCTGCAGTGTCTACAAATATATCCATAATATCACCTTATTTTATCTTCTTTTCAATACGTCATGTGCGCTCTCCACTATATTTTCTGCGGTCAATCCATATTTTTCCATCAACTCGTCGCTCTCACCGGATTCTCCGAATACGTTGGGTACTCCGACCCTTTTCATAGGCACATGATAATCGCTTTCTGAAAGTACTTGTGATATACCACTTCCCATGCCTTGACTTACAACATGTTCTTCAGCGGTAACGATACCACCTGTTTCCTTTGCGGAACTAACGATTTTTTCCTCATCTAAAGGTTTGATGGTACTCATATTTAAAACCCTAGCATCGATATCTTCCTGCTTATCTAATCTCTCGGCCGCTTTCAAACATTCAGATACCATTATACCCGTACCTATCAAGGTGACATCGGAGCCTTCTTTCAACACGGTTGCTTTACCTATTTCGAAAGGATCGTCTTCTTCCGTTACTATAGGGATTGAAGACCTACCCATACGCATATAGAAAGGGCCCTCTTCTTCGGAGATAGCGAATGTCGCCTTACGGCTCTCATGATAGTCAGCAGGAGCGACGACCTTCATATTTGGAATCACCCTCATCAAAGCTATGTCCTCAAGCATTTGATGAGATGCGCCGTCGCCTCCAACGGTGATCCCTGCATGAGTGGAGACTATCTTGACGTCTAATTCAGGATAAGCGATGCTCTGCCTGACCTGATCGTATGCACGACCAGTTGCGAAGACCGCGAAGGTGCTCGAGAAAACTGTCTTTCCAGAAAGAGCTAGACCGGCCGAAACACCCGTCATGTTCTGTTCAGCTATACCTGAATTGAACATCCTTTCAGGGAACTCAGATCCAAAATCCCTGACTCTGCAGGAGCCGCAAAGATCCGCGCCGATAACGACTATATCATCTCTCTCTCTACCTAGTTCTACCAGAGCTTCTCCATAGGCGTCACGCTGTTTTGCCATCTCCCACATCACTCTTCACCCCCGTTCTTTTCGCCAAGAGCTTTCAGAGCGGTCTCCAACTGTTCATCGTTAGCAGCCTTCCCGTGGAATGCTAGAGAACCTTCCATGAAGGGTACGCCTTTACCCTTGATGGTATGAGAAACGATGATAGTCGGTTCGCCATGAACTTCCTCTGCCCTGTTAACTGCATCGACTATTTCCTCCATATCGTGGCCGTTTATCTCAAGGACGTGCCAGCCGAAGGCGTTCCATTTTGAAACGATAGGCTCTATACTCATAACTTCTTCAGTAGAACCATCTATCTGCAACTTATTCCTATCCAAAAATACGATCAGATTATCCAATTTATTATGGCTTGCGAACATAGCTGCTTCCCAGATCTGACCGGATTGTATCTCACCGTCACCACAGATCGCAAAAACACGATATGAGGCCCTATCCAGTTTAGCAGCGAGGGCCATACCGGCCGCTATCGAAACACCCTGTCCAAGCGAACCGGTCGAAGCGTCTACTCCTGGTGTCAATTTGACTGAAGGATGTCCCTGAAGCCTAGAACCCAATTTTCTCAATGTCATGAGTTCCTCAACAGGGAAGTAACCGGATTCCGCAAGAGCTCCATAGAGCGCGGGAGCCGCATGACCCTTGCTGAGTACGAACCTATCGCGCTTGGGCCAATCAGGTTCATCTGGTTTATGATCCATCACCTCAAAATAAAGTGCTGTTAGAATATCTGTTGCGGAAAGAGAACCTCCGGGATGGCCAGAACCCGCTTCATGGGTGCTTTTCACGATATGAACTCTTATCCTTCTAGCTATCTCTTCTAACTCTTTTATCCTTGATTCTTCTAATACGGGCATCTGCTGTAATACCTCCAAATCATTTATTCTATATTCTATCAGTGAAATAGACTAAGAGTTATTATCTTTTTCGGAGATGATCACTGCCTCACCATCTTCTAATTTGACTCTACCTTCTGCGAAAGCGCCTACTACAGATGGAAGGAGTTCATGCTCTTTTTCTTTGACCCTCTCAGCGAGAGTGTGAGGATCATCATCGTTTTTTACTGGTACACACCTCTGATCTATTATTGGGCCTCCATCTACTTCACTGGTTACGAAGTGAACTGAGCAACCTGTCCTTTTCATACCAGCGTCGAGAACGGCCTTGTGGACCTTCTCGCCGTACATCCCTTTCCCGCCGAATAAAGGTAATAAAGCAGGATGGATATTGATCATCTTCCCGTGATATCTGTCCACGAATCCATCGGTCAATATCCTCATGTAGCCCGCAAGAACGATCAGATCAGGGTCATGATGATCAAGAACTTCGACGATCTCATCTTCATGTTCTGAACGAGTTTTTCCTCTATGATCTATAACACGGTGATCGATATCATGTTCTTTAGCTCTTTCGATACAATATGCGTCAGGATTGTTAGTGATCAGGAGTTCAACTTCAGCTTCGATCTTTTCTGATTCGGCAGCATCTATTATCGATTGAAAATCAGTACCTCCTCCGGATGCCATTACTGCAACGTCTATCATCTTATCGATAGCGAATAATTCTGATGATAAAAAAAGCTTAGGTTTAGAAATAGCAATCGGAAAACTTTTTTACTTCTATACAGATTATACCGCAGTTCGACCCCTCTTCCGTGAACATCAACCCCGAGGTTTAATATGAAAACACTCTATGTAGACGATGAAGAAAGTAAGCGGGATCAGGTCAGACTATTTTTGAATGAATCCAGAGAAGACCTATCAGTAGAAACTTCATCTTCAGTTGATGATGCTATGGAAAAATTGAAGCATAAGGACTATGAAGCGGTGGTTTCGGATTATAAGATGAGTCCTAAAGATGGTTTAGATCTATTGGAAGAGATGCGGGAGTCCGGCTCGGATACTCCCTTCATAATCATCACTGACAAAAATGATGGGGACATAGCGATGGAAGCCATGAACATGGGGGCTGATAGGTATTTTATCAAGGAGGGAGAGCCCGAAGATTATCTCGAATTTTTGAGCAAAGCCATAATCAAAGAGATAGATCATCACAGGGAGAAAAGGGATAGGCAGCTCAAAGAGACTTATTTTAGAGATCTTTTCGAAAATTCGCCTGAAGCTATCGTCCTTTTAGATAATGAAGACGTAGTGCTAAAGGCTAATGAAGCTTTCGAGGATATGTTTGGCTATGATAGATATGAGATAAAAGGAGAAAAGATAAATGACCTCATAGTCCCTGAGGATAAAAAAGATGAGGCCACTTCCGCTTCGAAGAAGTCCCTTTCCGGGGAAGCGATAAGTTTTGAGTCTAAAAGGCAGAAGAAAGATGGTACTCCTATAGATGTGCACGTTCAGGGTTATCCGATAGAAAGGGAGGAGGAACAAGTTGGCGTTTTCGGTATATACATGGATATAAGTGAAAGAAAAGAGAGAGAAAAAAAGATCAAGGAACTATACAAAGTATTAGGCAAATTCGAAAAATGCAGTTCCAAAGATGAAGTATTCGATCTGCTGATGAGATCTGCAAGAGAAGTTCTTGAGTTCCGATCGAGTAGTATATTGTTTGTTGAAGATGATAAATTCATAACAGAGCGCAGTATCGCTAAAAATCTTGATGAGGGCGAACAATTCCCTATCGACTCCGGGATAAGAGGTCTTACTTATAAAAATCAGGAATCTTACCTTATAGAAGACCTCGATGAGTGGGATCAGGCAGTTCCTACCGATCCAGACTTCAAATCTGGGATAAGCATACCGATGGGCGATCACGGAGTTTTTCAGGCCCTCTCTTATGAAAAAGGATATTTCGATGAGATCGACCTTGAATTAGCTGAGATACTCTTAGCTCATGTTGAAAGAGTGATAGAAGGAGTGGAGAGTGAAAGAAAGATCAAGAGGAGTGAGGAAAAATACAGAACCATCTTCGAGTCCGCTAACGATGCCATCTTCATCCTCAAAGACTATGAATTCATCGAATGTAATAAGAAAACGGAAAAAATATTTGGACGAGAGAAAAAGGACATCTTAGGGAAGAAACCGTGGGATTTCTCTCCAGAAAAACAACCAGACGGGACAAACTCAAAAAAGAAAGCTGAAGAGATGATAAAGAGAGCAAAAAAAGGTTCATCTCGATCTTTTGATTGGGT
>SL_8KL_010_SEDDRAFT_10001319_pt1 | contig 21515 bp, 21 predicted proteins | sample SodLakKL_010_SED_4_FD_11160 | JGI IMG/M metagenome (IMG submission 11160) | reverse complement strand
AGAAAAATAAATTGTTTTTTTAACACTTTAAGCCTCCTTTCCTTTATTAAATTGAATTATTTTCAGGCCGTGCTGAATTTTTCTATTTTACCGGGGAAAAACCCTTTTTCCCGGCCCCTTTAATTTTAAAATTTTCAGGATTTAGAGAAGGGAGTATTCGGAAATGGGCAAGAAAGAACAACTGGGGGTTTTTGTGGTCCTTTTATTCCTGGGGTTTTGTGCCATTGTCGGGGCCTGGCAGGTCTTTCCTCCTGCTTCCCGGGACGGGGATATTTCCCCGGAAAAATTTTCGGCTTCCCGGGCTTTAGAGCACCTGGAAGCAATTGCCGCTGCCCCCCGGGTGCCCGGGCAGCCCTATCATAGAGAGGCCCGCGATTATATTATTGCCACCCTGCAGGAACTGGGGGTGGAAACCGAGGTACAGAGGGAGACTGTAATTACCCCTGATCGGCGGCAGGTGCCATTCACCGCAGGGCTGGTCCATAATATAATTGGCCGCATTCCCGGTAAGAATAGCCAGGGGGCAGTTTTACTAATGGCCCATTATGATTCGGTTCCTACCGGACCGGGGGTGGGCGATGATGCTCTGGCGGTGGCAGCTATGCTGGAGGCTGCCCGGGCCCTCCAGGCCGACGAACCCCTGCAGAATGATATTATTTTACTATTTACCGACGGTCATGAATACGGGCTTTTAGGAGCCCGGGCTTTTGTCCAGGGTCATCACCTGGCCCAGGAGGTGGAGGTGGTTTTTAATTTTGAAGGCCAGGGTCCGCAGGGGCCGGTTTACATGTTTGAGACCAGCAATCTAAGTTCCTGGCTTATGGAGGGGCTGCAGCAGGTACCCCGGCCCCTGGCCAGTTCTCTGAGTGAAGATGTTTATCACCTTTTAAATTTTGATAATGATTTTCGCATTTTTGCCGATCACAATTATCCCGGCCTGGGTATGGCCGTTCTCTCGGACATGGCCTATTATCATTCCGAGCTGGATAATCTGGAGCGTCTGGATAAAGACAGCCTGCAGCATCAGGGGGAATATGTCCTGGGGTTGAGCCAGTTTTCAGGCAACAGTAACCTGCCTCCACCTGCAGGGGAGGAGCTGGTATTTTTTAACCTGGCGGGGGATCAGCTGGTTTTTTATCGGCAGTTGTGGGCCCTGCCCCTCAGTCTTCTGGCAGTTTTGCTCCTGGGATTAATCTGGTATTTGCAGCGTCCTCCCCTGCCGGGGGCGGCCTCAGGTTTGCTGGTTCTGTTATTGAGCCTGGGTTTGACTGCCGGGATTATTGGCCTGATCAGCGAGTATTTTGATTTTGGTGTAAATACCTATCGCAGCAGCTATTTACAGGGGGGCCTTGCGGCCCTGGCGTTGGCCCTGACCCTGGGATTATTTTATTTTGCCACCCGTTTTTATACCCCCCGGGATCTGGGCTGGGGGGTAATGCTGGTCTGGGCTTTTTTAGCTGTAAGCAGTTCTTTATTTCTGCCTGGAGCCAGTTATATTTTTTTCTGGCCCCTGATCCTGGCGTTGTTTCCCCTGTTATTTACCCGTAAAGTTATGATTTCTTTCCCGCTCTCTGTGGTTATGGGTGGAGCCCAGGTTTTTTTCCTGGTTCCCCTGATTATTGTTCTCTACCAAGCCTTAACCATGGAAATTCCCTACCCCGGAACCCTGCTGGTGGTTTTACTTGGTTCCCTTTTAGTACCGGTTTTAAAGGGGACTTTTAATCAACTGCGCTGGTGGCTGCCGGGCACCCTGGCCCTGGTGGGCCTGATTTTTTTCCTTTCCGGTCTGGCCCCTTATGATAGTGATCATCCCGGGCGCAATACCCTGATTTATTATCTGGAAGAGGATGAAACAGCCCGCTGGGTGAGCCTGACCGGGGAGCTGGATGAATGGAATAAAAACTTTCTGGGTGCAGAACCCACCCGGGACAGTCTGCAGGGCCTGACCCCTTTTTTTCCTGTAGAGTATCTGCAGGCCGCTGCCCCGGTAATCGAGCAGGAAAAGCCGGGGGTGGAATTAATGGAGGATCGAATCAGTGGGGAAGAGAGGACGTTACGCCTGCGGGTTTTCTCCCCCCGGGAAGCAGAGGTTATCAAGATTTACCTGGATCAGGGCACGGAAATAATTTCTTCTGCTGTTGCGGGACAACGGGTAACAGGCCGCTTTGAAGGAGATTGGTACTGGGGGCTTCGCTTCTGGGGACTACCCCCGGCTGGAATTGAACTGGAACTGGTTTTTCCTGCTCAGCAGGAGGTAGGAATGCTGGTGGTAGATCAGTCTTTTGGACTGGGGTCATTGCAGGAAGCGGGCTGGCAATCCCGGCCCGGGGATTTGATGGCCCATCCTGATTATTATCGGGAAACTGACTCCATAATGGCAGTGAGTACTCATTCTTTTTAAAGGAGGTGAGTGAATTGGAATGGGTTTTCGAGTTTTATAGAAAGCAAAATGCCTGGACATCGGCCTACCGGCAGCAGCCGGGAGAAAATGAGAAATTCAAAACCAGGTTAATTGAAAATAATGTTGGGGGTCCTCCCCTGCAGGTCCTCGAACTGGGGGCAGGAGGAGGGCAATTTGCGGTAACCTGTGCTCGGGCAGGTTATCAGGTGGTAGCGGTGGAACTCCTGCCCGAACTGGCAGACCACATCAAAGAACTGGCCCGGTCCCTTCCCCCGGATAGTCTGGAAGTTATCTGTGGGGATTTCTTCTCCCTGCATATTGAAGAAAGATTCGATACTATCTGTTACTGGGATGGCTTTGGGATAGGAGAGGATAGGGAGCAGAGGGTTCTTTTAAAAAGGATTGCCTCCTGGCTGAAACCGGGAGGGCTGGTTTTTATGGATGTTTACTCCCCCTGGTTCTGGGCCCGGGAAGATGGGAAAAAGCAGCGCTGGGGTGAGTTCTGGAGAGAAACAGGTTTTGATTTTTCCCGGTGCCGTCTGGTGGACACTTTTTGCCACTGCGAGGAGAAGGAGGAGCCTTTCAGCCAGTCCCTTCGCTGTTATACTTTGCCGGACCTGGAGTTATTACTGGAGGGCACCGGTCTGAAAATCGTCAGTATTGAATATCAGGCAGGCTTTGATCCTAACACCGGGGAATTTGGTTATCAGGTTGATTTTTCTGATGCCATAATGTACGGTGTAATCCTGGGTGAGGATGGATAAGGACAGGTATTCTGAAGAAAAAGAGTTAGGTTCTGCTCAATTTTAATATGTTCAAGGAATTATTCTGGAGCTTTAAACTTTCCCCGGGGAGGAGTTGGAGGAGAGGAAACTGGATTTTTGAGTTGATTATGTCAGCAGGGTTGTTCAGCCCTGGCCCGGAAATTATCAGGGAAAAACAGCATGTTTCCAGGATCCACCATGTGATTCTGGGAAAAGCGGGACGCTTTTTTTTCAGTTGAATTCGGGGAAGGCGGAGATTCCCTGCTGAGGGGATAAGCAGTACCCGGGGGTTCTTTTTATTTATCTGCTTTCCCGGGCTCGAGAAACAGAAAAATCCAGGAATAAATTGGGATGGAAATAATAGTTGAGGAATACGGGGAGCTGGAAATTTGAGAGATAGCAGGAGCTGGAGAATTTCATTTTTTTACGGCTGGGTAATGGTCTTTTTGGGAGGATTGGGAGTATTTTTTTCCGGGCCCGGACAGACTTACAGTGTATCTGTTTTTATTGATTCCTATATTGCTGAATTCGGCTGGAGCCGTTCTTTTGTATCCGGACTTTATTCGGGGGGGACTGTTGCTGCAGGTTTTCTGCTATTTTTTATTGGCCGGCTGATTGATCGGTTGGGACATCGGAAGATGATTCCCCTGGTTGCAGGAATACTGGCCCTGTCCTGTATCTGGATGAGCCTGGTTTTTCATCCCCTGATGTTATTTTTGGGGTTCTTTTTGGTCCGTTTATTCGGTCAGGGCTCCATGACCCTGGTTTCCAATACCCTTATCCCCCAGTGGTTTGAAAGGAAAAGGGGGCGAGCCCTGAGCTTTACTGTCCTGGGAGGAGTCATCAGTTCTGCTTTACTGCCACCCCTGAACTCCTGGATTATCCATAATTATGGCTGGCGGTTGGGCTGGCAGGTGTGGGCGGTGCTGCTTCTGTTAATTATGGTGCCCCTCGCCGCCCTCTTAGTTCGCAATCGGCCCGAAGATATTGGCCAGCTCACCGATGGGGATCCCCGCAGTAAAAAGGATAATCCGGTAACCCGGGAGAATGAAACAAAAAGCCTTACCCTGGTTGAGGCCCGAAAGACCCGGACCTTCTGGCTTTTACTTTTTTGCGTTTTTGTTCCGGCCATGGTCAATACCGGTCTCACTTTTCACCATGTTTCCATATTGGGACAGCGGGGGATTGATCCCCTGCTGGCAGCTTCAATATTGGGGCTGCAGGCCCTCTTTGCCCTACCCTTCAACTTTATCGCCGGTTATTTACTGGACCGCTGGCCGCCCCGCTATATTTTAATGGGGACCTTTATCGGACAGGTTCTGTCCATGCTGTGGATTGCCCTGATTGTAGGTCCGGTGACGGTGGTTTTTTACGGGGTGTTACGGGGAATGGTGCAGGGCTTTGAGAGAATGTCAATNAATGTCATCTGGCCAGCCTATTATGGGCGCAAGCACCTGGGAAGCATCCAGGGNTCGGCCATGACTTTTATGGTAATTGGTTCCGCTTTTGGGCCNCTTCCCTTTGGAATCTGGTACGATCAACTGGCCAGCTACCGGGGGGTAATTGTCCTGATGATGGCTTTTTCTGTACTGGCTGCAATTGCCTCTCATCAGGCCCGCCCCCCTCTGCAGGAGGGATCAGAGTGAAAACCGCTTATTTCCGTTTTTATGGAGATTTAAATGATTTTTTGCCACCAACCAGCCGGCAAAAAATTTGTTCCTATCAATTCTGGGGTAACCCGACCCTCCGGGAGGCCTGCGCAGCCCAGGGTATTGCCCCCCCGGAAATCTTTTTTATCCTGATCAATAAAGAGCCAGTAGCCCCTGGTTATAATCTGCAGGGTGGGGAACGGGTTGCAGTCTATCCCCGCTGGCGGTCAATCAGTCTTCCAGAAACTCTGGAGCAGCAGCCGACCATTCCCGATCCACCCTGCTTTCTGGTTGCAGATCACCTTTTTAAACTGGCCCGCTTTTTGCGCATCCTGGGTTTTGATGCCATTTTATTTGAAAAATATGATCCCCAGCGAATTTTATTGACCCGCAAATTGCATGATTTAAAGGCGGGTGCCGTAAGATATGGGTATCTGCCCCGCAGTGAAAACCCCTATCAGCAGCTGCAGGAGGTTATGGATTACTTTGAACTGGCTGCCCGGGTTGAGCCCGGGACCCGCTGCCCGGAATGTAATGGAAAGCTTCAGGAGGTAGATGCCGGGGAGATCTGGGAGCGGCTTGAACCCCTGACAAAAAAATATTATCGCAACTTTAAAATCTGCCCTGATTGTGACAAGATTTACTGGCGGGGATCGCACCTGCGACGACTCAACCGTTGGATTGGTCCTTTTATTCCCGGAGAAGAAAATAATAATCAAAGGTAGAGGGATCTTGATCCCTGTCAGAAAAAATCCCGACCCGGATTTGAACCGGGCCGGGATTTTTACTTTACTTTTTGCGGAAGCGGTTTCTTTCGGCAAAAAGATCAATTTCACCAGAGGAATTTTCTACGAATTCCACCGGGAGTTTTTCTCCCGGTCCAGTAATGGCATAATAACGGTCATTGTCGGCATTATCCTTTTCGGGGATCAGGGGAAAACTGGCCATATCACTTTTATAAAACAGAATTCCTCCCTGCCTTTCCACTTTTATCTCGGTTGTTCCTTTAAAGTTTTCGTAATTTCCAGTTAATCTTTCCATCCTTTTTTCAATTTTCAGGGCCGGGAATTCATCCATATCCCCACCGATTAGTTCCCACAGGGCTGCGTCGAGAACATTTGAAGGCAGCCCCCCAACATTGGCCACTGCTCCGATCCCGGCTTTTTCCCCGGGGATGAAAGCCAGGTAAGCACTGGAGACCGCGGTTGATCCCCCGTGCTCAACCAGGGTGTGGCCGAAGAAGTCTTCAGAAATCGACCAGCCATAGCCGTAACCCTTGCGGCCAAAGGTACTGTACTTTTGCCGGGAATCTTCAGTTTCACAATGAATGGACTGCATTTTCTGAAGTCGGTCAGGATCAAGCAATCTTTCTCCGGCGGGAGTTTGTCCTTCCATGGAAAAAAGGAGATAGTGGGCCAGTTCACGGGTCGAACTGAGCAGGCCTCCTGGTCCATAGACCAATGGATGATAGGGGTGAGGGGCCGGGGTTATTTTTGTTTTCCCCTCGGAACTATCCTGTTTATAGGCGGTCATAATATCCTGTTCCTGCTCCAGGTCTTCCCTGGCAAAACCGGAGCGGTTCATCTGGAGGGGCTGGAGGATGTTTTTTTCCACGAAACGGTGAAATGGTTCTCCACTGACCCGGGTTATGACTTCTGCCAGGAGGGAATAGCCCGAATTAAGATAAAACATGCGCTCTCCCGGATCGGCTGCGATTTCCGATTGGCCTTCATTGATATGCTGCAGCAAATCTTCAATTCCGCTGAGGGGGTTAAATTTATGCGGGCCCCCGGTAAAACGATAAATAATGTTTTCGGCAACTCCCAGGTTGGGCAGTCCGGAGGACATGGACATCAGGTGATGCAGGGTTATGGGGGCCCTGTTTTGGTCCAGGTTCAGAGGCAGGTACTGGTCCACAGGATCATCCAGTTTTAGCAGGCCCCTTTCCCAGAGCTGCATTATGGCCAGGCAGGTAAAGGACTTGGTAACCGATCCAACCCCAAACAGGGTATCAGGGGTTACCGGGGAATTTTTCTCATTGTTTTTCGCACCATAACCTCGATTAAAGACAATTTTTCCGTCTTTAATCATGACCACACTCATTCCAGGAATGTGCATACTGCTCATTTTTTGCCCGATCCAGCGGTTAAACTTTTGTTCCAGAATGGTGATACTATCCGACAAGCCGATCAACTCCTTTATTTACAAATTAATTCATTATTCCATAAAAAGATAATTGTTTCCTGCAGAAAAGGTTTGCAAGCCCGGGAAAATTTGCTTGACAGTTTAAGACATTTAAAATAATATATAATTGCAAATGCAAACTATTTGCAGGTAGAAAGGAGGAGTGAAATTGAAAACAGGTTTAATGCTCATTATTTTTCTGCTTGTTTTTTTGACCGGGGGAATTCAGGCCCAGGAACAGGTTTTTATCAGTGTATTTCCCCTGCGGGATCTGGTGGAGATTGTTGCAGGGGAGGGGCTGGAGGTAAAACAGGTGGTGCCTACAGGTGCTGATGCCCACGGCTATGAACCCTCGCCCCGCAGAATTGCTGAACTGGAACAGGCTGATATTTTTTTCTACATCGGTCTGGGGTTGGAACCCTGGGCAGAGAAAGCGGTGGAAAACCTGGAGCATATTGGAATTCCTGTAGTAGAGTTGAGTTCAGCTGCCCGGCTGCGGAAAATTGACGATCAGCATGAACATGAAAATCAGGAACAAGGACATAACTCCGAATCCCAGGCTGAAGATGACCACCATCACCACCACCATAATCACAGTGGGTACGATCCTCACGTCTGGCTGGATCCGGAAAATATGATCAGGATGGCCGGGCTGGTCAAAAAAGAACTAACAGCCCTGTACCCTGATCAGGAGGAGGTTTTCTCCCAAAATTTTGAGACCTATCAGGAACTGGTCAGGGAACTGGATAAAGAATTTAAAAGGGTCCTGGAAAACCGTCATAGTGATTATATATTGACCTCCCATGCTGCTTTTGGTTATCTTGCCGATAGATATGGATTAAAACAGCTGGCGGTGGCAGGTATTTCACCCCATGCTGAACCCTCGCCCCACGCCCTTATCCGGTTGCTGGGTGAAGTGGAAAAGCACGATCTGCAGTTCATTTTCCTGGAAACACTGGCCAGTCCCGCTACTGCAGAAGTTCTGGCCCGGGAAGCTGATCTGGAAATATTGATTCTTAACCCGCTGGAGGGATTGACCCGGGAAGAGCAGCAGCGGGGTGAGGATTATTTTTCCCTGATGAGAGAAAACCTGGATAATTTGAAAAAGGCACTGGTGAATGGCGGTGAATAAGGTTATTGAAATTGAGGACCTTTATTTTGCCTATGAAGAGGATTGGGTGCTGCAGGCCATTAATCTGGAAGTAGAAGAAGGAGAATTTCTGGCCTTTATTGGCCCCAATGGATCCGGTAAGAGCACCCTTTTAGAATTAATCCTGGGATTTATCAAGCCCCAGCGGGGCCGGGTCCGAATTCTGGGTCAGTCGCCCCAAAATTTTTCTGCCCGGGGACAGGTAGGGTATATTTCCCAGAAAGCCCGGGATTTTAACCCCAACTTTCCCGCAACAGTTGAAGAAATTGTGGGGGCCAACCTTTATCCGGAGATGGGATTTTGGAAAATATTAAATCGGGAACTTAGGAAAAAAATTGACCGGGCTCTGACCCTGGTGGACATGGAAAAATTCAAGAAAAAGCCCATCGGCAGGCTTTCGGGAGGTCAGCAGCAGAGGATTTTTATTGCCCGGACCCTGGTGACTGAACCCCGCCTGATTCTCATGGATGAGCCCCTGATTGGAGTTGATCAGGAGGCCCAGGGGGATTTTTACAGGGTTATTAATCAACTCCACCGGCAGCTGGGCATAACCATAATTCTGGTTTCCCATGATCTCCATGTTATCAGCCGCCAGGTAAACCGGATTATCTGTTTTGCGGGAGGGAAAGTACATCCCCACTGTGCCGGGGAATTTGATTACAATGATTATATCCGTCAGGCCCGGGAAGAGGATAAACTCCTAATACCGCGCCACGAGCACGGGGAGTGAGTGGAATGTGGGAAATATTCAGTTATTCGTTCATGCAGCGGGGTTTAATAGTGGGTAATGTAATAGGCCTGATCGCTCCTTTAATCGGGGTTTTTCTCAACCTGAAAAGATTGTCCCTGATCGGGCATACCATTTCTCACGTAGCACTTGCGGGAGTGGCCCTGGGGATTTTTCTGGGGGTATACCCGGTGCCCCTGGCTCTTTTGGTTGCAGCTGCAGCAGCCCTGGGGATTGAAAAGCTGCGGCAGGTAGGCTATCAGGGATTTGCGGAACTGGCCCTGGCCATTATCCTGGCCAGCGGAATGGGGCTGGCTACCATCCTGATCAGCCTCTCTGACAGCAATGTAGCGGTATACAGTTATCTCTTCGGGAGTATTTCCCTGGTTACCCCAGGGGATCTGCAGATTATCCTGCCCCTGGGGGCAATAATCGGTCTGGGAGTGTTTATTTTTTATTACGGCTTTTTTTTCCTGGCATTTAATGAAAAAGAGGCCCGGCTGGCCGGAGTCCCGGTGGATATTTTTAATATAATTTTCATGCTGATGGTAGCGGCAGTAATAGCTTTTTCCATGAGGATAATTGGGGGACTTTTGATTTCCTCGCTAATTATTCTTCCCGTGGCTGCCGCTCTTCAAGTGGCCCGGAGTTTTAGGGGAACAGTTGTTTTCAGCATGCTCTTTGGGGTTCTGGCAGTTAATTCTGGCCTGATCATTTCCTTTTACCGGGATCTGGCCCCCGGAGGGACCATAATTTTAAGCAGCGTGATAATTTTACTGTTAACTTTTATGATTAAGGGTGGAAGAAGTATCTGGAAGGGTTGGAACTTCCAGCCCGACAAAGAAGGGGGGGTTCGGAATGGATAAGTCCGAAAAGTTCTGGCAGGAAAAAATCAGGGCCAAAGGGCTGCGCCTGACCCGACAGCGAAAAGAAATAATACAGGTGCTGCAGCTGTCTGAGGTTCCGCTGGAAGCCGGAGATATCCATTATGTTCTGCTGGAAAATGATGTTGACCTGGAATTATCCACTGTATACCGCAATCTCCAGTCCTTTTTGCAGCGGGGAATTATCAGGGAAATTGACCTGGGGACCGGGGTCAGGCATTACGAACTCAATACTGGCGAGCATGGGCATCACCTCATCTGTATGGGTTGTCAGGAGATTATTGTTCTCAGCTGCCCCCTGCCCCGGTTGGAAGAACACCTGAGCCAGGAAACCTCCTATGAAATTGTGGAACACAGGTTGAATATTTATGGTTTCTGTCCGGGATGCAGGGAGAAAAGGCAGGTTAAATAAAGGGTTTTTACCCGGGAGAGGGAAGTAGAAATGAGGAGGGAAAAACTATGATCCTGATTATTATTCAGGGAGCTCCTTATGGAAGTGAACGGACGTATAATGGGCTGCGAACCGCTCTGGCCCTGCTTCGAAATAAAAAAAATGCCCAGATAAATGTGTTTTTATTTGCCGATGCAGTGGCCGCTGTTCTGCCCGATCAGAACACCACCCCCGGCTTTTACAATATTGAGCGGATGATAAAATATATAATAAACAAAGGGGGTCAGGTTAGTTACTGCAGGGAATGCGCTGCTTTTCGTGGCCTGGAGAACCTGAACCTCATGGAGGGGTCCCGGGCCGGTGATATGGATATGCTGGCTGAGTGGATAGGAGAAGCTGATCAGGTTTTAACCTTTTGATCCCATTCAAGGGAATGAGAACGCTCGTAAATAACCCACCACTTACGCCGCCCAAAAAGGCATTGAAGTGGGGGCCTGTAAAAGCCAATATAGATTAGCCTGAGCCTTCACTGGCCAGGTTAAGGTTGTCATCATACCAGTGGATGTCAATCCCAGTTTCGGGCTCTATGGCCCGTCGTTAAAGGATCCTGTTGGGTAGGGGCATTGTGGCTGGCTGGGGTGACCAACATCCTTAACCCTGATGAGGGATTCCTTAACTGACTGGTATAATCCAATTAGCGTTAAGTACTAAACATGGAAAGGAGGATGGCCGGGTAAGGAAGAATTTCCTCTCCCATCATTTGAGGTGGGGGTATCCTGGCTAAAAAAACGATGAAAAAAACAGCCCTGGTTACTGACAGCACAGCAGATTTGCCAGCGGATTTTGCCCGGGAACATAATATAAAAATTGTTCCTCTCCGGGTGTTTTTTGGCGAAGAGGAGTACCGGGATGGATTGGATATCAAACCCCGGGAATTTTATCAGAGATTACGGGAAAAAGATGAACTGCCCAGTTCTTCCCAGCCTTCTCCCGATGATTTTGCCAGTGTTTATCAGGAGTTATTAAAAGACTATCAGGAAATAATTTCGGTGCATCTTTCCTCCAGTCTCAGTGGAACGATAAATGCGGCCAATATAGCCCGGGAAAAAGTGAAGGGTGCTATCCATATCTTCGATTCTTACACCGTGAGCCTGGGAATTGGCCTGCAGATCAGGGAGGCGGTTAAATTTATTCAAAAGGGTTCCTCCACCCGGCAGGTCCTGGAACATCTGCAAAAAGTCCGGGATAATAGTGCCACTTATTTTACCCTGGATACCCTGAAGTATCTATATATGGGAGGGCGGATCAGCCGGGCCCGCAGTCTAATGGGGTCCATTCTGCGGATCAAACCCATTTTACAGCTGGTTCCAGACGGGGTGGCTCCTGCAGGAAGAGCCCGTAACAAAAAGCAGTTGATTAATGAGGTGGTAAAAAAGTTTAAAAATGAGGCTCGGAACCGGGAGGCAGGTGGCCTGGCTGTAGCCCACGGCGACGCCCCGGAAATGGCCCAAAAGATGCAGGCAACCCTGGAAGAAACTTTTAGCATAAAAACCTCTTTTTTTGGAGAAATTGGGCCAACTTTAGGAGTTCATTCCGGACCCGGAGTGGTAGGTATCTGTATGTTTTTCCGGTAGCTTTTTTGGGGGAGCGGGGAAAGCTATGGCTTATAACTTCTATTGTCTTCAAATGAAATTAGAGCAGGGCCAGGAAATTGAAGTTGGAAAAAAGGGAAGGGTTTTTTTCCCTCCTGGCTACTATTTTTATGCCGGTCAGGCCAGGCGGGGTATAAGGAAGAGGCTGGCCCGCCATTTAGCCGGACCTCCCAAAAAACACTGGCATATTGATTATCTCAGCTGCCAGGCCCTGCCGGTTGGCATGCATCTCTACACTGAAGATGAAGGATCAGAATGTGACCTGGCTCGGGCCCTGGATGAAGCAGGAGGGCAGATCATTTTGCCGGGTTTTGGTTCCTCCGACTGCAATTGCCCCTCCCACCTTTATTTTTTCCCCCGGGCCCGTTCTATTCCGTCCCTAAAATGAAAAGCACCTGCGCCTGGGCAGGTGCTTTTTTAAATTTTATCCCATAGAAGAAACCAGTCAGGAGATAAGTGGAGCATTACAGGGGAAAGAGATCCAGGCCCAGGTTTACTCCAAATCTAAAGGAGGGCCGGGAGCCATCGCCGGTGGGGAAAATAACGTCAACATTGGCTTCCAGGGGAAGAGTCATTCGGGTAAAAGAAATCAACTGAGTTCCTGCAGTAAAGCGAAATACAAATCCCCTGGTTTCGCTCAGCCCGAGGGGGGTAGCATATCCCATACCGGTTCCGATATAACCGCTGGAAGTTCTCTGAATCCCGCTCAGGGCAAAAAGGAGCTCTTCCCGGGGATCAAAATCCAGGTCAAAAGTCATTATCCCACTGCTGAAAAGGGAATTAAAAAAGGAGCCGATATAGGAAAGGGGGTTGGTTATATCGCCACTGGTGCTGACGGGAGGCTCAATTACCTGGTCCTGCTGCCCTCCCTGATCAAAAGAGGGAGTGAAACGGAACCCCAATCGCCAGGGAAAGTTCTCCAGATCCAGGGCATCGGGCATTAATGAACCCACTCTCAGACCGAAAACCGGGGGAACAACAACCACAGTCATGGTAGCAGGAGGTCCGGAACTGGCTCCCCGACTGATGCCCCTCACCGTAATAGTTGTGGTTCCGGGTTTGAGGGCAGTAATTAAACCTTCTTCATTAACATGAACTTTTGATTCATCATTGGATAGGAATAGAAAATCCGGCTCGGAAACCGGGCGTCCAACGCTGTCCAGGGCTAATGCAGAAATCTTGTAAGAGGCGCCAAGGCTGATCCGAAGCATGGTAGGAGCAACGAAAACCTGTTCAATAGACCTTTCAATCACCGGAATCTCCGGGGGAAAAAGAGTGCTCAAAAGGGTGTCAATCTGGTCTGGAGCCTGGCTGGCCTGGGAGACGGTGGTCATGGAGGAACCAAGCAGGCGGGGATTATCTCCGACCAGGTCAAACCACTGAACCCCCAGGACAATAATATTATGCATGGTAGTAATTGATCCCGTAATTACCTGATCAAAGTCAAAATCCATAAGTAAAACCCGGGCCTGCTCATAAGAGGACATATCAGGAGGAAAGGCGGGAACATTTATTTTTTCCCGCAGGAGCATGGGGTCATAGACATCAAAGTTCCTGAATTGAACCAGACGGGAGGCAACCCCCAGGGCCATGGTCCGGGAAAGACCCAGGGAATCAGTGTGCTGCAGGTGTACCGGATCGATCAGGTTCCCCTTTTCATCCATTACCGTAAAGTTTAAAACTGCAATTTTTTCCAGGGTTTGTTCTGCAACATCTTCTTCAGCACAGGCAGGAAAAGATATAGCGATAAAAATCAGAAAAATACCGATAAACTTAAAGATACCCAAATTAAATACCTCCCATTCCCAGAAAAACCAGTCCATCTTCTGATTCCAATAATAAGGAAAAGAAAAGTTTCCCCCCTCCGCCATTGATAGAAGGAAGGATCAAATTAGTTTCCTGATTTGAGCAGCAATGATTATTTATTATTATAAACCAGGAAAGTAAAATTGTATAGCCTGTTTTTGAAAGGATGAACTGCTCCCGCTTTTGCTTTGCTTAGAAGCGGGAGCTTATTGCTAATGCCACAGGTTTACTCGGGCTCCAAGGACAGTGCCTGACCTGGAAATGCCAGTCACCCGGCAATTTTTAGTAAGTTCAGACTTGCATTATTATCCCTGTCTAGCTCTAAGTACCAAAAGCATAGTAACGGTGACGAATTTTCACTCCTACCTTATCTATTGGGCAATTCATCATTATAACTTCAGGGGAAAAAGGTCCCGGGCGGTCAACTCTGGGTTTGATCCTGTAGCCCTATCAAACCATCATAATAAAACCTATTTCGCCATTTGCTAACAACCTGTCCTGGGGTATCAATTCCTGCAGAAATTTCTTCATTGCTATAACCCTGGGCAGCAAGAAAAACAATTTTGGCCCGGATCACATCACGTTATGGTTACGTATATTTTTTCGCCATGACTTCAAGGGCACCTTTTCCCCGGGATCCAAGATTACTTTAAATGGGCTTATACGGGGCATGATGTCGCCTTCCTGTTAACACCACACCCCATCTTGTCCTATTTCAATAGCTCATAATACGTCATCGTATTTTTTTTAAGGAGGGCCTGGAAACTCTTAATTTCTGATTTTTTCAGGCAGGGTTAAAAAAAGCCGCGGCGAAAAAGCATAATAGCAACAAACAAAAAATATCAGGAGGAAAAACTCCATTGGACTTTTACTCGGCCATCAGCTCTTATTATAATTATATTTTCCCCCTTAACCCGGATCAGAGGGACTTTATCCGTTCTTTTCTCCCGGCTGGTTCCAGAATACTGGAGGTGGGGACCGCTACGGGAAATCTGGCCCGGGCCCTGGCCCGGGATGGCTTTCAGGTGGTAGGGGTGGATCTTAATACGTCCCTCCTGGAAAAAGCCAGGGCCGAGGAAAATCCTCCCGATCTAAAATTTTTCCAGATGGATATGCTGGATATTGAGCAAAAGTTTGCCCCGGGTTTTTTTGACGGGATTGTGGGGGTGGGGAATACCCTGGTTCATCTTTCCGGACGGGAGCAAATCCGTACCTTTCTTACCGGAGCGGCCCGGAGCCTTAAACCAGGAGGGAACCTGTTTTTGCAGACAGTCAATTATGACCGGGTGCTGAAGCAGAATATCCATAACCTGCCCACCATTGAAAATGAAAAGATACAGTTTGTTCGAATTTACAGGTATTTACCGGGGCAGAAAAGGATTATCTTTCAAAGCCGGTTGCACATAAAAGCAACTGAAGAGGTTTTGCAACAGGAGGTTCAGTTATTTCCCCTGCAAAAACATGAACTGGAGGCAGATTTAAAGCAGGCGGGCTTTAACCACCTGGAATTTTTCGGTGATTTCCAGAAAACACCCTATTCCCAGGAAAGTATGGCCCTGGTGGTCCGGGCTTCTATTTCCTGATGGGATTTTATTGTTGTAAAAGTAATAGATGATTTGATCAGGACCAGGGAGGAGAACATTTAATGGCCAGAAAAAAGAATTTATATGGGCAGGGTATATCTATTGGGATTGCCCTGGGCCTGCTTGTGGGTTTAATGCTGGATAATATTGCATGGGGGTTTTCTATCGGTGCGGCCCTGGGGGCCCTGGGAGATTATATTGGATCTCGAAAGTCCCGAGAAGAAGAATAGCAGGAGGGTTTTTATCATGATTGCGGATGAGCAGGATTTAAAAAAAGGATTGCAAAAGTGGCAGAAGGTCCTCCGCCTGCAGGACTGGGATATTAAATTGAAGCCTGTCGATCAAAAATGGCGGAAAACTGGCGATGTTAAAGTGGATCGGGATGACCGCAAGGCAGTTCTGATGGTCAATGTTTTTAATCCCAGCAGTGAAAACCTGGAGGAAGTAATTATCCATGAGCTTTTGCATATCAAACTGTGGGACATGGATCAGATGCTGGAGGGTCTCCTGCACTCGGTTTTTGGCAATGAAGAACAGGATCCCCGTTTTCAATTTGCTCAGCATCAGTTTATGATCATGCTGGAAGCCACAGTTGAAGATCTGACCAAGGGTTTTCTGGAACTGGGGGGGAACTGCACCGACCTTTCTTTTGGCCGCCTGCAGTCCTCGATTGAAGAGGAGTTATCCTCCGGAGAAAAAGAATAATTTAAAAGCAGAAAGGAGGTAACTATAATGGGTCGTTCTTTTTTCTACATTACTGCCGGAAGCCGGGAAGAAGCAGAAAAAATAGCCGCTGTCCTGGTGGAAAATAATCTGGTAGCCTGTGCCAATGTTTTTGGAGGAGTGCAATCCTTTTTCCAGTGGGAGGGCGAGGTAAAAAAAGAAGAAGAATTGCTGGTGGTGGGAAAAACCCGGACCGATCTCGTGGGTGAACTTGTGGAGAAGGTTAAGGAAGTCCATTCTTATGATGTCCCCTGTGTTATTTCCTGGCCCATAACCCATGGTAATTCTGAATTCCTGCATTGGATTGATCGGGAAACCCAGAAATAGATCCTGGCAGGTTTTAAATTAGGTCGGGGAGAGGGGCTGAAAGCCATCAGCTTTAAAAGAATTGCACCCGCTTATAATTTTGTGGCCAGAATACTGGGTTTCCATTATCCCGAACGGATTATCCGCCTGCTTTTTCTACGGGGGGAAAATAAAGAATGCAGAATCCTGGATATTGGCGGAGGAACGGGTCTTCTGGCCCAGGAGATGATTGCTCGTAACCCCGGCCCCCACCTGGAATTTACCGTCCTGGATCCTACAGCAGAAATGCTAAAACAGGTTCCCGATATGGAGAATATAAAAAAGGTCCAGGGCCGGGGGGAAGAACTTCCTTTTCCCGAAAACTCCTTTGACCGCATCATTGTAATTGAAACTCTTCATCATACCCAGGACCCAGTTGCCCTTTTTTCAGAGGCCTACCGGGTTTTAAGGCGGGGAGGCATCATGGTAGTCCAGGAACCGGATCAGGATAAATTCCTGATAAAATTGATTATCGGACTGGAAAAAATATTTATCCGCAGAATAATAAGAGTTGATTCTCAATTAATTGAAGACTGGGCCAGCTATGCGGGATTTACCGGTCAGGTAATTTTTTCCCACAAAGGACAGATCTTCTGGAAAGGTAAAAAGGAAGAATAGCGGCAGCCGGGAGAATTTGTGGTGAGAAAAGGCAAAAATGGGCCTTTCCATCCGACTCTGGAAACAGGGTTTAGAGAAAATTTCAGACAAAAAAAAGCGGGGAGAGAATTCTCCCCGCTCTTAATTTTTCTCAGAACCAACAGGATGCTTTTTTGCCATTATTCCCGGCGAAAAAGGGAATGAGGAGTAGAAATCCGGAATAGGGGTGTAATTTTTCCCGGCCTGGATTAAGGAGTTAATCTTTCTTCCGGAGAATTTTTTTCAGGTCTTTAAAGCCCACCGCATCGTACTGGAGAATTCCCCGGGAAAAAATACGGCCTCCGATGTAGATGAAAAAAATTGTGGAGAGAATAAGGGCCAGGGTTATTGTTCCCATTTCCCACCAGGGAATGTCGGTGGCTGCCATGCGCAACAGGGCCATGGCCGGGATGAAGGGGGGAATATGGGTTAAAACCTGCACCCATAAAGCATCAGGATTGGTGATCAGAATTCCGGATAAAAACAGGGGAATCATGGGAATGAGAATAATCAGGCCCTGGGCCTGGGATCCCTCTTCTGCTTCTTTCATGGTGGAGCCCAGGGCGGCGAAAATTGAAGACAGCATGAAGTAGCCCAGCAGGAATATCAGCAGGGGAGGTAAAATAATACCGGCATTTAATCCCAACTCCTGAAAATCAATAAAACGGGAAGCAGTAAAAATTGCCGCTGTGGCCCAGATGCCCACCTGGAGAAGGCTGAGAAGACCATAACCCATAATTTTGCCAATCAAAAGTTCAAAGGAGGATATTGAAGACAGGAGAATTTCCACCACCCGGTTCCTTTTTTCTTTTATAACACCGTACATCAGCATCTGACCGGAGAAAATCACGGAGAGTAATAAGATCATGGCCAGAGCTAAAGGAGCCACAAACTCAGCAACTGTTCCAGGAGCTGCTTCTTCGTCCAGGGGCTGGACCTGCAGAGTCAGGGGGCGGGTGGCGATATCGATTTCTTCTCGGGTTAACCCCCAACCTTCCAGGCGAATATCAGTTATTACTTTTTCCAGGGGTTCTCGGATCCGGTGGGCAGGAATATTTCGGGGGTCCTCGGTAAAAACCTGGATAAACCCCTCTTCGATGTTTTCCCGGGAAACAATAAAAAATCCAGCGTAATCACCATCCCAGACCTTTTGTTCCAGCTCAGCTTTATCCCCGGGGAAAAGTTCTAAGGATATGTTGGTCTCTGCAAACTGTTGATTAATTCGATCAGAATATTCTCCAGTTTTATCCATGAAAGCCAGGGGCACGGGCTGAGTTTGCATCAGTTCCTGGGTGAAAAATTCCAGTCCTCCGATGCCCACTATCAGAAGGGGGATAAGGAAGGTAAGAATTAAAAACATGGGGGTTCGAATGCCCTTGTTAAACTCCCACAGGGCTACTTTGCGAGAATTAAGCAGGTTGATTTTCTTCAACTTCTTCACCCCTTTCTTTTACAGCATTGATAAAAATATCGTGGAGGGGAGGAGTAGCAACCTGGAATTCTTTCAGGGTTAAACGGGCGGTAATAGAATTGATTAATTGATTAATATCATTTTCACCCTGGAAAGAAAGATGCAAATAATCCTCTTCTTTTTTATTTACCACCACCCGGGGGTCTTCCCAGAGGAAAGAGGGATCATTACCGGGCTCAAAATATAAAGACACATTGTATTCTTTGTAGCTTTCTTTAATCTCTTTGAGATTGCCGCTCAAAACCTGTTTACCTTTGTTGATCAAAACAATGGAGTCGCAGATTTCCTCAACCATGTTCATTTGATGGGCGGAAAACAGGATGGTAATTCCCTTCTGCTGCAGCTCGGTGATAATTCCCAGGAAAAACTCCTGATTGATGGGATCCAGGCCGGCGAAGGGCTCATCCAGGACCAGAACTTCAGGCTCGTGCAGAACAGAGGCAATGAACTGGACCTTTTGTTTCATTCCCCTGGATAATTTATCAAATTTTTGGCTGGCATATTCTTGAAGGTCGACCCTCTCCAGCCACTCTGCAGCCCTGGACCTGGCTTCCGAGGGAGGCATTCCCTTCAATACCCCGATATAGGTCAGGTTGGGTAGAACCCGGGCCTCTTCATAAAGGCCCTTTTCTTCGGGCAAATAACCTACTCGCCTTTTATCCAGGGCCGAGGGCTGTTCATTGAAGAAAAAGGAAACCCGTCCCCGATCTGCTTTCAGTATTCCCATAATTATGCGGAGAGAGGTTGTTTTCCCTGCACCATTGGGTCCCAAAAACCCCAGGATATCACCGCGGGGAACCGAAAAACTGATGTCATCAACAACTCTTTTGTTTCCAAAACTCTTGGTCAGGTTTTCAACCTGCAAAATAGTACTCATAGCCGTTCTCCTTTAAAAAAATTTTCGCAAAACAAAACAACAACAACAGCAGGCGAAGATGAAAATATTAATTATAAATTAACATAAATTTTAAATATTGTAAAGAAAAAATTAAAAAAATAAATTTTTGGAGTGAGTATTTTTAAAAAACTGCCCGGGCCAGGAACAAACACCCCTTTTCAATATGGGGGAAGGGGGTAGAATAAGGGAAAAAGCCGGGTTATTTACAACAACAAAGACAATAAGAAGGGTGAAGAGCAGTTTTTCTTTTAAGCCCGGGCTCTAATTTTCCCGGGAAGGCTTATCTTTTTTCCGGGCCCGATGAAAAAGGTAATATATTGAACCAACTCCCAGCCACAGGGCCAGGGAGATGAGGATGGCGGGATCCTCCCAGAAAGAAGCGATGGTCAGCAGAATAGCCGAGGCAATGGTAAAAAAGGCCCAGAAACGCAGGGTTCTCTGCTTCAATACCATGGGGGCCCGGGCCACCTCCCGCGGGAAGCGGCGGATCAGTTGCAGGGAGGCCCCAGCGGTTAAGGCCATTCCCATCAGGGCTACCAGCGAACTTAAAGCTCCCAGGAATATAATGGAGAGATCGAATAAGACCACCGTGACTCCGAATAAAAAATTGATGGTTAAGGCCAGGCTGGGAGCTCCAAAAAAATTGGTGCGGGTTAAAAAGGCGGGTAAAAAGCCATCCTGGGCCAGGCTGAATAGAAGACGACTGCTGGAGGTGTAGATGGCATTAATGGGGGTAAAGATGGCTACCACTGCACTGACCTGAACCAGACCGGCCAGGGAAGCGGGCAGCAGCAGGCTGGAGGCCTGGGCCAGGTTGGGTTCTACCATTTTAATTTTCTCCCAGCCCAGCCCTCCAGAAAAAACAATGGCCACTCCCAGATAGAGGATTCCCAGGATTATAGAGGAAAAAAGAATAGCAAGGGGAATATTGCGCTGGGCCTTTTTTACTTCATCCCCTATTTCGGCAATAAAGTAAAGGCCGGTGTAGGCAAAAAAGGCCGCAGCACTACCCTGAAGCAGAGGTGCCCAGCCCGCTGCTGACCAGTTGGCCAGCCGGGAAAGACTGGTAGAAGGAAGGCCCCAGCCGGCAAAAGAAATCAGGCCGCTGACCACAATAATTACCAGGAGACCCTGAACCAGCTGAGTGGTTTTCAGGCCCAGGATATTTATCAGGTAAAATATGAACATGATGCCCAGGGCCAGGGCCCTCTGATCCCAGCCCAGGACCGGTGCCATGTAGTCAGCGAAACCTATACCCATCAGGGCCAGGGCATAGCAGGCGGTGACCCAGCGTAGCCAGCCCATTATAAATCCGATATAATCGGAATAAAACATGCGGGCGTACCTGTAGGTGGCTGCGGTGGTGGGAAAAACTGCTGCCACCTGGGAATAACAGACTGCTGAACCAGCAGCAACAATTAAGGCTATCAGGTAGCAGAAAAAAAGGCCGGGACCTGTGGCAACCCCCAGGGGTCCAATCAGGATGAAAATCCCAGCTCCAATTACCGTGCCTACAGTCATTATTACCGCTCCGGCCAGTCCAATTTTTTGATGCATAGCTGCGGCCTCCCTGTTGCGGAATTCAGTTGAATGAGATTTCAATTTAAACTGCAGGGATAAATCCCGCAGCCCCGAGACTTCAAAAGAGGAGGTTTCAGGTTGAATAGAAATGAGTATGGGCCATTAAAAAGAATTATGGTCTGCCCTCCCGACCATTTAAACATATCTTCCCCCATCAATGTTATAGCGGCCCGGCATAATGATGGGCAGGGGATAGATGTGGCCGGGACCCGGGAGGAACATGACCTGTTTGTCCAGTGTCTAAAGGAGAACGGGATCGAGGTTTTAAAGCCCCAGACCTATGAGCGATTTTCCTATCAGATAAATGTCCGGGATCTGGGGGTAGCCAGCCCCAAGGGAATAATCTGGGGCCGGCTTTTAAGGCCGGAGCGATGGGGGGAACATCGCCCCGCAGAAAACCTTCTGGAGAAAATGGGCTTGCCAGTTTTTCATAAAATGGATCGGGGGCTTTTTGAAGGGGGAGACTTTATGTTCCTCGATGAAAAAACTGCAGCTGTTGGCCTCGGAGCCAGAACTGATAAACTTGGTTTCCGAGTCCTGGAAACCCTCCTTTATGATGCCGATCTGGAACTGATACCGGTAAATTTCCCCGAAGAATTTTTACACCTGGACATGATCTGTAATGTTATTGCCGATAGGGTAGCCCTTATATTCCCCGAGGCAGTACCGG
>SL_8KL_010_SEDDRAFT_10001316_pt1 | contig 21561 bp, 20 predicted proteins | sample SodLakKL_010_SED_4_FD_11160 | JGI IMG/M metagenome (IMG submission 11160) | reverse complement strand
GGCTCGCCGGCGAGGTCGGGGCCTGCCGCATCGGCCGGTACGCCCACGTGGCCAGCGCCTTCGCCCACCTCGGCGAGGAGGAGGTGCTGCGAGGCTGGCGCGGGTCCGGCACGGTGTTCTTCTCCGGCTGCAACCTGCGGTGCGTGTTCTGCCAGAACGCCGACATCAGCCAGCAGGCTGCCGGGCCGGAGCTCTCACCCGGCGAACTGGCCACGGTGATGCTGACCCTGCAGGCCGAGGGCTGCCACAACATCAACCTCGTCACCCCCGAGCACGTCGTGCCGCAGGTGCTGGAGGCGCTGCCGATCGCCGTCGAGGCCGGCCTCACGCTCCCGCTCGTCTACAACACCTCCGCCTACGACGCCCTGGACAGCCTCGCGTTGCTGGACGGTGTCGTCGACGTCTACATGCCCGACATCAAGCTGTTCGACCCGCGGCTCACCCACCGCTACCTCGGCGTCGGTGACTACGGCGAGGTGGCACGCGAGGCGGTGGCCGCGATGCACGCCCAGGTCGGCGATCTGGTCGTGGACCGGCACGGCGCCGCGTGCCGCGGACTCGTGGTGCGCCACCTCGTCATGCCTGGGCTCGGCGCGGAGAGCGAGGCGATCGTGCGTTGGCTCGCCGAGTTGTCTGCCGACACGTTCGTCAACGTGATGGGCCAGTACCGGCCTGACTGGAAGGTGCTCACGACCGACCGCTACCCACAGCTGCGCGGCCGCGTCAGCCGCGCCGAGGTGGACGCGGTGTTCGCGGAGGCCCGCGACGCGGGGCTGTGGCGCTTCGAACGGCGGTAGCGGTCGCCCCGCGACGAGCTCGTCGACCGGTGCCCGAGCTAGCGGTGGAAGATGTCGACGATCAGCCTGCCGGGGGGCGCGTCGACGTACTCGGCGAGGTAGCGCAGTTCCTCGGGCGAGCCCACGACGATCACATGGTGGCCATCGGCGACGGCTGCGTCGACCTGCTCGATGACCCCGCCCGGCGGACCCTCGATGGGGCCCGCGTCCCAGGTCTGCAGCCCGTCTGGGAGTTCGTCCGGCGGCGTGATGTTGCGGATGGTGATCTCCAGCACCACCTCGCCGGGCTCCTCGAGGCCGAGCACAGCCCTCGCACGAGCGTCGTCGACGTCGGCCGTGCGCCAACCGACGGAAGCGTCGCCGGAGTGTTCGACCACGACGCGGTGTGAGCCAGCCGGGTGTGTCTCGCCGTGAGAGTGCCGGTCGCCTACGAGCGTTGCGTCCGGTCCTGCGGATCTCGCGAGGCGCTCTGAGGGGCCGGCCCCTCGGGTGATCTGGGCGGAGCTGGTCGAGGTGGACGCCACCGCCGACGGGCCCACCGGCGAGGGACCGCCATGGCGTCGTTGTCCTTCGCTGCAGCGCTGCTACGCACCCCCGACCAGCGGTTGTCGCACGGTGCACAGGTCTCTAGCGTGGCGTGAAACCGACCGATCGGTTGGTCGGTCAGTTCAGGAGACGCCGTGCCCCAGACCGCCTACCAGACCATCGTCACCGACCTCGACGACGGGGTCTTCACCATCACCCTCAACCGCCCGGACGCCCTCAACACCATCGTCCCCCCGATGCCCGAAGAGTTCGAACAGGCCATGGCTGTGGCGTCACGTGATGAGGACGTGCGTATCGTCGTGGTACGCGGGGCGGGACGTTCCTTCTGCGCCGGCTACGACTTCGGGGAGGGCTTCCACCACTGGGACGAGGCGCTGACCAGCGACGGCCGGTGGGACCCGGCGAAGGACGCGGCCTGGGCTACGAACCGGTTCACCAGTCCGCACCAGCAGTTCTTCTCGATGTGGCGGTCACCGAAGCCGGTCATCGCACAGGTCCACGGGTGGTGCGTCGGTGGCGGTAGCGACAACGCGCTGTCGGCCGACATCATCATCGCCAGCGAGGACGCGGTCATCGGCACGCCGTACTCGCGGATGTGGGGGGCCTACCTGACCGGCATGTGGATCTATCGGTTGGGTCTCGCCGAGGCGAAGTGGCGTGCCTTGACCGGCGAACCCTTCACCGGCCGGGAGGCAGCCGACATCGGCCTGATCAACCAGGCCGTGCCCTTCGACCGGCTCGAGGACACCGTTGCGCAGGTGGCCTCGAAGCTCAAGACCATCCCATGGTCGCAGCTCGCCGCGCAGAAGATGGTCGTCAACCACGCCTACGAGCAGATGGGCCTCGGCGCCGTCCAGACCCTCGGCCCGATCATGGACGGGATCATGCGCAACACCCCGGACGCGCGTACGTGGATCGACACGGCCGAACAACAGGGCGTGCGACGGGCTGTCGCCGACCGCGACGGTCCCTTCGGGGACTACAGCCAGGCGCCCCCGGACCGGCGGCCGAACCCGGACCACGTGATCGAGCTGTGAGCATGGACCGGCCAGCCCGCATCCTCGCCGAAGCCGAGCGACTGTTCGCCGTGCACGGCTTCGCCGGCACGAACCTGTCGAGCATCGCCTCGGCCGCCGGCCTCGGCAACGCGGGCCTGCTCCACCACTTCCCCTCCAAGGCGGTGCTCTACCGGGCCGTCCTGGAAGGGATCGCCGCCGACCTCGACGAGCGCAACGCCGCTGCAGCCGCAGTGGCCGACGAGACGGTTGGGCGGCTACGGGGGCTGATCGACGCCTTCCTGTCGTTGCACCGTGACCGTCCGACGGCCCTGCTGGTCGTGGCGCAGGAGTTCCTCGACCGCTCCGAGCGCATCGACGAGGCCCGGGTGTTCCCACTGGCCGGCGTCGTGCGCGACACCGTCGCCGCGCTCGACGCGGGGCAGCGTGACGGCACCATCCCTCCCGGTGACCCCGTGGCGATGACAGCCGCGCTACACGGCGCCCTGCTCTTCGGCGTCCTCGGGCGCGGCGTGTACACCGCGACGGCCGGCCATCGGCCACAGGACTGGGACGTCGAGATCGCGCGGCGCGCGCTGGCAGGCGTGCTCGTCGACAGCGAGGGTTGACGGCTGGAGCGCACCGGGGGACGCAGGGATGAAGGGGTGGCGGCCGACACGGCGCGCCAACTGGCGACGTCAGCTGCGGTAGTTCGCCGCCGGTGCGTCGGTCTGGGTACCCCCGCATCGTCAGCGCGAGGATGACGGTGGCTGCATCCCCGGGAACTCGTCACGCGCGTTGGGACTAGGTTCGTGGTGCCATCGACCTCGGAGCCTGGACCCATGGAGTACCGCCCTCTCGGCCGCAGTGGTTGTGTCGTGTCGTCGCTGTGTCTGGGGACGATGACCTTCGGGGGCGAGGCCGACGAGGCGACCTCGGTCGCGCAGTTGGAGGCCTTCGTGGAGGCCGGTGGCACCTTCATCGACACCGCCGATGTGTACACCGGCACGGAGTCCGAGGCCATCATCGGCCGGTGGTTGTCCAGTGCGCCGACGGACGTCCGCGAGCAGGTCGCGCTCGCGACCAAAGGCCGGTTCCCGACCGGTGATGGCCCCAACGATCTCGGGCTCTCGCGGCGGCACCTGTCGATGGCGCTGGATGCCTCGCTGCGCCGGCTGCAGGTGGACACGATCGATCTGTACCAGGTGCATGCCTGGGATCCGTTGACCCCGTTGGAGGAGACCCTGCGGTTCCTCGACGACGCGGTGACCGCGGGCAAGATCCGCTACGTGGGGCTGTCCAACTTCACCGGATGGCAGCTGCAGCGTGCCGTGGACCTGGCCGAGTTCCACGGATGGTCGGTGCCGGTGAGCCTGCAGCCGCACTACAACCTGCTGGGCCGCGAGCTCGAGTGGGAGATCGTGCCCGCGTGTGCCGCCAACGAGCTCGGGATCCTGCCGTGGTCGCCGCTGGCGGGCGGCTGGCTGACCGGCAAGTACAAGCCCGACGAGCGGCCGACGGGTGCGAGCCGGCTCGGCGAGGACCCGGACCGCGGGCTGGAGGCCTACGACCGGCGCAGCGCCGAGCAGCGGACCTGGGATGTGATCGAGGCGGTCCGCACGGTCGCGGCTGGGCGCGGGGTGTCGATGGCGCAGGTCGCCCTGGCGTGGGTCGCGGACCGACCGCAGGTGACCTCGGTGATCCTCGGCGCTCGCACCGAGTCGCAGCTCGCCGACAACCTCGGTGCGGCCGGGCTGCACCTCGACGAGGAGGAGACCGCGCTGCTGGACGCCGCGAGCGATCCGGATCCGGCCGGCTACCCCTACGGCCAACAGGGCCTGCAGCAACGCAGCCGCCAGGTCCACGGCCGACGCTGACCACAGCCCCTCGACCGCGTCCCCGACCCGACAGGAGCAGCCATGCGGATCCTGGTGACCGGAGCGCGCGGCAAGGTCGGCGCCGCCGCCGTGGCAGAACTCACCCGTGCCGGCCATGAGGTGACGGCCACCGATCTCGGTACGCCGGACTACGGGGCACTCGCGCCGGGAGAGGCGCCCTACCTGCAGGCGGACCTCACGGACGCCGGCGCGGTCCAGGCCATCGTGCGCGGGATGGACGCGGTGGTGCACGCCGGCGCGATCCCGGACCCGATCCACCACGCACCGCACGTGGTGTTCGCCAACAACGTCATGGCGGGGTTCAACGTCGTCGAAGCCTGCGTGCGGTGGCAGGTATCACGACTGGTGAACGTCTCCAGCGAGACCGTGCCGGGGTTCATCTTCGCGGAGCGTGAGATCCTGCCGCTCTATCTGCCGATCGATGAGCGGACACCTGCAGCGCCCCAGGACCCCTACGCCTTCGGCAAACACGTCATCGAGCAGTGGTGTGACGCGGCGGTGGCCCGCTGCGAGCTCTCGGTGGTGTCGATCCGCCCCTCGTGGGTGCAGCGCGACGCTGACGACTACGAGCGCAACCTCGGACCGCTGGTCCGCGATCCGACCACGCGGTCGCTCGGGTTCTGGTCCTACACCGACAACGAGGACCTGGCCGTCGCCATCCGCCTCGCCGTGGAGGTGGAACTGTCCGGTCACGAGGTCGTCTACATCGCCCAGCCCGACAACGCGACGAGCTGGCGGCTCGACGACCTCGTTGCCGCCGCCTTCCCCGACGCCGACATCGAGGTACGGGACACAACGGCTGCTCCCACGCGGGCCGGCACCGGCCGATCGGGCATCGACTGCTCGAAGGCGCAGCGCCTGCTCGGATGGTCACCCACCCGATCCTGGCGCGACGTGCTCGACGACGACGGCCGGCGCCACGAGGACGCAGCGGGCAACCCGTAGGGCGCCGTGCTGGTAGGGGCGCCACGCTCTCTGAGAACCCCGCGCGCAGCATCGGGTCCCGTGCGTGTCCGAGGGTCGAGGGTCGTGTGGTGGTGGGCAGTGCCGTGCCCCTCCGCAACCGTCGAGGTTGCAGCGACTCGACCTCTGGGGCTGGATCCTGTTCCTGCTCTGTGCGCTGCTGTTCACCGCGGCAGGCCTGCGGGACGGCGATGCGCTGATCGCGATCGGCAGCCTGCTGTTCCTCGTGGCCTGCGTCCTCTTCATCGTGCCTCATCTGCGCCGGTAGTCAGCCCTGGGGCCCGAGCACGGGTGGGTTCGCGCTTGAGGTGGTGGCCCGGCCCGCCGGGGGATGCCAGCGGCCCTCCGTGAGCTGCGACCCGGGTGAAGAGGCCCTGCTCCAGGACCGGGTCGAGGGCGGGCTTCCCAGCTGTCGGCAACGACGACGATCGGACGTTCGGCGTCGGCGGGTTGCGCGGTACCTCGACGTGCCGCGCTCGGCTACGTTCTGGCGCGCTCGTCGACGGAGGGCGGACATGCAGCGCGCACGGCCCGCGCTCCTGCTCGTGACCGACCTGCGCTACCCGGCCCACGGCCGCCGCTACGGCGACGAGGACGTGTGGCTGTCGGGAGAGCTGCGGGAGCACTTCGACGTCGCCTCGTGCTCGCCGCTGGACGCCGCCGCGCTACTGGGCCCGTTCGACCTCGTGCTCGTACGCAACAGCGGCCCGGTGATCCACCACCGCAAGGCGCATGACGCGCTCCGGGCCGAGGTGGCTCGGCGCGCCACCCGGCTGGTCAACCCGCTGATCGGTCGCGGCGACATGCAGGGCAAGGGCTACCTGGTCGAGTTGTGGGCCGCGGGCGAGCCGGTCATCCCGACCGTCGACCGTCGCGAGGACCTCGGCCTGCTGCCCGATGCCGACCAGTGGGTGGTCAAGCCGGTGCTGGGCGCCGACTCGATCGGGCTGCAGCTGCTGGACTCCCTCGACGACATCGAGTTCGAGGACACCCTCCTGCAGCCGCGCGTCGACATCGTCCACGAGATCTCGTTCGTGTTCGTCGGGCGGCGGTTCCTGTACGCCGTCTACGCGCCCGACCGCAACCGCCGGTGGGAGCTCGTCCCCTACGCCCCCACCGATGACGACCTCGCCTTCGCCCAGCGCTTCGTCGACTGGAACTCCCTCGAGGTCGGGGTGCAGCGGGTCGATGCCTGCCGTACCCGCGACGGTGGGTTGCTGCTCGTGGAGCTCGAGGACCTCAATCCCTACCTGTCGCTCGACCGCGTCGACGCCGCAACGCGGTCGGCCTTCACCGCCGCACTGGTCGCCAGCCTGAGGGAAGCGCTCGATCGCTTCCCCCCGCCGCACGCCGTGTAGGGCGGCGGCAACACCCTCGCGGCAGGTCGCGCGGCGTAGTGGCGCCAGCCCGCGGGTGACCGTAGGCATGCAGCGGCGTCCCCGGACGGGAGCGCTTGGTCATGGGAGTAGCACCGGCAGCTGCCGACGGGGTCGGCGTCGGGTTCCCCGGCGGCGTGCAGGTGCGCCCCGACGCGACGAGCGCGATGATGAGCGTGAGCGCCGACAGGACCCAGCTCACCGAGCCCATCACCCAGCGTTCGATCGGGTGTGGGGCGCTGAAGCCCGCCAGGGTCAGCACCAGGAAGACCAGGATCGTCCACGCCATCCGGGTGAGGGCGCCAGCGCTGCGACCGGGGATGGCCACCGGCCCCGTCCGGGCCAGCACGATCCACCCGAGGAGCAACAGGAAGATCGCCTGTGCGACCTTGAGCACCCGGAAGGGGCCGGTCAGCTCTCCGGACTCCGTCGGAGCCTGCCCTCCGAGGACCGCGTCCCTGTCCGGCGTGCCCGGTGTGAGCGCGAACCGGAAGATGGCGACCGGGCCGGTGCGGCCGCGTCGTGGACCCTGTGTCCGGCTGCCTCGAGCGCTGCGCAAGCATCGACCAGGTGGTCGTCTCCGACCAGCAGCCAGTCGGTGTCATGGGTCGAGATCGCGAAGATGGGGACCCCGGCCTCGGCGAGCGGCGCGGCCAGCGACGCCAGGATCCCGGTCAGATGGAACGGTAACGGCCCACGCACCGACAGCGCCCGCCAGCCGGCCTGCGCCTGCACGCCCGCCGGAACATCAGCCTCAGGCAGGACGAGGGACAGCTCGCTGGCGGTGCGGGTGATCGAGACCAGCGGTTGGGACGCCAGGTCGACCCATACCGGAACGGCATCGTCAGGTGGAAGGTGGCAGACCGCCAGCAGCGTCGCGTGCAGATCGAGCTCCATGGACCCACCTCCGGATCGGCGACGGACCCTACGTCACCGCGTGACGCGGCACCCCTCGGAGCCGAGGCGGCTGCGCTGCTGGCCGCTTGCGGCGTCGAGGTCCGCGAGCACCCGGAACTGCCGTCGCTGGTCCGTTCGTTCGCGCAGCGGCGATGCTGGCGGGGGAGTGGTGCTTGCTGGCGTCAGGGTCGGGGCTGGTCGACGGCCAGGAGGCGACGCACCGCTGCCCGCGACAGCAGCAGGCTGGCCACCAGCAGGGTGACCGACACGAAGCCGCCGAGGCTGACCGCGTCGCCGAACACGAGGTCGACGAGCCCGAGGACCGCGAACTTGCTGCCGGCGGCCGTGAGCCACAGCAGGAGGGCGGCGATGATCTTCGTGCGGACGGTCATCGCGCCGCGGAACCGTGCCAGGGCGCTCCCCTTGAGGATGATGACGGCCTCGAGCGCGAGCTTGAGCAAGGCCGCGGTGAGCAACGACAGTGTGAAGCTCTCAGTGATGACCCTCGGGAAGTACTCGACCGTCAGGTTGAGCACCACGACGTAGACGAACACGTCGACGACATCCTCGGGGCGTGCCCTGAACGTGCGCGCCAGCGGGCCCCGGCCAGTGCCGGACTCGGATGGCGGCGTCGTTGGCTGGGTCTCGGGCACGGCGAAGTATGCCGCAACGTGTGCGCACGCTGGCGGTTCCTGGCCTGCTGCGTCTGGATCATGAGTCCACCCGTCTGCTGGCGCCGGTCACCTGGATCCTCCCGCGACGATCGTGCCGGGCCCACAGGCTCGGGCGGGCCCAGACGGTCAGTCGCGATGCGCGCGTGGCCTGGAAGACCACCGGTGGGAGCCACGGCTCCTCGCGCAAGACCCTTCGTCGCTGTCCTCGAACGCTGCCGTCCACCTCTGGTCGCGAACTCGAGCGCAGGACCAGGTCCTACACCGTCGCGTGGGGCCACCCTGGGTCGGCGACCACCATCGTCACGGGCAGCCCGGATGGCCTCCCCGCCCAGACGTCCGGGGGACCGCACGGACGGATCCACGTACGCTTGGTTCCAGCCGGATGGGGGACATGGCGGACACCACGGACGGTCACACCTCTGCCGAAGGGCGCGTCGCCCGATCGCCGCGGCGGTGGCTGTTCGCTGTCCTGTTCGTGATCGCCGGGTACGCCGTTGGCCTGGTGGTGGTCGGCATCGACGAGGCGCTGGGCGCCGTCACGCGCGGCTCGATCCTGCCCCTGACCGGTGCCTTCCTGCTCCAGGTGGCCGTCGTGGTGCTGTGGGGCAAGGTCTACGGCGCGAGCGCGGCCGCCGTCAACGGTCCGGTCGGGACGATGAAGGCGTTGACCGCCTCGATGCCGGCCTTCACGTTGAGCCACACACTGCCGGGGGGTGGCTGGGCGGGGAACGGGCTGGCGGTGCAGCGGTTGACCGCGCAAGGGATGAGCGGGCCGAGCGCGGCGGCCGCGGTCACGCTCGCGGCGACCATCTCGCTCGCCACGATCGCCGGTCTCGGTTCGGCCGGCATCGTCGTCGCGTTCATCGCCGGTGACCTGCCGTCCCTGGCGCTGGTCATCGCGCTGCCTGCACTGGTGGTGCTCGTCGGCCTCGTCGCGACGGTGATCGCCGTCCTGCGCTCCCCGTCGGCCGGTGATCGGATCGTCGGACAGCTCGCCAGGCTGCACCACACGCTGGGGGAGCACGTCGACGGGTGGCGCGACTCGCTACGCGATGTGACCGAGGATCCGCCGACCACGAGGCAGCTGAGCCGGATCGTCGGGTGGGCCCTCGGCAAGTGGGCAGCGGACATCGCCTCGCTCGCCCTCGTGTTCTTCGCACTCGGGACCACCCCCCGGATCAGCGCGCTGCTCGTGGGCTTCGGCGTCACCCAGTTGGCTACGGCGATCCCGGTGACACCTGGCGGCGTCGGGTTCGTGGAGGGCGGCATGGTGGGAGCCTTCGCCACCCTCGGCTACCCCGTGGCGCTCGCGACGTCGGTGGTCGTCGTCTACCGCGTCCTCGCGACCTGGCTGCCGGTCCTGGCGGGGGTGCCGGTCTTGCTGCGCCAGCCGCCCGCCGAGGCCGACCCGCTGGCCTGAGATCCGGCCTCACCGGCCGTGCGGCTCAGGTCGAAGGGGGAACTCGAACAGCGGCTCCCGCTCGGGAGTGGAAGGCCGCGTCGGGCAGGTCCACCGCGGCGGTCTGGCGCTCCGTGACCCGCTGCCAGAACTCGGTGAGGTCGAAACGCTGCAGGCGTTCCTGCTCGAGGTGGCGGTCGATCTCAAGCGCCCACACCGGTCGTCCCTACGGGGCATGGCTCGGCGACGATCGGCCGGATCCGGGACGGTGTGAGGTGTCGTACCTTCGTCATGCGACGTCGCGCCCAAGCCGTCGCCAGCCGTCACCACCGACGCGACGCAGGGACACAGACGATGGAGTGGACCGGGACATGCTCGCAGTGTGGCCACGACCGGGCGGAGCACACCGTCACGGACGCGGCGCCACGCGCTGAACCCGACGCCGAGCAGTTGCTCCGGTGCGAGGCCTGCAGCTGCCTGGTCACCGCCGCGGGCGAACCGTGGCCTCCACGGGGCACGTGACCGGTCCGCAGCGCCTTCGACGGCAGCGGCGAGCACGCGTGCGGCCCGCCGCTCGGGCTCCCGCGCACCCGGCTCTCCGTCAGGGCGAGCTCACTCGCGGAACGGCCAGATGACCTCGGTCGTCCAGCTCCCACGCTCGGGCAGCGCGGTCGGATCGATGTGGTGTACGGCCCAGGGCGCACCCACCGGCTCGACACCGCGCTGCTCCATCCAGGCGTCGAGCGCTTCGACCGCGGCGTCTACCTCTTCGGGCGCGCCGTGGTGCCAGATCGTCGCGACCGTGCCACCCGGCAGCGACGACAGCTTGACCTCCGCCTTGGGCGTGATGCGCTCCGCGGTCGGCAGGCCAGCTTCGACGTCGAGGTGGTGACCGCGCTCGTGGTAGCGCACGAAGGGCTGGCCGATCGCGGGAACCCCGATGCGTTGTAGGTGCAGCGTCAACGTGCCGTAGACACCGGACAGCCAGGAGGTCAACTCGCTGGCGTCGAGGCGGCTACGTACGACGGCAGTGTCCTGCTCCTCTAGCGTGCGGGTCTCGATCTCGTCGATGGTGATACCTCCATCCGGTTCCCACCACGGTAGGTGCCGCTCGCCGTCCCGCTACCCCGTCCGATGGTGGACGGTCGACGCTGGCGCACCTACGGCCGCACCTACGGCCGCACCTACGGCCGCACCTACGGCATCGGGTACCTGCCCCACGGGGGGGGTACGTAGCAGCGTCGCGCGAGTAGATCCTCTCGCGTGTTGCAGGTCGTGCACGGGCGCGGAGACGGCCCCTCCACCGCCCCTGATGTCGTCGTGGCGGCCGCCGGAGCTCTGTCGGACTCCTCGGGCTCGCTCCGAGGACGGCCGACGATCGCCCAGGTCGTGATGGTCAGGCAGTCCCGCCTGCCTGGGCGCGGGATCGAGGTCCGGCCGATGCCACGGTCGTTCGTCCGAGGCACCTCAGGCAGCAGACCCTATGGTCGGGAAGTCGTTGCACGGCGGTGGAGTTGAGGAACCGGTATCGGCGAGGAGCGACACCATGCCCAGCGAGAGCCTTGTGGCCGAGGATGGCCTCCAACGCGGTGAGGCGGACCCCGGGATCGACATGATGGCCGAGATCGGATCCAACGTGACGGTGGCTCAGGAGTTCGCCGACCGGCCCGGCGGGTTCTCGATCGACAGCAACGATCTCACCCAGCTCGAAGGGGGTATCGATCGGGACTCCGAGCGGACCGCGAGCGATCCTGAGGACGTCGCGGCCCCCCTCGTCGAACGCGGGATCGACCGGATGTCGCTCAGCCCCGACAGCGTCGTAGAGATCAGCGAACCCGGCGCCGGGGTCGAGGCACGATGAGTCAGGAGGGAAGCAAGGAGGACCACGAGGGCGCACCTGCCTGGCTCCGGTCGTCGAGGTGGCGCTGGTGGCTGCTCCCGGCCGTGCTCGCCCTCGTCGTGGCGGGGCTCGTCGGTCTCTGGACGGTCGACCCCGCCGAGGAGCTGGCCTACACGGAGTTCGTCGAACTGCTCGAGGACGGCGAGGTCGCACGGATCACGGTCGACGATGACGGCCGTGTCGAGGGCGACTTGGAGGACGGCACGGCGTTCGAGACCGTCGTCCCGCCCTTCGTCCAGGAGGAGCTCGAGCAGCGGCTGTTGGAGCAGGAGGTCGAGGTCGAGGCCGTGGCTCCCACCGACGGCTTCCTTGCCTCCGTGCTCGCGTTCCTCCCCTTCTTCCTCATCATCGGCCTGTTCCTGTTCCTGCTCCAACGTGGTGCCAGCCAGCAGATGGGCATGATGCAGGGCATGGGGAAGAGCCAGGCACAGGTCATCGACGCCGAGCGCCCCGACGTCACCTTCGACGACGTGGCGGGCTACGAGGAGGTGCGTGAGGAGGTCCGCGAGATCATCGACTATCTGCGCGAGCCGGAGCGCTTCCGCGAGGTCGGCGCCCGTGGGCCGGGTGGGATCCTGCTGCTGGGAGCCTCCGGCACCGGCAAGACCCTCATGGCGCGCGCCATCGCCGGGGAGGCCGACGTGGCCTTCATCTCCGCATCCGGCTCGGAGTTCGTCGAGATGCTCGTGGGCGTGGGCGCGTCCCGGGTGCGCGACCTGTTCGAGAAGGCCCGCGAGCGGCAGCCCTCCATCATCTTCATCGATGAACTCGACTCCATCGGTCGGAAGCGTGGCAGCCAGACCACCATCGGCTCCAACAACGAGCAGGAGCAGACCCTCAACCAGCTACTCAAGGAACTCGACGGCTTCGACCCCAGAGAGGGCATCGTCATCCTCGCTGCGACCAACCGCCCGGAGATGCTGGACGAGGCGTTGCTGCGTCCAGGGCGTTTCGATCGGCAGATCGAGGTCCCCTTGCCCACCCAGGATGACCGCGTGAAGATCCTCGAGGTCCACCTGCGCAGCAAGCCGATCGCCGACGACGTCGACCTCACGGTGGTCGCGCGTGGGACACCGGGATTCAGCGGCGCCCAGCTCGAGAACCTCGTCAACGAGGCTGCCATCACCGCGCTCCGTGACGACCGGAGAGAGATCATGCAGCGCGACTTCGATGCTGCACGGGACCGCCTCGTGATCGGCAAGCGCCAGAGCAGCGACCTCCTCCGTGACGCGGAGAAGCGCCGAGTGGCGGTGCACGAGGCCGGGCACGCGCTCGTCGCCGCGGTCCAGGACGCCGCCGATCCCGTCGCCAAGGTCACCATCCTGCCGGCCCCGAAGGCGCTCGGCACGACCGAGCAGCTCCCCACGGAGGAGCGTCGCCTCGCGTCGGAGGCCGAGCTGCAGGCCAGCCTCGTCGTCCGGCTCGGCGGGCGGGCGGCCGAGATGGTCGTGCTGGACGAGCTGTCCACGGGTGCAGCCGAGGATCTCGCCCAGGCCACCGAGCTCGCGGGCCGGATGGTGCGCGAGTTCGGCCTGTCGGACCGGGTAGGCCCCGTCGGCTACCCCACCCAGGACGAGCCCGGTGGGCTACCGGGGGTCCAGAGCCGGCCGTACGCCGAGGACACGCAGCAACTGGTCGACGAGGAGGTGCAGCGCCTGCTGCGTGATGCGGCCGATCGGGCCCAGCACCTCATCGAGCAGCACCGCGAGGTCTTCGATCAGCTCGTGGACCGGCTGCTGGAGCAGGAGCAGGTCGACGGCGAGGAGATCGAGCAACTCCTTGCATGAGCGCCTCCCGATCCGGCGTAAGCACGGCGCACACGGCGCGGTGCCGTGGTCACCGAGCGCCCCAGGGGCGTCGTAGTGGTTCGACCGCCGAGGCGCCCTGGTGCCCACCGGCCTTCGCTCGGATCGGCGACGCCACCGACCGACGAGGAGAGCAGCCTGGACACCGCCGCGCGTAGCTTGCGGCCAAGCTGAGACCCGCCTGTGAGATGGTCGGCGAGGGCCGTCCGGCCCTGGACCGGTCGATCGGCGTCCCGATCGACCGGTGTGTTGGGGTCGCTGTCGGTCGTCAGCTGTTGTCGATGATGGTCGCCGGGGCGCCGTTGACCGTCAGTGTCCGTGCGCGACCGAGCAGTCGCTGGGCCTGGTCACGCAGGTCGGGTTCGATCACGTCGGTCGTGTCCAGACGTTGGTGGGCGACGTCCAGCAGTTCAGGTTGTCCCTGGGTCGCTTCGCGGAGGAGGTCCACCTGCTGCTGCTGGCTCGTCTGGGAGTAGGCCAACCCGAGGGCGTAGGCGGCGAGCCATGCCGAGTCGGCGTCGGGGTCGGGGTGGAGGCTCGTGCGGTCCTGGTGGGTCGCGCTGGCTTCGCTCATCGCAAGGCCTTCTCGACCTCGGCGGTGACGAGCGCGATGCGATCGAGGCCGCGAAGATAGTAGGCCCCGGCCCGGTAGGAGCGGCACCGTGGTCCTGCCGGGTCATCGACAGCGCGGCGGAGTTCGGAGGCGGCGTGCCCTATCGTGGTGCCAGCGGGCATGCCGAGCGTGGCGGCAACCTCGCCGGAGAGCGGCCGTGTCGAGGAACGCAACGCATCGACGGTCTGCGGCGTCGGTCGCAGGTACCGGTCGGGGTCATCGAGTAGGACGTCGTCGGCTGCCTCCGGGTCAACGAGCCAGCGCAGGAACGCGGTCTCCAGATCGCTGAGAGATGCCTCGGGAACGGGGCCGGTCGCTGGCGGCTCAGGGCGGTCCACCGGATCGACCACGATCGTGCTCGTCAGCGCGTGGGCCAGAGCTTGGAGTCGTACCGCAGCGTCACGAGCCCGGTCGTTCAGCCGGCGGTCAGCACGGAAATGCTCCTGCAGTGCCCGTAGGTAGGCCACCATCGCGGACAGTTCGGCCACATGGTGCACATCGGTCCGGGGTGCCTCGCCCGGTCGGCGGGAGGTCCGGACCGGCGGAACGTACGGCGCCCGATGGGGTGTTGCGCTCGTGCGAGGGTCGTTGGAAGGGATCATCGGCTCTCCAGCAGTGCTGGTCGCTTGCGTGCCGCCGCTTCCTCGACGTAGAAGCGGCGAAATTATCAGCCTTGCCTGCAGGTCCGCCCTGGCCCTTCGGCCCTGGTCGCGCAGCGGGCTGAACCCTGCGTGAGCTGGAGGTGCTCCTGACGGTGGACGACCCCGCGGGTCGAACGACCCGAAGCCGTGCGGGTCGCCTGGGTCGAGGACCGGTCGTTTGGTGGGGTCTGCGGGTCGCTCGGCACCGTCGCTGTCGGGTGCTACGGGTTCGGGCCTGGCAGCTGACCGGTCCGTGCGATCTCCTCAGCCAGCTCGGTCAGCTTCTGGTTGCGGTCCTGTGAGAGCCGTCTGAGGACCTCGTAGGCCATATCGGCGGTCAGACGGTGGCGTGCCATCACGATCCCCTTGGCCTGTCCGATGACGTCACGTGACTGGAGCGCGGTCTGGAGCCCGGCCTCGATGAGCGCCGCCTTCATGGCCACCGACGCCTGCGCGGCGAACACCTGACCGATGAGCTGCGAGCGCCGGTCGAAGGCGTGCGGCCGACGGGAGTACACGTCGAGCGCTCCCATCGAGTCGTCGGTCACGAACAGCCGGAAGCTGATCATCGAGCGCACCCCGAGCCCGAGCACCCGGGAGCGGTAGTCGGGCCACCGCTGGTCGGTCTCCAGATCGTCCATCACGATCGTCGCGTGCTCTCTGATGGCATCCAGGCATGGTCCCTGTCCGGTGGCGTGCTGCGCCATGTCGCTGTCGTACGCCACCGGCGCGGAGGCGGCGGGCGTGACGATCACCCCGCCCCTGCCGATCAGCATCAGGCTGGCGCCGTCACTGTGCTCGAAGAGACCCTCACCGAGGTCGACGATCAGCTGCAACGTCGCCTGCAGGCCGTCCGCCTCGGCGAGCTCGCGCCCCACCGCACCGACGTGTTCGAGCAACTCCTCGGCCGTGCTGTCCTCGCTGATCAACGCTCCACCTCGCTCGAGCAAGCTTCGATGCTAGTGAGACCCGGGGGAGGTCGTGGTCGGGGGACCTGACCTTCGAGGTCCGCCACGAAGGCCGACGCCAGCGTGCGTCAGGCGCCGCCCGGCGTCGCGGGAGGATCGCGGCCTCACTCGATGCCCCGTCGGGTGCCTTCCTCGACGCCCTTGTAGTTCACGAGCGTCGTGAGGTGGTGGACGGCCTCGACGAGGTCCACCTGGTCGCGCATGACGGTCGCCAGGTCCTTGTAGGCGCCGGGGATCTCGTCGATCAGCTTCGCGGCGTCCTTCTGGAGCCAGGTGCGGCCCTCCATGGCGGCTTCCATGTCCTCGACGGTGAACCGTCTGCGGGCCTGGGTGCGGCTCATGGCGCGGCCGGCGCCGTGCGACGCCGATGCGTAACTGGCAGGGTTGCCCAGGCCCCGGACGATGTAGGAGCCCGTCCCCATCGATCCGGGGATGACGCCGAGCTCTCCTTCGCGGGCGGAGATCGCGCCCTTGCGGGTGATCCACATCTCGCGCCCGTGGTGGCGCTCCAGGCGGGCGTAGTTGTGGTGGTTGTTGATGGACTGGACGACCTCGAGGTGAGGGGCGTGCGCACGCACGGCGGTGAGGGCGACGTCCATCATCCGCTGGCGGTTCCCGGAGGCGTACGCCTGGGCCCAGGTGAGGTCGCGGATGTAGGCGTCGAACGCTGCTGTGCCTTGCACGAGGTAGGCGAGATCCGGGTCAGGGAGCTCGCTGAGGTGTCTGGCCATCAGCCCCTTGGCGGCCTCGATGTGTCGCATGGCGAGGGTGTTACCAGGCCCGCGCGACCCCGAGTGCAGCATGAGCCAGATCACCTCCCGCTCATCGGCGCAGAGCTCGAGGAAGTGGTTGCCGGACCCGAGCGTGCCGAACTGGCGAGGTGCTCGATCTCGCAGCTTGGCGTCGTTCGCGACGCTCTCAGGCAGGCCGTGCTCCCGGACGAAGCCACGCCACGCGGGATCCTCCTCCTCGTGCCAGTAGCCGAGACCGGCGGGGATCCGCCGCTCCCAGCTGGCGAGGATGCCGTCGAGTGTGTCGGGGAGGTCGGCTTGGGTGAGGTTGGTCTCGGTGGCGATGACCCCGCAGCCGATGTCGACGCCGACCGCCGAGGGGATGATGGCGCCCTGGGTGGGGATGACGGACCCGATGGTGCAACCCAGACCCCAGTGGGCGTCCGGCATGAGGGCGATGTGCCCGCGGATGGCGGCCACGCCGGCGGCGGCCAGGGCCTGGTGGCGCGCCTTGTCATCGAGCATGGACGCCCAGTTGAGGACGTTGTCGCCGATCCTCTCGGGCATCACGGTCTCCTCGGCGTGCCGGTCACATCGTGCCCTCTGTCCCGGCTGCGGGGTGGCCGCGCCCCCGCGAAGGATCACGGCCGTGGTGAGCCCGAGCGGGGGGGGGGGGGACCGATAGGTCGCCATGGCGCCGTTCGCCGGTGACGGGCGCGACAGCTCACCGCAACCGGTGGAGGCCTGCGGAGGTGGGAACGAACGCGCAGGTGTCGAGAGAGAACCGGTCGAGCTCGCCATCCCAGTCGACGTGCAGCCGATCGCAGCCCGGCTCTACGGCACCGTGGACAGGTCGCTGCACCAGTGCCTTCCCCACTCCGCGACCCCGATGCGACCCCGCGACGACGGTGTCCAGCAGGCTGCCGGGCGCTGGTCAGGGGTTGAGGACGGCGCGCCCTGCGATCTCGCCGCGTTCGAGCCGCTCGAAGACCTCGTTGATGTCCTCGAGCGGGTGTTGCTCGACGTCACCGGTGATGAGCCCATCCCGTGCCATGGCCACCACCTCGGCCAACTCGTTGCGGTTACCCCAACTGCTCGGGCGGAAGGTCGCTTCGGGGGAGATCCCCATGAAGGACACCGGAGTCGTACCGCCAGCGAGTCCGACGAGGACGAACAGTCCCTGCTGCCCGATGCTGGCAGCTGCGTTCTCTCACGGCCCCGGTTCTGGAGTAGCGACCTCGTCGATCTGCAGAGGTTCACCGTAGGCGTGCAGACGTGCAGCTCTCATAGCTCGTTCTTCCCTCGACGATGAGCGCTCCCACGCTCGTGGGCCGACGGTAGGGACGTTCGGAGGTGGTGGGAAGGGTGGCCGGGTACTCGCGAGTCCTGCCACGCGGCGGTCTGGAGCTGCGCGTCCGTGATGTCCAAGACCTAGGGTGTGCAGATGGCCGTGTCGTTCCGGGAGAGGACGACGCGGTTTCCGACAGGGAGAGGAATCCGCATGTCTCGAAGCATCGCGGGCGGGGAGTATCGACGTCCCGTCCTTCTGCTGACCACCGTATTGGCGATGATCACCAGCTTGCTCGCCGTCGGCCTCGGTCCTGCGACGGCCGCACCGCCGGACCGACCGGGGGTCACACCGCCGGGTCGCGCGACCGACGCCGACCTTGGTGAGCTGACCGTGCGCGGCAGTGTCGAACAGATCCACGTCATCCACGCCGAGCCCAATGTCGAGGTTGAGGTTCGTGGGCCGCGCAGGTACCGGGAGACTGCCACGACCGATGGCAAGGGTGGCCTGGTGCTGCGCGAGGTCCCCCCAGGTGGCGGCTACACCGTTGCGATCGAGGGCGAGCGTGGCCGGTTCCCGGTCACCGTGCTCGGCCCGCAGGACCATCCGGACCCACGCTTCTACCGCGCACAGGACCTCGACCCGTCCGAGGGATACCTGCAGACCCGTGATGGCACGCTGCTCGCGTACCAGGTCGTGCTCCCCGATCCGGACGAGTTCGGTCCGGGCCCGTATCCGGTGGTCGTAGACTACTCGGCGTACCGGCCCTCCATCGACTTCTTCGACGGTGTGGGGCGCCGCTTCCCTGCGCTCGGCTACGCCGCGGTCGGGGTCAACATGCGCGGCTCGGCGTGCTCGGGTGGCGCGTTCGACTACTTCGAAGAGCTGCAGTGGCTCGACGGCTACGACATGGTCGAGGCGCTCTCGGCGCAGCCCTGGTCCGACGGGGTCGCGCTGATCGGCAAGTCGTACCCGGGGATCAGCCAGCTGTTCGTCGCGTCGACGCAGCCACCGTCGCTGACCGCCATCGCGCCAGGACACGTGATCGGCGACTTCTACCGCGACGTCGCGTATCCAGGCGGGATCCTGAACTTCGCCTTCGCTGCAGTGTTCAGCGAGCGCCAGGATGCGATTACCGCGTTCCCGAGCTTCTACGCCCAGGTGAACGAGAGAGCCGACAACGACACGGTCTGCCTCGCGAACCAGGCGTTGCGAGGGCAGAACGTCAGCATGCTGCATGGCGTCCTCGGCAGCCCCTACGACGGTGCGTACTGGCAGGTGCGGGCGCCCGAGCGTCTGGTCGGCGACATCACGGTGCCGACCCTGCTGGTCAACGCCTGGCAGGACGAACAGACCGGTGGTGGCCCGGCCAAGCTGCTGGAGCGCTTCCAGGATTCGATCCCCGCCCGGTTGTTGGGCACCAACGGTGATCACGGGGAGTACTACCGCGGTGATGTCTGGGCAGAGGTCGTCCGCTTCCTCGACGTCTATCTAGGGGAGCAGGACCCCGCCGAGATCGCGGCCTACGAAGCGGAGGATCCGGTCACCATCCTGCTGGAGCTGGATCGAGAGGGCAACGCTGGCGCCCGCGTCGAGCTTTCGAGCTTCGAGGTTGCCGGCGATGGCCAGCGCTGGATGCTCGGCGAAGATCTGGCCGCCGACGGCGCTGACGACGGGGGCCTGACCAGCACCTTCAGCTACGACCCGCCGGGCTTGTTCCAGTTCGAGCAAGGGTGGTTGATGCCGGAACAGAACACGTGGCTGCCACCGCTGCAGGACCGGGTGACGTTCACGAGCGGGCCGCTGGACGAGGATCTGCTCATCGCTGGATCCGCATCCGTCGATCTGTGGATCGCGGCTGAGGACAGCGACGTGGATCTCGAGGTGACATTGACCGAGGTCCGCCCCGACGGGCAGGAACAGCTGGTGCAGAGCGGTTGGTTGCGAGCGAGCCACCGCGCGCTGGACGAGCAATCGTCCTCGGCCCTCCGACCGCGTCACCTGCACACGGCCGGTGCGCAGGAGCCGCTGTCGGTCGGCGACATGACCCCGGTCCGTGTGGAGCTGTTCCCGGTCGCCCACGCCTTCCGCGAAGGGTCGCACGTGCGGCTCATCGTCGACGGTCCGGGGGGCAACCGCTGGCGGTGGGGCTTCGATCCGCTGTCGGGGGGCTTCGACGTGACGGTCGGTCACAGCGACCAATATCCGAGCTCGTTCGTGATCCCCGTGGTCGACGTACCACTGGACCTGCCGACGCTGCCCGACTGCGGGATGGTCAGCAGCCAACCCTGCCGGTAGAGGGGGCTGCGGGTCGGGCGACAGCCCCGAGATGGCTGTCGCCCGGCCCGTGCCGCACGACCCCCTTGCCATCGCGTTGCACGGCTGCTGCTTCCGTGCTCTGTGATCCTCAGCCCATCCATGAGCCGGATCGCGAGGCGAGCGCGTTCCGACGACGCACGTTCCGGCGGCCGCGGGAGCGCCAGGACGTCGCGCAGCAGCCGGATGCGCGCGAACCACCCGAGATCCCACATGTTGGGCAGGTGGAGGGGCCGCATGTACGGGCGGCGTCATCGACCCTTCGGCGTCGATGGCACCGAAGGCAGAGGTCTCGCGAGCGGACAGGTCGTCCAGGTGCAGGAGCGGGGATCGCGAGGACCGGGGGTGCTGCAGGATCAGCCTGCAGTCAGCGTCTGCCGGGCCGTGCGCCGACGGCCGCGTGGACGGTGGCCCGCGATAGCCGCCCACGACGCTGGTGAGGACGTGCTCGTCGTCGGTCGCCGGGCACGCCGAGACGCCCACACGTTCCTCGGTGCGGGCCGCATCAACGCAGCCGTTGGGACGCGAGACCCCGAGGACGACCCGCGTGTGCACTTCGAGGACACCTGGAACGAGGGCTACTTCCTCGCGGACCCGACCAAGGCGGAAGTGCTGGTCACCGAACCCTCCGGGCCACCTGCTCCAGCTCGCGGTGTGGGGCATGCACTTCGCCCGCACGGAGGGGTCTTCCTCGACCTCATCCGCCTGGCCAGGGCGACGATCCGGAAGAAGCTCCCGCGGATGGACCGACAGTTCGTGGACGCCCCGCTGGTCGACATCGCCGAGGAGCCGATGGAGGTGTCACCGACCGCCCACTACTCGATGGGCGGGGTGTCGGTCCCGCCAGAGTCGGCGCCTACCGATGTGGCAGGGCTGTTCGAAGCCTGCGAGATCACCGGTGGTCTGCACGGGGCGAACCGGCACGGGGGCAACTCGTTGATCGAGACGGTGGTGTTCGGGGCGCGCGCCGGCAGCCCGGCCGCCGAGCGGAGCCGCAGCCTTTGAGCACACCCCTCACCCCTGCACGGCATCCAGGTGGCGAACGAGGGACTCGACGACCTGACCCGGGACGCCGACGTGCCCGCGCCACTCGCCCAGCACGTGCTCCGGACGATCCCGTGGGATCAGGTAGGGGTCGTTCGGCAGGATGACGGACTGGCACGGGCTATCGACCGGATCGAGGAGCTCGAGGCGGTCCTCGACGAGGTCGAGGTGCAGCCGGATGCTCAGCGTCATGGTGATCTGGCGGGCGCGCTGAAGCTGCGCGGTGCGCTGTTGCTGGCGCGCGCGACCGCGACGGCCGCGCGTACCAAGACCGAGACCCGGGGCGCGAGCAACGGAGCGGCCGGACGATGAGGATCGTCTGCTCGAGCGACCGCCCGTGACCTGCGGCGGCGGCGCGCTCGATCGGCGCGCTCGTGCGTTCCGCTGACGATGACTGGTCGTCCGGCCGGGAGACCCGCACCCTGGCGGACCTATCGTGGGACAGACCCCCGACCCGAAGGGGTGTCCCCATGGCCACCAAGAAACTGCTCGGCCTCGCCGCCGTGAGCAAGCTCGCGGACGTGGTTCCACGGCGTCGCCCATGGTGGCAACGGGCCATGGAGCCGGAGAACCTGCTCAGGATCGTCGGGTACGGCGCCGGCGTCGGGCTGGCCGGCTTCGCGCTGAAGAAGCTCTACGACCGCCTGCGCCAGCCCATCGAGGAGAGCATCGAGCGTAGTCGCGAGCTCAGCGGGGCCGTGACCGAGATC
>SL_8KL_010_SEDDRAFT_10001315_pt1 | contig 21563 bp, 9 predicted proteins | sample SodLakKL_010_SED_4_FD_11160 | JGI IMG/M metagenome (IMG submission 11160) | reverse complement strand
ACCTTTCGCGTGCAAAAGACGGTTAGTATATGCTATCCTTTGCGAAAATTAAGTTTGTCTTTGTACTCATGGTAGCATTCGTAACACGTCGGCTTCTTCTTCGTAGATTCCATCTCCTTCCCACAGATGTGACAGTGACTTTCCTCATACTCTTCGTTGCCATATTCACTCCATGTTTCATAGCAATCGTCCCAATAAGGCGTAGTGGGATCCAATTCTATCTGTTTTTTACACCGGATGCAGAATCCCTCTTTCAAATAAATCACCCATTAATTGATTTTTTATGCAAAATTTTTTATAACTTATTGATTTTTTATTTTTGATATAAAAATGGAGCCCAAATCTAAAAGTAAATCTATAAAGATAATTCTAAATCCATCGTTTTTCATTATATCGTCTAATTCAAATTTTATGTTGTATGGCTTGATTGTTTTTATATTTCTTTTATTGGCATGGGGATTGTATACTTACGGAAAAAATCGTGACCAAAATGAAGTTTCGGTAAGGACGCCTAAAGACACCAATCATCCTTCTTACAATGATTTAGGTGGTCAGAACAAGGGAAGAAAAAAACCAACTAATAAAGTTCGCCAGTCGAAAAAGACAACTGCTCCTAAAACCACATCAAATGAATCTGTCCAAGAAAAGACGTTAAATGAATCTTTATCGCCTCATGTTAGTGATATAAAACGGGCATTAAACGGAAAGTTGAGCCAAGAACAGATTGAAGAGGAACTCTACACTTATACAGAAAGATACGGAGTACCCTTAGGAGGGGCAAAAAGATCAATCGTAAAGAAGTACGATGGCGATCCTCAAGAACTCTATATCAGTACTGAAAAGAAGATTGAAGATATAGAGGGTGATGAACAAGAATTGAATATTAAATGTAGTGTCGTTTCCATAAGGGAAAAGGAGGTCAAAGTGGATGGACAACGTAAGCAGATTTGGAAAGGTGAACTTGGAGATGAAACAGGCACGGTTGATTATACATTGTGGGAAGATAAATCCATAGAGTTAGAAAAGGGAGACTCTATCAAATTAGAAAACGCTTATGTGAAAATGTGGAATGAAAAGCCACAGGTGAACATCGGATCTAAGGCTACTATCAAAAAAATTGATGAAAAGGAGGTACCGTATTCTCAAAAAACCTATGAAAATAAAGAGAAAAAGATAGAAGACATAAATAGTGATGAAAGCGGATTAAATCTTAAATGTAGAATTGTTTCTATAAATGAGAGAGAAGTCGAAGTCGATGACAGAGCTAAACAGGTTTGGAAGGGTAGTCTTAAAGATAACACTGGAACGATTGATTATACATTATGGAATCCTAAATCTATAGACTTGAAAAAAGGAGATTTTATCAAAATAGAGAATGTATATACTAACGAATGGAACAACCTCCCTCAAATCAATATTAACAATAAAAGCTCTATAAAAAAGATAGAAATAGAAGAGCTTGAACATCCTAAAGTTAAGAAATCAATGAGAAAAGCAAAAAAGTTAGCGAGAGAACATAGATGTAAAAAATGTGGTTCAAAAATAGAAGAAAGATACGAATGTTGTTATTCTTGTAATAAAAAAGGTGAACGAAAATGGATCGATAAAGGATTTTTCATGATTGATTACGTGCCGAAGGGTAATAAAAAATTCGAGGAACTACCTTTTGCCTCGAGAGAATTATTAAACTTCAGATATGGTAAAATAAAAGAATCATTCTTGCTAGAATTTTGTGAAAAAATAATAGAGGAGTATTATACCGAGCTGTCCTCTGTTGATTGCATAATCCCTATTCCAGAGAAAAAAGATAAAGATCCTGATTTTAGACCACCTAATAAAATAGGTAAAAAACTCGAGGAGGTCATAGGTACTAGCCTAAGAAAAAATGCTTTAAAATTTATCAAGAAGATTAAAGATCAAAAAGATTGTGATGACAAAGAGGAGAGAAAGAAGAATGTGAAAGGTGCTCTTTCAATTAACGAACCAATTCAATGTGAAAAAGCACTGATTGTCGATGATGTTTTCACTACAGGTTCCACAGTTAACGAAGCGGCTAAAGTTTTAAAGCAAAACGGTGTAGAAACCGTGTATGTGTTTTGCTTAGGAAGGACCGATGGATCTGCCAATTCCGAAGAAGACTAATACCTCTTAAAGAATTCAAATACAGAAATGTGATATAATAATGAAAGAAAAGTACTGGATTGCAGCAACTCAGATAAAAGGCGTTGGAGATAAAACAATCAAAAAATTGTATGAGCAATTTGAAAGTTTAGAAGATGCTTGGGAATCATCAAGAAATGAGATTAAGGATATCGAAAAAATTAGTTCAAAACGGGCTGAAAAATTTTTAGATGGAAGAGAAAAAACATTGGAAAAAGCAGAGAGAATAATTAATCAAGCAAATAATCACAACATAAATATTTTAACAATGGATTCAGAAATGTATCCCAAAAAACTATTTGAGTTACCTGACCCACCTCCAGTTCTTTATTGGAAAGGAAAGTTAGAACAGAGAAAAAATCTCTCTGTTGCTATGGTTGGAACAAGAGAGCCTACTCAAGAAGGCAAAAACAGAGCTTTCGAAATAGCTAAATCAGTCATAGATCAAGGAGGTGAAGTAATAAGCGGACTAGCTCTAGGTATAGACACAAAAAGCCATCAAGGTGCCTTGGCTGAGGAAGGGAGAACAATAGGGGTTTTAGGAAATGGTTTACTGGAGATATATCCTAAAAAAAATAAGGATTTAGCTGAGGAAATGATAGAGAAAAACGGTGCACTTTTATCTGAGATTCCGATCCATCAAAAAGAACCAAAGTCATGGTCATTGAGAAAAAGAAATAGAATAATAGCCGCGTTATCTGATTTTACTATCGTTGTGGAGGCAACAAAAAAAAGTGGCACCTTGATTACAGCAAGGCATACTAAGAACTTAGGGAAAAAAGTCCTAATTCCTGGTCCCATCCAAGAAGATATCCCAGAATATGAAGGTTTAAAAGAATTAATTGAAAAGGGAGCTATTGAGATTAAATATTCTGATGATTTCTTACTGGAAGGATTAAATAAAATAGAGAATAGTAAAAAAAGTGAAGGAAAAACAACTAAACAAATGAATTTGCAAAAGTACCAATAATTTTTTGAAATCCACTGGTTATGATAAGATTGTTTTAAACAGAAGGTTGAAAGCTCATCTATTATTAACTCTCTGTTTTTATTTCTAAGCCCTCTTTCCTTTTATTCTTTAGTAGTCCTTTTTTTCCCTAAATAAGCTCTTCACTGAAACTTCCTTGTAAGACTCTTCAAAGCATACATTCACAATTCCTTAAAGGTTCTCTATTCTTCTGAAGTGAGCATTCACTCAGAAACACAAAGACACCAATTCTTGAGCGAAGGAGCCAAAGAAACCACTTTAGCCTTTTTCCTTATCTCTTCTTTCCTTTCCTCAATTCTCTCTTCAAGGTTCTCCAATCTAGATCTTTGTTTTCTTATGGCCACTCTCATATCTTCGCTCTCTTCTTTACGTTTATATTTCTCGATGAAGTTTTTGATCCTTCTTTTTTCGGCTTCTCTATAAGCTTCAAGTCTATTCAACTGCTCTTGTGTCTCTTCACGTCGTTCTTCTTTTTCTTTTTTCTTCAAACGCTGTAGATGTCTGCTGGCATACTTTTGAGCACGTTCTTGAAGTTCCTCTTTTTCCATCAAAAGGCGTAGGAATTTCTCTTTATCCGCGATATCTTGTTCACTTTTACTTTCATTCACTCTTTTTCCTAAATTTTTTTGAGCATCTTTAGATTCTAAGTCAACGAACACCGGGAGTAATTCTTCCCTTATGATGGTATTGGTTCCGTCTTCAAGTTTCAAGGTAAAGTTGAAGGTGATTCCAGGGTTATCTAAAAAGGATAATATTTTCATACCAATTTCACCGAAGGAATCTTTTTCGATCAACTCCCCTATGAGTACCTGCATCACTTCTGAATCTGGGGAGATGAAATTGAGATTTCCTCTATCCATGGCCACCTCTCTATCGAAAGTTATCTTTTCAAATCTACTCACATAACCTCTCAGTTCTTCAGGTGGGTCGATCTCAAATATTTTGTCGTCTTTTTTGGTAACTTGTCCGCCCAGAAATGATACCGTATCGATAAAGAATGATTTTATATCTGCTTCAGTGCCATATACTTCCTCTGAATCTTCTACTATCTTTTTGATCTTTTTTCGGCTCTTAGAATCGAAAGTAGAGCAGTCTAAAGGAGTCCGCTCATACCATTCTTTCAATGTCCTTTGTCTCTCATCGATCATTTCTTCTAACTCCTCTTTCGTAGCTTCAGGCGGCTCCTCATTCCTAACTGATTTCATAATCAAATCTTCGAGATCCAACTCCTCTAAGATCCCGATCATATCTGAAGTGTTTCCTATATGAGCCCTTATATTTTCTATCTTATCTTGGAGAAGGTCAAAGATTTCACTCTCTCTTGTGTTATCAAACTGAAAATTCCATACTTTGACAGTTTTATCCTGTCCATATCGGTGTAATCGTCCGATCCTCTGTTCCAACTTGTTAGGATTCCAAGGTAATTCGTAATTTAACATAATGTGGCAGCTGTGCTGAAGATCGATCCCCTCTGATGCAGCATCAGTGGCTAAGAGTATTCTGCTCTGCCCATAATTGAATTCATCTTCGACCTCCTGACGTTTTTCTCTATCCACACCTCCATGGATAACCAGGATATCTTCACACCATTCTTCATCGTCGAACACTTCATCTAAAAGATAATCCAAGGTATCTCGATATTCTGTGAATATGAGCAATTTCTCCCTTTCTTCTCTCTCTAAAAGATCGTTGATGAATCTCTTCACCTGAGTCGCTTTTGAATCTATCGGTAGTTCTTCAGCTTTTTTAACAAGAGTACGAAGAGTTTTGAGTTCTTCTTCTAACTCTTTATCATCTGATGTCGTCAATCTCTCCAATTCTCGTTCCGCATATTCTTTATCTTCTTCCTCTAGGTCTTCTCCCTCGATGTAGGCTTCCGCTTCACTAGAGATCCTCGCTTCACCTATGTCCGATAGATCTTTCAACCTTCTCTTTAGAGTCTCTCTTATCGCCCCAATACTACTGACCAACCTTTTCTGCATCAAAGCCATAGCGAATCCGACTGCAGGCTCATTCAGCTTTTCTGAACGATTGTAAACTTCTTGAACGTAAGCCGTTACTTTATCGTAAAATTCTTTCTCAGCAGACGACATGTTCACCGGTACGGTTTTCACTTCTCTTTCAGGAAACACCCGTTTTCCGTCCTCGTCATAAACCGTTTCTTTTCCCCTACGTATCATAACATCGTCGACTACATCGTTGGAAAGACTTTCATCAGGGGCGACTAAAAACGGATCTATATAATTTATCAAAGACTTGAGAGACTGTTCCTTGCCATTGTGGGGAGTTGCGGATAAAAGCAATAAAGAATCAGATTGATGAGATACGGTTTCGACTGTACGGGCCGTCTTGCTGGGTGTATCTCGTTTCTTGCTTGCCTTATGAACTTCGTCGACAATGACTAGATCCCAGAAAGCTTCATTGAGGTCCTCCTGAAATTCGTCCTGCCTCAAGAAGGCCATACTTGTTAGTAATTTTTTATCGCCTTCGGCCCAGATGTTAGCTTTTTCTCCCTTTTTTCTACGCTCCGCCTCCACCCAAGTTCTATCGGCGAGAGTTAAATCTATATCGAAAAATCGGTCCATATCCCTTTCCCACTTCTTCTGAAGATGGGCTGGAACTATAAAAAGTACTCTATCCGCCCTTCCTCTAGCGAGCAGTTCCTTGAAGATCAATCCTGCTTCGATCGTTTTTCCCAAACCAACATCATCTGCTATCAAATATCTCTGTCTTATGCCATCCATCACTTCATTCACACACGCAAGTTGGTAATATTCCAATCGTACCAACGATGTGGAAATACTCAGAAGTTTATCCTGTTCATATCCAAGCTGAAGTTTTATGGCATCAGTTCTCATATCGAATTGGTCAGCAGATAAGGTTTCATTTGTCGGTTGAATTTCGTGTTCATCTAAATTCTCTAGATGCTGATAAGACCGTTCTTTTCGTTCTATAGAGACATCTTCAGTACAGATATTCTTAGTGTCGCCGTCTAGCACGACTCTGACATAAGGTACATCACCTATCTCTTGAAAACTTATGACTTCGGCCTCCCTTCCATCAACTATTATTTCTTCTCCAGCTTCGTATTTTTCGTCCATGTTCGATCATTCCTGCCTGACTACTAAAAAATTCAAAATGAATTCCTGTGGAAGAGCACCACCATGATAATAACGGGAATCAGATATACCTTGTTTTTGAAATCTCTGGAAAGGATCCACTAATGTGATCAATTTTGTCTGAAGATAAGGTAGATCAGATTCTTCAAACTTTATACCGTATTCTGTTCTCTCTAGTTCGTCTCCAGCCACATATCTTCTAGCTACCTTTTCAGCATTTTCTTTGGCCGGAAAGCTGCTGATATCAGTCTTTTTGGGTAACAAAACAAAACCGTGATCAGCTACAACAAAAGCTCTTTCCAAACCTCCTTTCTTTACCTTTTCACTTATCAACTCTACGAGCTGTGAGACCCTGTTCTCCAATTTTCTCTCGATCTGTGCTAATTCATTTTCACCAATATCGTCAATTTCCTGATCAAAATAGGCTATCCTTGTGTTGGTCCAATTCCTTCTTTCGCGTTTAACCTCCCATCCTTCTTTCTCTAAAATATCTTCTCTTTTGTTCGTGAGCACTTTCCGGTCGTTCCTGATCGGGAGGAGTTCTCCATTATGGATCTTTACCTCGAAGGCACTTGGTCTTCCTGGAGCAACGGCTGCCATACCGAAGTCAGTTTCTGACGGGAGCATACCAATCCTTGTCTCTTCAGTCACCTCTAAGCCTTCTTCTCTTAACTTTTCAGCCAATTCTCTAGATAATTCATACCTCAACGCATCTAGATAAAATACAGCAGTCGATTCACCTGAAGCTAATTTTTCATCATTATCTTTCCAAAAGTGAAAAGCATGTTTGTTTTCTTTAAAGAACGAAGGCTCGCTGAGGAGATCCCTGGTATGTTCTGCCAATCGTTGGATATGATCTATGTATTCCTTCCTCACCAACTTTTCTCTGATCTCTTCTAGATCCTTAGAGCTCTCGTGGGACGTCTCAAGCTTATTTTCAGGTTCTCCTGAAGTTATTATCTTTCTCACGTCTCGATCGATCTTCCAAAATCCAGACTTTCTATTGCAGTAGATGTCGATGAGATCTTCCTCTTTATCTATGTCCTTTCTCTTTTCATACTGTTGGGCTAGAGAAGTAAGCTGCTTAGCCTGGAACCAAACTTTAGTGATAGCGGCGTTTTCACCGTAGGCTTCTCTAACAGCGTTGAGCCTCAAGTCTACTAGTTCCTCTAGTTCTTTGAAATCTTTATCTTCCAATCTTTTCTTCCAATCATCCCACAATCTAGATTCTAGAGCACCATCGACAGGACATGATCCTATTTCCCAGATATCCTTATCCTCCAAGTCTTCAACAACTTCTTTCAGATAAGGTTCTAAAAAGATATCTTCCAAACCTGAGTCTTTATTATCCGTCAAAACTTTCTCCAACACTGGTGTGCCGGGCAAACCAGTTCCCACTTTTTTCAATGAAGAGGGCAGTTTAGAAACTTCAAGCCCTTCTAAAACCATCCACTCTGCAACTCCCCACTTTCTCGCTTTTTCCACTATATCTTCAGGTCCATCCTCATCGGAAATCAGTTCTAAACCCCTATCTCTGAGTTTTTCCTTCACCTTTTGGATAGTATCTTTGTCATCTTTGAACTGTTCCCATCCATTTTTCAATATATGTTCCAAAGGTCTTCCCTGTCCTTGAGTAATGATCTCAGATTGTAGGTCCTGGAAATTAGAGAGATAACCTTTAGTTGTCAAATTATCCAACAATATTTCGGCTATATTCTGGTACTCATCACTGTCTACGTCGCCGTCATAGATGTCCCATGCTTTCACACCTTCATAGATATCAGCAGCGAGCTGATGGGCAGAAAGTTGTATTTCTCCACCTGTTTCTTTAACGTCCTTAAACCATTGACGTCCGTTCTTTGCTTCAGGTATGTACCATACTTGAGATTCATTTCTTTTATCTAACGTCTTCTCACGGAGTGATAGAGGACGTCCTTCATCAGCACCGAGGAAAGTCAATTTCAATTCTTCACATGCTTCTTGGATAACCTGTTCCAAGCAACCTCCAGCATCCCACCAAACTATCCGAGGATGTTTGTCCTTGCTCTTGTTAATTACATCCTTCAGCTTTTTTTGAGCTGCATCCTGTAAAGTTTCTTTAGCTTGACCTCCTCTCATAATATCACCTTATCTTCAACTATCTTGGGCACGATATTCTTCTTGGCCAAAGGCTCTATGTTTATAGCGACTCCATGCTTATGCACTGGACTATAACCGCCTGTCATGACTTCACTAATCGCTCGATCTTTCCAATCACTTGGAATCTCTTTCTCCAACTCCTTGCATCCTTCCTCAATTTCCTCACACAATTCTAAATCCTTTTCTGTTGAAATGGCCAAATCACCCAAAATCTCTAATTTCTTTTCAATCCCAGCCCTCGGTTCTCCATTTTCAACGTATTTTTCTCCTTTTTCTTCAAAATATTTATACATTAGAAGAATACCGGTACTAGTCCACCATTTACTCCCTATCAAATCATCGTAAAAGTAATGAAAAAGATCATACAAATGAGCTTCAACAGGTGAAGATAAGCCTTTGGAATAAGCTCTACAGACTTTCTCTAGATCTTTGAGAGCGTCGATCCATTCTTCTCTTTCCTCATCTATTGTTTCAAAAAAGTGTTCACTAAAAGTATCGATCAACCAATCCTCTTCTGAAATATTTCTCAGTTCATCCAATTGCTCTAATCTCGATTTAATCCGTTCTCTAAACTCCCTAACTTTGGGAACAAGTTTCTCTCCTTTCCTCTGATTCTCTTCGGACCAATCACGTTCATGGATTTGACTCAATTCCTTCATCTTCTGTTCTAGTTCTTCTATCTGTCGTAAAGCACTCTGGCATCTGTTGTACTCGTCCGTTGCCTCAGCCTGCTCTGACGCATCTAGACCTGAATCTGAACGACGACGATCGGCAGTACTCCTCTTCTCTCTTAAAGCTGATTTCCTGGGTTCTAGATATCTAGCTTTAAGAGTATCGAACAAGTTTTCATCGAGTTGATGATAGTCTATCAGGCAGGAAAATCCAGTACCTTCTGGATCAGAAACTAAGCGATCTGTCGTCAACTTCCAGAGGATAGGCGTGTTTTCGAACTCATGCAGATGAAATTCAAACAACTCGTTTTCAAGAAAATGTTGTATATTTGGATAGGCTTCATCAACCGATGGTCTATCACCGAGGATCTGATCTGCTTCTGCTAATCTATCTTCAGCGTAATCATCCCAAACCCTCTCAAATATATTCACAATGTGATTCATCAAGTCTTTTTTTTCATTATCTGATTCTCTATTCAATACTAGTATTCCTTCCTTTTCTAGTATTTTAATTGTAAAATAAAGAATAGTTTTCTTTATCTGCGTAGGTAGGTTATAAGAGAAATCTAATAGCTGGGGATTCTCCGGATCTTCACCTAATCTAAGTTTTAACTCATTATTAATCACTTTCTGTTTTTTAACTGATATATCAAAGAGGTCATATATAAGAGAGTTCGTCTTTTTGTAGTGATTCTCTAATCTTTTTTCAAGTTCTTCAATTTTATTTTGCTTAGACTCCCAAAGTTTTTTTATACTTTTAGATGTATCAAATTTTCCTTTAGATATTGTGTTATTTTCCCAGTGAGGATGGTTTAAATAGATTTCTGGAGGATCTATATTATGATTTGTCTCTAAAAGAATCGGTTTCTCAAAATAAGGGGAACAAAAGTCATAACTTCTAATTTCTCTCAGTAAATCATATTGATTTTTTGTAAGTTCCTGCATGTCTTTATTTTCTAAATCTTCATCCCACGGGAGATTAATTATCTCTTCTATTTGCCAGTGTCTATCTGTAGTCTGACTCAACATTAGATAGGTCACCAAATAACTATTAAGATAGCCTAATGTTTCCCATATTGCATTTTTAGGTTTATATACATATGATACATGTGAAAAAATGGAATTTTGAGGTAGATATCCAAATCTTCTACCATCTTTTGTTTTTATATTATTAAATGAAATCATTTCTTTAAAGTACAAATCTTCGTTCGGAGTACCATTTCCCCCCTCGTATCTTCTAATCTCCTTTCCATTTCTCCCCCACAAAAGGGATTCTTTTATTTGGGGTATTAACCATGCTTTAGACCCCCCTTTTACGAACGGTGTAATCTCCTTACATTCCCAAAAATATCTTGTAAATCTTGGATCTAATCCTGTTGCAATACCCTCCGCTGCTCTTCCGTGAGATTTTGCTTGTTTTTCATTTCGATTTTCTAACACAATATCAGACTCAAATAATTCTCTAATCTCTTCAGGAACCCAATAGGAGAAAGAGTATCCAGGAGTTTTCCTAAACGCCTCTTTAGGTACAGAGTATTTTCTCTCAATGTTTCTTAATGTGGTTTCTATAAAAGTCTCTTCTTTTTCCTCTACATCCACGTCATGTAATCTGATAAATTTACTTTTGGACTTATATAGGCTATCAGAACGGATTACAGAAGAAACAGTATTAACTGTAGCTTTATCCAATATTCCTACACCATTCTCTGTGAGAAACTCTATATTAACATCTTCTATAAGACTCTCTCTAAATTCCTTAAAAGAATCTTTAAACATGAACGATGAAGGAATTAAAAACCCTATTCTTCCTCTAGTTTTAGTTGTTTTTACACATTGTTCGTAAAAGTTGATGTAGTACTCTGGGTATTGGTTATATCTTAATTCAATATATTTTTTTACTCCGTTAGGCATCCTACCTCTATGACCATAGGGCGGATTCATTAATGTCACATCATATGATTGTGATAGTATTTTGACCAATTTCAGGAAACTTTGAAGATCTTGAGCTAAGAACATTCCGTTTGATATTCTTTTTTCTATCTCTTCGTGAAAAGAATCAAGAAAATTACCTAAAGTGCCAAAATCATTACCATTAAATTGAGAGAGAACGGCTTGGTCTTTACTTTGAATAAATTCCTCTGAAAGTATGCCCTTTACATCGAGAAGACTTCCCAAACCCTCTAATTTCTCGAAATCTTCTAGAATCTCTTCTAAACTTGCTTTAAGATTTGAGTGATCTCCTGCTACTTCTTCAAAGACTTCCTCAGCCTCCTCGATATCAGCTATATGACTATCAGAACAAACTATACCGAGCTGCGGCATTGTAAACTCATCAATGCCTTCATCCTCTGCACGAGATCGCCCTTTGAGATACAGGTTGAATGCTGCCAGTTGACATGCTCTAAGATCAAGGTCTACACCGAAAAGGTTATTCTCCAATATTTTCCGAGGAACTTCTTTTCTATCAACATCTGTTTCTTCCCACCAAATCCTTTCTAGAATATCGAAAGCATAGAGCAAAAAGTGCCCGCTACCACAGGCTGGATCTAATACGCGAATCTCGGACGGATGATCAAAATCAGTTGGCTCTCCTTCCTCTTCTGTAGGTACCAAGTAAGTACAAAGTTCTGTGATCGAAGGTGCTTCTTCAGGATGAGTTGAACGGTTCTTCCGATCTTCTACGGAAAACATATCCTGCTGTTTTTTTATCGTATCCTGAAGACTTCCCTTATATTCCAAAAACAGTTTACCTAAACTATTGTCAGTCAGCATACGAACTACCCAGTGAGGGGTATAGAACTGATTAGCTACTGTAGTATCTTCTGGATCGAGTCCATCAGTCCTCGCTTTTTCTCGTACATCTTCCAAATCAGGTGCATTGTAATACTCATATACCCATCCGAGCACATCATCAGCCAGCCAAAGATCATCGTCGATCTCATCTAACAACTCACATAGATCTCTAAATAAATCCATCTCCGGATCTAAAACACTGTAAGGATCCGATAGATCAAACAGTATCTCTATCTCTTCAGCCAGCCTATCACATTCTCTTTTATAGGCTTCTATTGTAGCTTCGTTGTCATCCATGAACTCCTCTTCCACCAACGGATCAGCTGCTGGAGTTCTGCTCTCTCGGAACTGTGTTACCTCTCTATCGATGAAATCACGAACTTCCATACATCTGAAAGCGGCTAATCTGTTAACAAGAGTATAGCCCAATCCTTTTATGTACTGGTCTAGAGCTTCATCCCAAGACTTATCCTCCGTCAGTTCCCTCTCTATAGCCGTCACTAGCTCTTTTTTCTTATCACTAACTTCGCCTTCTGGTTTTGAATCTAAGCCGTACTGCTCCTCTAATACATGCCTGTAATAACTCTCGACACGTTCTCTCATTTGATAAACGACTTTCTCGATCTCTTCACGTTCAGATTTATCTAGCTGAGCTTTTTCATGTAATCTTCTACTATCTTCCATCTTCAATCCTCCTCAGATTGAACCAAAACGATATCATCATCCTCTATTTTTTCTTCGAGCTCTTTCATCAATTTCTTAACATTATCTTCCTCATCCCTTTCGTCCCCATCACCAGTAGAAACAGGAGCCTCAGCTTCTTCTACCAGTTTTTCAACTCTTTCCATTGAAGGATATCCTTCACTTTCAACTGCTGATTCTAATTTTTGAGTTGTGAGAGATTCAGGATGCTCCTCTCTAACTTTTTTATATGCCTCCTTTAACCGTTCCCAAGCTGGACCATCTTCACCTTTCACAAGCAATCTGCAAGCATTTCTGAATTCGATTGTTTCAGAAACGACTTCTTCCCCTTCTACATCTTCTAATACCAGTTCTTCTTTCTTTGCTTTGTTCACTATACTTTCGATCGATTCAAACGACGATTTATGGCCGAACTCACTTTTAACATCATCCAATTGATCTGAAAAATCATCAATGTTTTCCCTTAGCCAATCTTTTAGAGATGAGAAAGCTTCATCCACTTCATCAAAACTTTTTTCTTCTTGAGCAAGATGACTATAAACCGTCTTCAACTTATTTACTCGGGAGCGTTCAGCCTCATTAATCAACCCTCGAAGATCATTCGGATTTTCCAACTCATCTATCCCTCTCATTCTCTTAAAGATATCATTACTAGGATATCTTTCCTCCATAATTTTCTTTTTCTCTTTGTACTGTTCCCAGGTTGACGGTTCTTCTGCCAAGAACAACTCTTCTCCATTCTTGAAGCGTTCAGCCTGCTCTAAAACCTCATCCGAGAGAAGATCATCTCTATTCAACTCATCCCCTTCTAATGCTGGTTTAAGAGCCTCTATGAGTTCATCTAAACCTCCTTCATCCCCAAATTCTAGTTTCAGTTTTTTGTTTACTTTCTTCATATCTGGATAGTTGTTTTCTACTCTATCAGCTATCATCCTCTGCATTGAATCTGGATCTCTCCCTGATTCGACAAATCCAACTAGATTTTTGCAAAGATTTTCTAGCTTCTCAACACCGTGTTTGTCGACTCCTCCTCCCGGTTTAAGATCGATATTTTCTATTTTAGCCTGAGTCCCTACAGCTCTGCCCATATCAGCTGGATCGATGATCGTTTCTCCGTCCTTTTTCATGCCCATACTCCTTGAAGTTGTCAAGCATAAGATAACCGCCTTAAGAGATTCTAAAGAACTCCCTTTATAGTCCCCATCTATACCTCTGATCTCATTCAACAAAGTCTCTCCGTTGACCACTGGATCATCCTCATATTTCTGGATCAGCTCTTGTGCCCATCCTCCAGTTATGTCCGTTTCTACACCTTTACCTATCAACATCTCTTTATCTTCATCTTCAAGTGGCCATGCATTCCTATCTCCATCAAAAAACTGAGCCATCTTTCTCGCATCGTCTATCTCTCTCAGACCGATCGACAGAGATTTCCTATCCGGAAATTTAGATCTTATCTCGCGAAGGATTAGACCCTCAAAATCTTCTTCATAAGTTCCTAGTGAACTATCATCGGAGGCGGTATAAATTTTAGCATTTTTCAATTCCTTCTCAATACCTTCTTCCACTTCTCTCTCCAATTCCCTCTCCTGCTCCTTTAGTTCTCCTAGTTCTGAGGTTTTCTTTTTGAGTACATTTTTAGAGGCCATAAATCTCTGCAATCTCTCTTTCAACATCGTTGGTATCTTGATAGAGATCAAAACATCCTCTAGCCAATTTTCCTTATTATTTACATCTCTCCAATGATCATATCCTTTTTCCAACTCCTCCTCTGAGCCAACTAGTACTCTAACGACTAAGGAATCAAAAACTTTCCTAGGATTTGGATCTACTTTGTTCTCCAATATCGAATATCTATAGTATAAAGGAATCTTCCTTTCATCCTTCAAATTTTTTTCCTGCCTGCTCTCCTCAGCAAATAAGAACCCTTTATCATCTAGATTTCGGATCAATTCTCTTACTTTTCCTCTCATACGATAGGTAGAGATGTTTCCCAATTCTTGATCGATTTCTTCAGCAGCATCTAAGGCTTCTTCAGAAAGGAGTTTATGGATTGTCAAACCCTCTCGTTCTTCTTCATGTATGTAATGTTTTTTGTTTAACACCTCTAACGCGTGGTCTACACTCTCTTTTAACTCCTTTATGTCCTGATCAACTTCATCTTGAAGCAGAGTTGTTATATTTTCAGTCGTAGCTGGTACCTCGTCTAATTTATTCAACATAAACAGTGCTTTGCCAACATCAGCGACTTCATCTCTAAATTTCTCATTGTCTTCCATCTTTGCTATCTTGTCTTGTACCCACGTATCAACATATGGCGTTTCTTCAACTAGTAGATCGTAAAGAACATCCCAAGAAACCAATTCTCCGACTTCTCGCTCACCCCAATCAAATCGAGTGAAGAGTGAACGAACAAGGATTAGGAGAGCTCTACCCTGGATGTACTCTCTCTCTATAGGTTGCCCTTTTGTGATGAGATTTTTCATCACTAAACGGAGGAGCGAAAGATCATAATGTTTGAAAGGGTAGGTCTCCATCAACTCACTTTCAGAAAAGATGGATTCATCGAAGACTCGTAAATCAAATTTTTGCTCATCCAATATGTCTTTCAATTTCTTTTTATGTTGTTCATCTTTCCTTAACCAACGATTTTGAGCTATAACCTCGGTTTCCGCAGCCTCCAGTCCGACTTCGTTTGTGTACCAGGCACCTTTTTCAGCTTCGCCTTCAAATTCCTCATGTATCTTTTCTAATGACCACTGTCCTGTTCCGATAACTGGAATATTAGGACCATCAAAGAAAGCCTCCATCATATCCATAAATTCTCTGTACCGGCTCTGATTTTCTCCAACAAATAGTGCTATTTCGTCCAGACCTATCAAAAATTCTAATTTTTCACCAGTTTCCTCCTTTTTCATCTCCATGAATCTAGACAATCTTTCACTCAGATCTTTTGGGCTGAATTCTCTTGGATCGACAGTTTTTTCTGCATCCTCTATTTCCTCTTCAATACCTTTCTTATTTTCTAAAGGAGTTCTTTCAACACCATCACAACTTGGCAGCACATTATACAGCCATTTCCTTATCATCCCTTTGTTGTCTCTTACATCCTCGAAAGTTTTTCCTTCATATTCTTTCTCCTGTATATCCCCCCATAAACCATACTTGACATCCAATCTCCAAACTAATTCAAGCAACCATCTAGGATCTGTAGGGTAACCTTTCCTTCTTCCGAAAGCTTCGTAGACTATCAAAGGGATAGGGGGCTCTTGAGTCGTGTCTCGATCCAGCAGATTGAGAAATATTGGATCAAGCCTATCGATTTCTGATTCTGCAAGAGCGCTTCGAAACTTTTCAAAGCCAGAGTATCTTTTAGATAGCTCGTTGGCAAAATGTTTTCCTTCCTCTATCTCCCCTGTTGCTAAGCCAATGAGTTTCATCAGAAGAGTCTTACCGGACCCAAATGTCGCATGGATGTATAGAAAGCGAGGGTCCGTTCGATATGAAGGATCTAAAATCTCTGATAACTCTGATAATACTTTTTTAGCACTCTCGGTTTCATAAAACTCTCGTACATCTCTCTCAAGATGTTCTCTTGAATTGACTTTTTCGACTTCTTCTAACTCTCTAGTGGGATCATCCTCAAATATTTCTTTTATCTTTGTCATTACAGCATCCCCTCCTCTATTTTTTTATCGATGGTATGGGCAGGATAGTAATGTTTAGGTCTTTCCCCGTATAAACTCAGTCTACCAGCCATCGGTTCTCCCGGAAAAAGCACACCTACAGTGTTCTTCGCTCTGCGTCTTGCCAACTCATCTAGGATACTAGAAGCCTTTGAGAAAGGAAACAGAGAGCCAACATTCAAAAGGAGGAGCACATTGCTTCTAGAATCAAAACTGTATTTTTCCTCGATCAGATCCACTACATCCTCGGTAAGGTTATCTTCTAAAGTCTGTTCGATCGCTTTTGAAGAGGTGAGGTCAGTAGGGATCTCATTGACGATCTGGAACACTTCTGCCTTAGGTAACAACGTGTCCATCTGAATACAATTTACCTTCATATCATTTTCAGCTGTTTTAGCCCATCTCTCTAACTCTTGAGCCGCTTTGTGTTCTAGTGAAGGCTCAACAGTTACGATCACGAAAGGATTCCTTATTCCTTTCTTCTTTTTGAGTGCAAAATCGTTGATCCGTTCCTTAAATTCTTCAAGCGGTCCACTCATTTTATCATCACCCCTCCATCATCAGACTTTGTAATCTCTAACTCCTCGGTTTTTTTCCTTTTTTCAATGTAATCTTTAATATCGTTTTCATCATCATCCCATAATCCAACAAGTTCCCATCTATCTGCTCTCTGTCCAACCATATTTTCTAGCCTTTCTACTTTATCATATAAATCTTCAAAATCGATATCTTCCAATTCTACATCATCTACTGACATGATAGATCTTTGGATGTCGGTATCCTTCAAAGAACTCGTATCTTGTGTAATATTTTTTAGAATTCCATTTAGGCTGTCGAACTCCTCGTAAAAACTTTTCAAGGGTTTAATCATTCTTCTATGAATACCATCAAGTAACTGTGGATATTTCTCTGAGGACAAAATCCATCCCATCTCTTCCACTTTCTGTGCTATTTTGTTCAAGCCGTTCTTTTCACAATATGAGCTCCATTTATCTTCGATTTTCTTTATCAATTCTGACTCTAGTTCGGTGAGGTCAACGAATTTTTGCCAACCATCATCATTCCACCAATCGAGTGATTCCGCTTCTTTCAAATTCTCCTTCATATTTTCAGCTATCTTCTCAGTTTCTTCATCGATCCACTTTCTCCCCACTATTTTGAATAAGAGTTCCAGTCGAAGTATGTATTTCACTTTCTTACTGAATCTCTCTCTTATGTTTTCAATTTTCTTTTTTTCCTCTTTTGTCGTTTCGGTTATGTTCTTCCAATCAGGACTTTCAGTATCTATCTTATCCTTTCTCTCACGAGCTTTTGATCTCAAAGAACCTATATGATCTAGGAGATGAGATAATAGGTCATTCAATTCAGGAGTTTCTAAGTCCTCCTTTTGCAATTCTACATCTGTTCTCACGTCTTTAACTATCTTGGCGATTTGGTCATTACTGTCGCGCAAGTTCACTATACCTTTATCTACAGTTTCGGTTGTTTTCAAAAATCCATGTTCTTCCAACAAGTTTTGAAGTGTCTCACCGCCTGTAGCTCTTGTCAAACGTACTTCGTTCCAGATCTCCGGTTTGAGCACATCTTCATTCTCTTTTGGTGCTCCCTCTTCATCGATCGGTCTGAAATCTTTTCTACCGCTGCATAATCCCCATATCACTGCGGCTAAAGCTTCATCACAGCCTTTGTATTGTGGAACTTCTTCTTTCAATATTTCCAATAATCTATCGATACTGGTATCACCATGTTTTTTTATCCATTTGCCAACTTCAGATCTTATCTTGTTCTGTATCTTTCCATCATGGGTACTCTGATCTTCTGTAGGCACCTCTATCTTTTTAGCCCAATCGGGTAAATCATGATTCCTACCAATACCTTTCAGCTCTCTCAGATCTTTTTGAGTGATCTCATTCATCAAAGGATTATAGTGGTCTGGATATTTTTGGTTGACAGCTTCCTTTACTGCTTTTTCAAAACTTTTGTACCTTTTTTCTCTTATTATTAGATCAGATTTCCCTATAGCCTGTTCTAACCCTTTTACTACTTGTTCTTTCCTTTTGGTCAAATCTTTCTGTACCTCTGGTGGTTTCTTCATTTCTTCCGATCCCTTACTCAAAGCCCACCAATCTATTATCCTGTCTTTTAACTCTCTACTTCCTTCATCCTCTATCTTTACTAAGACTTCTCCTTTTTTTCCCTGAAAATCTTCGCTGTCAAAACCAGTTATGTTCACAGGGATTTCTAACCCTGCCGATTCACCGAATTGAGTTTCTAAACCCATACCCGATAATAAAAAATTGTATAGTACCTCGTGTTTATCTCCTCCCTTAAAAGCTATTTTTGATGGTAAATTCAACTTTTCAATGATATCTTCCCAAATATAATTATCTATGTGCGATACGATGCTCTTCCACTCTGGATTCTCTTTGTGTCTTTTTGCTCTTTCGTAGATCTCTCTCTCTTCAGGATCAGTAAATCTGTATCCGCCTTCATCTTCTTTTTTGATGAATTGTTCCATTCTTTCGATGGAATCTCCTATTTTCCCTGACATCTTTATCCGACTGGGGCCTTGTAAGTCCTCCATAAGTGCAACAGCTAAATTCATCTCTGCATTTCCTTCTTCCAGCGGTATAAAAGAAGGTGCTTTTCTCAATAGGAATAGAACTTTTGCTACATCGAGATCGATTTCCTGGAGTTCTTCCTCTTCCACTTTTCGGGATATCTCCTCTATCACTTTCTTTTCGTCAGGATGTGTATCTTCTATTTCGGCCTCGATCTGATCGTAGAAATCAACAAGGCTTATCAATTTATTTCTATCTCCCTCTTCTAACCATCCTTCCAAGAGTCCGTTAGTTATGGCTAGTAAAGCTCTTGCGGTACCAGAAAATATAGATTTCGCTGAGTCGGAGGCCTCTTCCCGCATATTTCCCAAGATTTCCATGTACAATGAAGCTGAGTATGGGAGGAATGGATAGTATTCTACAACTTCTTCTTCGGAAAAAGAATTAAGGCTGGGAACAGTATCCTGCCCTATACCCGTAAATATGAACGTATTTTTTGGATCAGAAGAGTCAGGGAGTATTTCCTCTTTTATCGCACTTTCACCTTTCTGAGTTTTTTCAAGAAATCGATTTTTTACTATCTCACTTACATGCCGGCTGGGCAAACTGTAACGATGAGGGAACCGATCTTTAGCGATACTGAAGGCAGGGACCCGCGCAGCGTATTCACTCTGCACTTCCTCGATACTCTCCTGAGCTGTAGCCACGAGCTGGATATTTCCTTTCCCTATTTCGTCTATCTTTTCAGCTAGAGAGTTAAGTTCAGTCAACCTATCAAAATCATCACCGACAAAAAGGGTAACTTCATCCATCAAAACGACGATCTTAGTTGATTTTTCATTAGCCTCTTCCAGCTCTTTTCTCCATTCTTCTAATTCATTAACGGCTCTAGATGTATCGATTCCGGAAGGTTTTAGATCCTTAAGGCTCTCCTCGATACCTATCTCTTGTTTGACAAGTGTTGGAAGGACCACATCTGCTATGACTTTATACTGGCGTACTTCCTCCCAACCATATCTTTGAGAGTTGGGAATTCCCTTATCTTCCAATATCTCTTTGACCTTTCTATCTCTATTTTCCCAATCACCTTCTTCCCTATACCACTTTTCAAAAAAAGCTACGTCAAGGTCCTTTGACATACCTCTATGGCCAAACATCTCCTTTATCAATATCTTGGATAGACTCATATCCTCTTTGTCTTGATATTTTAACAGATTGATAGATACGGGAACTAGTTCGTAGTCATCGATTGCTTTCTCCCATTCCTGCTTAAAGTCCTCAAGGTCTGAATTATTTTCTCCTTCAAGAGACTTCCATATTTTTTCGTGACCTTTTTCTTGAACAAATTGAGAATCAGCCAAGTAACTCAAAACGGAGAGCAGATGGCTTTTACCACTACCGTAATACCCATACAGCCAGTGATTGTATCCTTTTCTTCTTTTTCTTGAACTCTCCGATTGTAAATTTTGGAAGAAATCGATCAAAAATTCCTTAGACTTCTCTGTAACATGGTATGTACTTAAATCATGGTCTCCCGATTCGAGATCCTCATCTCTCTCGCGATCGATCCTGACCGATTCCTCTAAATCTTTTCCTATTTCGTGAGTAAAATATTCTTCAAGCTCCATCTATCTCACCAATCTTGAAAGGATTTTCTTTTGGTTTCATCCTCTGCTTTCCTTGAACTTCATAGAGCTCCCAATTATCATAATCACTTAATCGAGAACTCAAATCTTTCCAATTTTCCTCAGGTTGAAAAAGGTTCATCCAACCTATAGGTGTTTCCAACCAATTTTTTTCCATTTTTTTCCATGAATAACCAGAAGAAACCTGAAGTGGGATGCTTCCGATCAAAGGTGGTTCTCCCTCTAAGTCTTGAGGAGATGGTATAACACCTATTTCCCTCATTACTCCTCTAAATCCGGCGAACCATCTATTCAAAGTCGCCTCTGAATAGGGGATAGGTTCTCCGTTGGAGAATCGAAAATCTTCTAACATACTGGCAAGCTTTTCATTACTAAAATCCATTTTTTGCTCGTTATTGATCTCTCGAGATAATCTGTTTACTAAAAATCTGACTAGACCTTCTTTTTCCAGTATGTAAAAATAAAGCACTTGTGCTTTGTCCCTTCTACCTTCACAAGCATCTAGTATCTTAGAAAGATTCTTGATCGAAGGAAGGATATCATTTCCTGATTGAAGTCTCTTTTTCAGGATATGAAATACCTTCTGGGAACTATGTCTAGATCCTCTATCACCGAGCCTCTTTTCATGCCAAATTTGCTTCACTTTCCCCCATTCTAGATGTTCTGCGTACAAATGTACAATCTTCTCAGTTCTCTCTATGTTCATTCCACACCCGGTAAGATCCATTGAGATATCATCTTCTGTATATTCTTCTTTTAATGGACCAAATTCTGTGATTTTCTCATCCCCTTCATGATTACGATGCGCTCGGGGGTTAATGGAGTGATATGTACTTATTTCTTTTGATTTTGAGATCATAGATTTAATATTGAAAATCGGAGAAAATAAACAGGAAAAATCAGGAACATTTGCTTTTGAAGAACTTTAACTTAGAACTTCCCCTCCAGCAACTCAAATATTTCCTGTCTATTCTGCCAACTTATCCTAGCAACGCCTCGTTTTTCCAATACATTTACATCAGGATATTCCGTGAAATTCTCAGCAAATCTCTTCCCAGTGACCAACCAAATCTCTCCATCAGTTTCTTCAAACCAATC
>SL_8KL_010_SEDDRAFT_10001313_pt1 | contig 21568 bp, 19 predicted proteins | sample SodLakKL_010_SED_4_FD_11160 | JGI IMG/M metagenome (IMG submission 11160) | reverse complement strand
ACAGCCCTGGGGGTTATCAGGAAGGCCCACAGCCAGGGAAAGGAAATTGAGGTTTTTGTTGATGAAACCAGGCCTGTACTTCAGGGAGCAAGGTTAACTGCCTGGGAACTAAAGGAAGAGGGGATTCCCTTTACTTTAATTACCGATAACATGGCAGGGTTTCTCATGCAAAAGGGTATGATAAATATGGTTTTAGTAGGAGCTGACCGGATTACTTCCAGGGGTGATACAGCTAACAAAATTGGTACTTATGCCCTGGCTGTTTTGGCAAGATATCACCAGGTCCCCTTTTATGTTGCTGCTCCTTCCTATACCTTTGATATGGAGCTGGAGAGGGGAGAGGATATTCCCATTGAGGAAAGGAACCAGGAGGAGGTCACCCACATCCTGGGTCAAAGAATTGCCCCTGAAGGTATTAAGGTTTTTAATCCTTCCTTTGATGTTACTCCCCACCATCTGGTAAAGGCTATAATAACGGAAAAGGGAATTATTGAAGAACCAGATGATAAAAGAGTTCTCTCATTTTTTAGGGAAGGGAAGTAATTAGTATGTTAGAATTAGAAAAGGCTAAGGAACAGGTTGCCTTTTATGCCAAAAAAATGTCTGAAGAAGGGCTGGTTTTAGAGACCTGGGGAAATGTCAGTGTCCGGGTCAGGGAAGAACTGGTGATTACCCCCAGCGGTCTGGATTACAGGAAGCTTAATTTTATAGACATGGTGGTACTGGATCTTCATGGGAATAAAAAAGAAGGCAGGTGGAAGCCTTCTTCGGAAAGCCCACTCCACTGCTTAATTTACCGGAACAGGAAAGACGTTAATGCCATTATGCATACCCACAGTCTTCATGCCACCAGTTTTGCCGTGGCCCGGAAGGAAATAAAGCCGGTAGTGGAGGATTTTGCCCAGGCTGTAGGAAACAGGATAGAAGTAACCGACTATGCCTTGCCAGGCTCGGATGCCCTGGCCATGAACTGCGTACAGGCTTTAGGAGATAATCCTGCCGTTTTGTTGTCTAATCATGGAGTGGTAGCGGTAGGTAAAACCCTGGAGGAAGTTCTTTTAATGTGTAAAATTATTGAAAAGACAGCCCAGATATCCATTTATGCTTCCATGCTGGGAGGTCCCCATGAGATAAAAAAAGAAAATGTTAAGGAACTTAGGGAATACTTTATGGAATGCTACGGGCAGAAATAGATGTTGAGGAGGTTGTAATGAGTAATTTAAGAATTAAAGATTGTTACATAATAACCATGAAGGCAGAGGAGGAACTTATAACCCGGGGTGAAGTAGCCCTGGAAGGAGATAAGATTTCCTATGTGGGGGAAGTGCGTGAAAATGTAGATGACAAAAATTTTGACCAGGTTATTTATGCTTCCGGAAAGGTTTGTTTACCAGGATTTATAAATACCCATACCCACAGCCCCATGATTTTATTTAGGAGTTTTGCCGATGATTTACCCCTTATGACCTGGCTGGAAGAAAAAATATGGCCCCTGGAGGATAAGTTAACCTCTGAAGATGTTTACTGGAGTACCCTTTTAGCTATAGTAGAAATGATAAAGTCAGGGACAACTACCTTTAATGATATGTATTTTTTTATGGATGATATGGTAAGAGCCGTTGAGGAGAGTGGTATACGTGCTGTTCTGGCCCGGGGGCTAATTGGATTAGAAGGCAAAGGAGAAGTCGGCCTTAAAGAAACCGAGGATTTTATTACTCGCTGGCATAATTCCTGCCAGGGTAGAATTAAGGCCATGCTGGGGCCCCATGCTCCTTACACCTGTCCGCCTGAGTTTTTTAGGGAAGTGCTGGCTAAAGCGTCTAAACATAAACTTCCCCTTCATACTCATTTAGCTGAGACCTCCTTTGAAGTTCAGCATTGTAAAGATAATTACGACAAAACTCCCGTAGAGCTAATGGATCAGGTAGGGCTTTTCGATTTTCCCGTTATTGTTGCCCACTGTGTTCATCTGACGGAGGAAGATATGGAATTAATGGCTGATAAAAAAGTTAAAGTTTCCCATAACCCGGGTAGTAACTTAAAGCTTGCCAGCGGTATTGCCCCCCTGGCGAGCATGCTGGNAAAAGGCATTGAAGTTTCCCTGGGCACTGACAGTGCTGCCAGCAACAATAACCTGGATTTGCTGGAAGAAATGAGGCTTGCTGCTTTAATACATAAAGCAAGAGAGAATGATCCTACAGTAATTCCGGCTTATAAAGCCCTGGAAATGGCAACCCGGGAAGGGGCTAAGGGATTGTTTATGGAAGAAGAAATAGGCATTCTCCAGGAAGGATTTAAAGGGGATCTTATCCTGATGGATTTTCAAAAACCCCACTTATATCCCCAGCATGATTTAGTAGCCCACCTGGTGTATTCGGCTCAGAGTTCCGATGTGGATACAGTAGTCATTGACGGGGAAATCCTTATGGAAAACAGGGAGATGAAAGGCCTGGATGAAGAGAGAATCATGTTTAACGCTCAGAAACAGGCCCTGGAACTGATAAGAAGATAGTTATTGATATAATAATCTATAGTTTAAGAAGCTGGAGGGATTGTTTTTGAGGGTTTTGTTAACCAACGATGACGGAATTTTTGCTGATGGCCTGCAGGAACTCAGCAAAGCTATACAAAAAATAGCAGCAGTTTATGTGGTAGCCCCCGACCGGGAGCGGAGTGCTGTTGGTCATGCCATTACCATGCACCATCCCCTGCGGGCAGAAAGGGTAAAATTGTTTCATAATCCTAATCTTCCAGCCTGGGCTGTAAACGGCACTCCCTCTGACTGTGTGAAACTGGCTATTGAAGCTATTCTCCCTGACCGGCCGGATATGGTAATATCAGGGATTAACCGGGGAGCCAACCTGGGTACTGATGTCCTTTATTCGGGGACAGTATCGGCAGCCATTGAAGCGATACTTTCCGGGATTCCTTCTATAGCTGTATCCCTTACGGAAGTAGAAGATCCCGATTACAGGACAGCAGCAGAATTTGCAGCTAAACTGATCCGACAAGTGGCGGATAAGGGTCTTCCCTCTGATACCCTGCTTAATGTAAATGTTCCCTGCCTTACCAGGAATCAACTGGAGGGGGTAGAAATAACCCGGTTAGGCATGACCAGGTATAATAACGAATTTGAGCAGCGGGTAGACCCTCGAGGGCGTTCCTATTACTGGATGGTAGGAGAAGTTATAGAACTGGATGAGGGAAGTGGATCAGATTTGTCTGCTGTTCGTCAAAAAAAGATTTCCATCACCCCCATTCATTTTGACTTTACCAACTACAATTTAATCGAAAAGTTAAAGAACTGGTCCATAGATTTTTAATTCTGGGAGGGTTGAAAATGTTTAAGTTGGAAAAGCTAGAGGAAAATGTCTATATCCTACCCAGGCATAATAAGATGAAGGTGGATGCCCTTTTGTTTTTAAAGGAGGAAATCCTGGAAGATGTGAAACGGGATGAGTCCCTAAAGCAGCTGGCGGATGCTGCCTGCCTTCCCGGAGTATTCAAACATGTGGTAGGAATGCCCGATATACACTCGGGCTTTGGCCTCCCCATAGGGGGAGTTATGGCTACCGATGTGTTAACGGGTGTTGTGTCAGCAGGCGCGGTAGGCATGGATATAAACTGCGGTGTCCGCCTGTTAAGGACCAATATTGATCGTAAGGAAATGGATAAAACCCTCCTTCGCCGGTTAATGGAGAGCATTGAAAAAAGGGTGCCTACAGGTATAGGTAAGTCCAGCCGGCATGTTAAGAAGGGAGCCCTGGTGGAAGAAGTTATCCTTAAGGGAGCAAAGGCTTTGATTGATAAAGGTCTTGGTTGGCCCGAAGACAGGGGAGCTATCGAAGAAGAAGGCTGCCTTCAGGGGGCTGATTTAAACAAGTTAAGTCCCAGTGCCCTTAAAAGGAGCGACCAGCTGGCCACCATTGGGGGGGGAAATCATTTTATTGAAATTGGATATGTTTCTGAAATCTTCAATGAACCCCTGGCAGAATTTTTTGATCTTAAAAAAGGCCAGGTTACGGTAATGATTCATACAGGGAGCAGGGGTTTTGGCCATCAAATTTGTACCGATTTTACAAAAACCATGCTATCGGCTGGCAAGAAATACGGCATTGACCTTCCTTCCAGGGGACTGGCCTGTGTTCCTGTAGAATCCATGGAGGGCAAGGATTACCTGTCCGCCATGGCCTGTGCCGTGAATTTCGCCTTTGGTAACCGGCAGCTGATTACCCACGAGGTCAGGGAATCCTTTGGCGATGTTTACAGGTGCAGCCCCGATGATTTGGGATTGGAACTCATTTATGACCTGGCCCATAATATTGCCAAATTTGAAACCCATTTCAATAAAAAGGTTTTGGTCCATAGAAAAGGTGCTACCCGGGCCCTTCCCCCAGGACATCCTTCTAATCCTGAAAGGTATTTAAAGACGGGTCACCCGGTGTTGATTCCGGGTAGTATGGGAACTGCTTCTTACGTGGTGGCAGGTACGGAAAAAAACAATATAACCTTTTACTCTGCTAATCACGGGGCTGGAAGGGTAATGTCTAGAAAAGCGGCTCGTCAGACCCTTTGTAAAAAGGAACTGGAAGAGCAGATGAAAAATATTTTAACCAATACCAGAAATTACAAACGTCTTTTGGATGAAGCCCCTTTATCCTATAAAAACATACACCAGGTGGTTACCTCCCTATCGGAAATAGATTTGACCAGGCTGGTAGCCAGGTTAAAACCCCTGGCTGTTATTAAGGGAGAAGGGGACTAAGGAGGTTGGTATGTTTGAAAAATTCTAAAATTTCTTCCTTTATTGATCATACCCTTTTAAACCCCGAGGCAACTGCCCGGGATATTGAAATATTATGCAGGGAGGCCATACAGTATGGTTTTCCCGCCGTATGTGTAAACCCTTATTATGTTTCCAGGGCCTTTAACATTTTACAAAGGGAAGGGGTAAAGGTGGTTAGTGTGGCCGGATTTCCCCTGGGAGCTACCTATAAGGAAGTGAAAATCAATGAAATAAAAAAGGCGGTAGGAGAAGGAGCAGAAGAAATAGACATGGTAATGAATATTGGAGCTTTTAAGAATAAGGATTACCAGTGGGTTGTAGAAGAAATCGAGGAGGCGGCGGAAACTTCTGAACCCGCCCTTTTAAAAGTTATTGTAGAAACCGCTCTTCTGGATTGGGAGGAAAAAAAGAGGGTATGTGAATTGATCAAGAAAAGTAAGGCTTCCTATATCAAGACGTCTACCGGTTTGATACCGGGAGGAGGAGCCCGGTCAGAGGATGTTAAATTGTTCCAGGAGATTCTTAAAGGTAAAAAGAAAATTAAAGCCTCTGGAGGCATACGTGACCTTGTATATGCTCGAAAATTGTTGAGCAATGGAGCAGACCGTATCGGCTCCAGCTCCGGAATAGATATTGTTTTAGAGGAATTAGAAGAATAGTGTCGATATGTAGAGTAATCCTGTAAAATTGCCAGTATACGCTGTATAATTTATTTCCTGGGAAATTAAGAAGGCATAAGGCCTGTTAGAGGAGATAACCATTATGATTTTTTCATAATGGTTATATTTGTTTCAGGGAATGAATATATATGGTTAAAAAACAGGAGTTGAAGCCCATGTTTGGGACAAGGTCTATTTTACAAAAACTAATGGTTCATGATATTATTTTTTTAATTTTTATTATGTTTATGTTTTTTTCAATGACCCTGGTTATTTTCTTTTTCAGGGGTCCTTTGGAGTGTGCAGAGGGTCCTTCAGGGGAAGGAATTGTTGAAAAGGCCCTGGAAAGTCTGGAAAAGTCCCAGGGATTTACTTTTGTAATTAATGAAGAGGCCCAGGGTTATCAGTTAATGTTTGCAGGACAGGTTTTTAACCCTGATAAATTAATCGGGATATTAAGGGATTATGATTTAAAAGTATACAGGATATCAGAAGATCTTTTCGTAAAGAATCCTTTAAGCGAAGAGTGGGAGATGCTGAAAGAGGAGGAGATGGAAGATTTAAATAGTTTTGTACAAAGCCCACTTTATGTTTTAAGTCATATTTACAATCATTGGCCTGATTATGAAGAGGTAAGGAGGGAATATGTTGGGGAAAAAGCCTACCTGGTAATTAATTATTTACCTCCAGAAGGATCCTGGGGAAATTTATTAGATAATTATTACCCTTCTTTATCCCTGGAACAATTAAAGCATGTTAGCTGTCACCTGTGGATAAAGGAGGAGGAGGGCTGCCTGTACAAAATCAGGTTTTTATTAACCCTTGACCTTAAGGAGGAGGGGATTCAAACCATTTCCAGGGATATTATAATCAAATCCCCTGAGAAGGATGTTTCCCCGCCTCTTATCTTTTAAAAACATATGTTAATGTATTGTTTCTATTCGGGGTCTTGGCCCGCTATCAACCAGTTCCGGCGCAACATGGGAAAAATTATAGAAGTTTTCCTGGAAGCGACGGGCCAGTTTATCAGCTTCCAGGTCATAATCATTTTTATTCTCCCAGGTGTGACGGGGGTTCAATATTTCTGAAGGAACCAGGGGACAGCTTTCAGGCACATGGAGGTTAAAGACAGGATCATATCGATAATTTACTTCTTCCAGGGCTCCTTTAAGGGCCCCACTTACTATATTTCTTGTATGGCTTATGCTTATCCTTTTACCTTTACCGTAAGGTCCTCCTATCCATCCTGTGTTTATCAAGTATACCCGGGAATTGTGCCTTTCTATTTTTTCTCCCAATTGTTGAGCATAAACTTTAGGGGGAAGGGGGAGAAAGGGAGCTGAAAAGCAGGTAGAAAAAGTAGCCTGAGGTTCTATGATCCCTCGTTCTGTTCCTGCCAACTTGCTGGTGTATCCTGATAGGAAATGATACATGGCCTGGCTTTTATCCAGTCGGGCCACCAGAGGAAATACCCCAAAAGCATCTGCCGTTAAAAAAATGATTGTTTCAGGATGATTTCCTATACCGGGGTTAACAGCTCCAGGTATAAACTCGACAGGGAACCCTGCCCTGGTGTTTTCTGTTATGTCATCCCTGGCAAAATCCACATGCCGGGTCAGGGGGTCTATTACTACATTTTCAATAACACTTCCAAAACGAATAGCTTCCCATATTTGAGGTTCATCTTGAGGGGAAAGGTTTATGCACTTTGCATAAAGGCCACCCTCAATATTAAAAATACCTTCATCGGACCAACCGTGCTGGTCATCGCCTATCAACTGCCTTTCAGGGTCAGCAGATAAGGTAGTTTTTCCTGTACCTGATAATCCAAAGAAAAGTGCTGTATCTCCCTCTGGACCCATATTTGCAGAACAATGCATGGAAAGGACATTTTTTTGGGGCAGAAGATAATTCATTACTGAAAAAATAGATTTTTTCATTTCTCCTGCGTAATAGGTTCCTCCGATAATGCCTATCATTTTATCAAAGTTCAAAATTATGAAAGCTTCGGAATTTGTCCCGTGTACCTGGGGAGAGGCTTTAAATCCCGGGGCGGATATAATGGTAAAGGCCGGTTGGTGATTTTTAACTTCCTCCGGGTTTCCTTTGAGGAACAGCTGCTGGACAAAAATATTATGCCAGGATAATTGGTTTATAAATCTTATGGGGAGGCGATATTTTTTATCTACACAGGCATAACCGTCAAAAACAAAGGTTTCTTTGTTCTTTAAATATTTTAAAGTTTCTTTCAGGAGAAGATCAAATTTTTCCTCTGAGATAGGGCGGTTTACCTGCCCCCACCAGATTTTTTCCCTGGTGTTGGGTTCATCAACAATGAATTTATCATCAGGGGAGCGGCCGGTGTACTTTCCAGTTTTTACTCCCAGGGCTCCAGTACTGGTAAGTATACCTTCCTCCCTGGTAATGGATTCTTCTATTAACCTGGGAACGGGTAGATTACGGTAAACAGTCATGGAGTCAATATTGTTTTTAATATGGAAGTTGTAATCCATGTTTTCATCCTTTCATAAGGGAAAAGTTTCTTAATTTATATGTTTATTATACTCTGCTGTATAAATATATCTCCAAGTAAATTGTGGAAGGGTATTTAGTTAAAGATAATAAAAAAGCGCCCGGTTGGCGCTTTTTTATTATCTCTTTTGTTGTCTTCATTATAACTATAAACCGAGGCCTTTTCTGCGTTCCTTGATAGCTTCCAAAAGCTTTTCGCAGGCCTTCAAGGGATCAGTTTCTACAATAAAGTAACCTCCTACCAGTTCCTTTGCCTTTTCAGTTAGTAATTCGGCTACTAAAGGACTTCCCAGTACATTAGGTGCTACCCCCACATGGGTGGGCAGACCTCCTGAGATAGCCCAGGTACCTATAGAAATAGCCTTTTCAGTCATAGCTTCTGGGGCGCTGGCTACCACGGGAAGTTTATCCAGGTCCACATCCAGTTTATTTGCTACGGCCACGGCTATATCAACTGCCCTGGAGTTGTCAACACAAGAGCCCATATGAAGTATAAGGGGTAGGGGCCCGTTTAATCCTGCGGCTTCACCAATTGCCGTTAATACAGCTTTTAAGCCTTCTCCTGCATAATCTTCGGTGGCCTGGGGAGTAAGAAGCCCATGCCTGGCAAAAGAACCAGCTCCGCAGCCAGTGGCCAGGATTAATACATTGTTTTTGGCCATTTCTTTGGCCATGGTAACAAAGTTTTCATCCTGAGGGACTTTAGCATTGTTACAACCGGCAAAAAGGCATACTCCAAGGATATTGCCCTTTACAATATTATCAATTAAGGGCTTTAAGGGATCTTCGCTATCCACCTTTTTCAAAGCTTCAACAATGGCTTCTGTAGAAAAGCCTGCAATAGAGGTGCATTTGTTATCAGGAATATTTATTTTCTCAGGCCTTCTTTTACCGTAAGCTTCTATGGCTGATTTAATGATGTCCTTAGCGCATTCTCTGGCATTTTCTTCATTTAGTTCCATATGTTCTGCCCCGGCAATTTTTGCTATGGGCATGGTAGTAATAAGTTTTGTATGATAACATTCCATGAGATTTGCCAGGCTTGGCACCACGCACTGATAATCTACCACCATGGCATCGATAACTCCAGTGATTATGGCCAGCTCCTGGGATACAGAGTGGGTCAAGGGAGGCACGCCATGTCTCATGAGAACCTCGTTTCCGGTACAGCATATGCCTACCAGGTTTATCCCTTCAGAAGCCCCGGCATTCCTGGCATCCTCTTCCATTTCCTTTACTACCTGAACTATTATATCTGAAAGGGCTGGATTGTGACCATGAAGAGCTATGTTTACAGCATTTTCTTTTAAGACTCCCATGTTGGCATCGGTAACTACCGGTTGGGGAGTTCCAAAAAGAATATCGGCCAAATCAGTTCCCATATGGCATCCTGCATAATCAGCCAGGGAACACTTAATGCCACCTAAAAGCAGGTTTACGGGATCTGCATCAACTCCGTAATGGGTTCGATGCATTAACTCTGAAATGGCGCTGTCAATACCTCCTGGAACAACTCCCAATTTAGAAAAGGTCTCTACCCGGCCTTTGGTTACGGTGGTGGCTGCCCACAGGTTGGGGCCTTCCTTATCGGAGAATTCTTCCAGGGCCAGGCGGGCAACTTCTCCAGCCAGCTCTTCAATGCTTTTTCCTTCTGTCTCTATGCCCAGGCGAGAAGCTACGGCTTTAAGTTTATCAGGATCTTTAACTGGATAATCCTTGTATTTACCCTGGGCTGATTTGGCCAAAATATGGGCCAGATGCTTGGCGTGACCAGAATGGGCAGCGGTTCCTCCCACTATAGCTCGTAAAAGGTTCCTGGCTACAATAGTATCTGCATTTGCTCCGCAAACTCCTTCCTGGGGGCCTCCTTTAAAGGGATCAATACGGCAGGGGCCCTGGAGACAGTTTCGGCAGCAAAGGCCCAGTTCACCAAAACCACACTGGGGCTGCTGGTTTTCCAGTCTATCCCATATGGTTTCAATTCCTTCTTTTTCAGATTTTTTAATCATGGATTGACAAGCTTTATCAATACTCTTTTGGGAAAGAATATCCTTATCCATAATTCACCTCTCCCTTAAAATTATTTTTTAATAATTACACTCCGGCTGGTTACATCATAATTGCTGAGGGATTCAGCAACAGCTTTCCGTCTACATTTTTCACATAAGTCTAATAAATTCTTCGGTAGTTCAAGCTTACCTAAAATATATTCAGGGGTGTTTTCTGGAGTATAGGTAATACCACATTCTTTACACCTTCTTAAAGGTATTTTCGTATTCCAGAACTCCATATACCTGGTTTCATCACTATCTTCTACTTTTATAGCCCCTGAAGGACAAACAAAGGCACAGGCGGTACATCCCACACATTCTTCAGAAGGTTCGTTAAAAGGGGTGGAAACTTTTCTTCCCGCTCCCCGGTAGCTGAAGCTTACGGCATTTTTGCCAATTACTTCACTGCAGACCCTTACGCACAGGCCGCAGAGAATGCACTCCTCCTGGTCATGAAGAGGAAAAGGGCTCCCTTCCAGGCCCATTTCTTCAGCTAAATCTTGAATAAGCTTAACCTGGGGGCATCTGGCCAGAAGTAGCTTCACAATTACCCTCCTTAACTGTTTAACCCTGGGTGAATCAGTATATACAGAAATGCCTTCTTCTCTAACAGGGTAAGTGCAGGAGGTTACTAACCTGCTTTTATCTTCCTTGCAAACTTCTACAGTACACAGCCTGCAGGCTCCATAAGGAGACAGGGCTTGATGGTGACACAGGGCAGGTATTTCTATACCCTTTTGCCGGGCCAGCTCCAGCAAGGTAACTTCTTCTTCCGTTTGAAATTCCCGGTCATTTATAAAAATAACAGCCATTTTTTCACCTCTACTCAACAGAAATTGCTTCATAACGGCAAACTTCCAAGCAGGCTCCACACTTTGTGCATTTTTCCTGGTGTATAATATGAGGCTCGTCTTTTGTGCCTTCAACGGCATCTACGGGACAGGCCTTTAAGCACCGTCCACATCCGGTGCAAACTTCCTGGTTGATAAAGTATTTAATTAAGTTTCGGCATACTTTAGCAGGGCATTTTTCGTCCCTTATATGGTCCAGGTATTCCTGATGAAAATACTTCAAGGTGGTAAGGACAGGATTGGGAGCCATTCCTCCCAAGGCACAGAGGGACCCCTCCTTCATGGCCTGGGCTATTTCCTCCAGCATGTCCAAATCATTTTCCTGACCTTTGCCCTCCATAATATTGTTTAATATGGCCAGCATTTGTTTACCCCCTTCTCTGCAGGGAGTACACTTACCACAGGATTCCTCCTGGGTGAAGGAAAGAAAATATCTGGCTACATCTACCATGCAGGTGCTTTCATCCATAACGATCATTCCCCCGGATCCCATCATCGATCCTGCTTCCGTTAACTTTTCATAGTCCAGGGGAAGGTCCAGGAGCTTTTCTGGAATACATCCTCCTGAGGGGCCGCCCGTTTGAACAGCCTTGATATTTTTTCCTTCAGGAATGCCTCCACCTATATCAAAAACCAGTTTTCTTAAGGTTATTCCCATGGGTACTTCTACCAGCCCCGTATTGTTTACATTACCCGTTAAAGAAAAAACCATGGTTCCTTTGCTTTTTTCCGTTCCTATTTGGGCATACCAGTCGGCTCCATTATTAATGATATACGGTACAGAGGCCCAGGTTTTAACATTATTTAATACCGTGGGTTTATCCCAAAGCCCTTTTTCTGTAGCATGAATATATTTGTCCCTGGGCTCGCCGGCCTTTCCCTCTATGGAAGCAATAAGGGCGCTTGATTCTCCACAGACAAAAGCGCCTCCACCCCGGTTAATTTTTACATCGAAACTAAAACCGCTTCCCAAAATATTTTCACCTAACAGCCCATATTCTCTGGCCTGTTCCAGGGCAGTAGAGAAATTTTTAACGGCCAGGGGGTATTCATTTCTTACATAAATATATCCTTTTTCTGCTGATACGGCATATGCTCCAATAATCATGCCTTCCAAGACAGAATGGGGGTTTCCCTCCAGGATACTTCTATCTTGAAAACAGCCCGGGTCTCCTTCATCAGCATTGCATATTACGTACCTGGTGTTATCGGGAGCATTATAGCAGGATTCCCATTTCAGTCCTGTTGGAAAACCGGCACCACCCCGGCCCCGGAGTCCAGAAGCCTTAATTTCTTCTATTACCTCCAGGGGGCTTTTCTCCTGGAGTACCATACTCAAAGCCCGGTAACCACTTATGGCCAAATAATCCTTAATGCTGGTGGGGTCTATTATGCCGCTGTTCCTCATTAACAGGCGATGCTGGTTATAATAAAAGGGAACCTGGTCTTCTACAACAACTTTTTCTTTTGATACCGGATCGGTATATTGGAGACGCTCTACTGCCTTTTTTTGTATGATAGTTTTTTCGATTATTTCTTCTACATCATCAGGAGTTACCTGGCAGTAAAGGTAATTCCCCGGGTGGACAACTACCAATGGTCCCTGTTCGCAGAAGCCGTGACAGCCTGTTACCCGGGTGGTAATTTTCCCATCTATGTTTTTTTCTTGCAGAGCTTCTTTAAAGGAGGATACCACCTGGTGGGCTCCTGAAGCTGAGCAGCCGGTGCCGCAGCAAACTGCTACCCAGGTTTCTTCCCGGGACATATCTTTAATGCAAGACTGTCTAAATGATTCCAGATCAGCTGGATTTATTATTTTCCTCATGGTATCCCTCCAGCAGCTTATCAATTTTTTTATAACTAAGCCTACCTTCGTATTTGTCGTTAATTATCACCAGGGGGCCGAGAGCACAGGCTCCTACACAGTTCACCGTTTCCAGGGTAAATTTTTGGTCTTCCGTGGTTTCTCCCGGGTTTACTTGAAGTTTGTGACATATTCTTTCCAGGATACGGGGAGAGCCCTTTACATGACAGGCGGTTCCCATGCAAACCTGAACTTCATTTTCTCCCCTGGGCTCCAGGCTGAAACATTTATAAAAAGTTGCCAGGTTAAAAAGATGACTTAAAGGCACTTCTAACCTTTGAGAGACCCGCTTCAGGGCTTCTTTAGGCAGGTAGCGGAATTCACTGTTAATATCATGGAGAAGGGGTACATAGGGAGCTTCATCATGGATATACTTTTCAATGATTTCGTCTACTTTGTCCAGCTCTTCTAACATAGTAAAAAGGTAGAATCTTGAAGGGGCATATTATTCTCCCTTTAAAAACTCTACCATAAATTCCCTCCTTTTCTCTTTTGTGAACTCTTCTACAGATACGAATTCCAGGGCCCTGGTGGGACAGCTGCTGACACAAGCGGGTACATCTCCGACAGACAATCTTTCCTGGCAAAGGTCGCATTTAAGGATGGCTTTATCATCTGTGCTCAGGGTAACAGCTCCAAAAGGGCATACCAGGATACAAACTTTACATCCTATACAGAGGGCTTCATCAATTAAAACGGCTTCGCCCACATCTTTTTTAGTAATGGCTTCGGTGGGACATACCTTAATACAGGGAGGATCTTCACAGTGGCGGCACTGGAGAGGTAAGCTGGTGCCTTTAGAATGTTCAACGGTTACACGGCTCTGGGGCAAAGGTCTTTCGAAGATTGAGGCTAAAAGCTCTTTACTTTCCGAGTGCTCTACAGCACAGCCCAGTTCACAGCTGTGGCAGCCCAGGCACTTTTTGACATCTACTACCATTAAGCCCTTCACATTAACACCTCCTCGCTAATTATTTGGGTATTGGACCAGGAGAAATGTTAAATTAAAAAGAGGAATACTGGCGCTTTAAATGGTTCAATACTCTTTAATTTGATTAAATTCTTTAAACAAAATAAATTTCCTTCCCTTTAATTTTATAAGATGTGTAGTTTTTTTAATATATTCCTTGAATTCTTAATAAAGCTGAGGGGGAGGGCAGAATTCATATCCTTGATGAAAAAAAGCTCAGGCTATATAATTAATTATGCTTGAGGATTCAAAAAAAGAACGGTAAAGGAGGGTAATATGGAATATTTACCCTTGCAGGAGATTGCAAGAAAAGCTGAGTTAAAGGATGAGGTGGCTACTGAATATTTAAAGCTTTACTCAGAAATAATAAACTGTCAAAAATCCGAAGGATTGATCCTTTATGCTGAGGATTCAATAAAAACTATAAAAAAAATAGATAAACTAAAGAAAAATGGTTTGACAAAGGACCAAATTATTAAGATCCTAAACAAAGAAAATTCTTTACCCTGGTGGGAAAGAATTTTTAAAAATTTTAGAAGCTGCAGCGGTGATTAGGAATACAAGAGATAATTACTTCCTGTTTGGATTAAATAAGATTTTCAATCATTGATAAAACCCTTTTTAAAGTTTATATTAATTAATATGCTCCATTTAATAACGGGAAATTATTCTCAAATACAACATGACATAATAAGACAATTTTCATCAAAGGACAAGGGATTTAGTTGTAGAATATAATAAATAAATATTTTAATGTGTAAGAAAAAAAAGGGAATGGCAAAAAATTGATTTAATTTGTAATTTATTCTCCCCAAAAAGGAAGGGGTCTTATGTTTAAACAGGATATACTTTTATGCGATCTTGATGCTTTTTATGCTTCAGTGGAACAGCGGGACAATGAAGCATACAGAAATAAACCTGTAATAGTTGGTGGTTCTATTAACAGGGGTGTGGTTGCCGCATGTTCTTATGAGGCAAGAAAGTTTGGAGTGCGTTCAGCCATGTCCATGGTAAGAGCCCTGGAGCTTTGTCCCCAGGCTATTGTTTTACCTGTAAACATGAAGCGCTACCGCCAGGTTTCTCACCAGGTGATGGGGGTATTAAAAGAATTTACTCCTGATGTCGAACCTGTTTCTGTAGATGAAGCTTACCTGGCCGTAAAAAGAGGTTCCGGCAGTGTAGCAGCAGGAATGATCAGGGAAGCAGTTAGAGAAAGGCTTAAACTACCCGTTACCATCGGGGTGTCTGTAAATAAATTGTTAGCTAAAATTTCCTGTGAATTGGCCAAACCCGATGGAATGAAAATCCTGTGCCCTGAAGAGGTATCTGACATTTTGTGGCCCCTGCCCGTAGAAGTTCTGCCAGGAGTGGGCCCGGCTACAGAAAATAAACTTCAGCAGTATGGATTTTATAATGTGGGGGATCTTGCTAAAACAAATCCAGAAATCCTTTATAATTTACTGGGAAGCTCAGGGTTAAAGCTTTATGATTATGCTAATGGTAAGGATGAAAGGGGCCTGGTAGAAAAACAACAGGCAAAATCAATTTCTGAAGAAACAACATTTGCCCAGGATATTGCTGACCGGGAATATATATTGGGAACCATTATGGAGCTTTCAGAAGGTGTTGGGTACGGGCTTAGGAGTAAAGGTTTGTATGCCAGGACTATAAGTCTGAAACTTCGTTTTTCTAATTTTAAAACTATTACCCGGGATATTACCCTGCCCCAGGCTACCAATAGGGATATTGATATTTATAATTCTGTAAGCTTGTTATTTGTTTGTAATTATAGTAATCCCCCCTGGAGGCTGGTTGGAGTAAAGGCTTCCAACTTAGAAAAGTTTAAACAAGTGGCTTTTTTTGATGATTATAACCAGAAGGAAGAAAAAATTATTAGAATTCAAGATAATTTACGGAAAAAATATGGCAAAGAAGTGGTTTGTAGGGCAAGGCGCCTTTATGTTAAGGATAATCTATGAAAAAAAGCAGTTTTGCCTCATAAATAGAGGAGAAAGAAGGTGCTTAAATTGCATGAAGTGAAAGTAAAAGCAGTAACCATGGACGAAGGAGGAGAATTCCAGGTGCTGCTGACAGATTTGGAGGAAAAAAATGTTCTCCCCATTCATATAGGCCCTTTTGAGGCTCAGGCTATTGTGATGGCCCTTCAGGATAAAATTCCTCCCAGGCCTATGTCTCATGACCTGTTAAAATCCCTATGCAGCGGTTTGAACGGAACTCTGGAAAAGGTAGTTATAACGGATATATTGAATGATACTTTTTATGCCGAATTATACTTGACCTGTAAGGGACAAAATTATGTGGTGGATTCCCGGCCCAGTGATGCCATAGCCCTGGCTTTAAGATGTAATTCTTCAATTTATATGGGTCTTAAGCTTATCGAATTCACCTATGATTATGATGATATCATAAAGGAAGAGCCTCCCGATGATGAGGATGTCCATTAGGTTTTTAAAAATTACAAAAATGTAAAAAGACCACAAGGAATTGTTTTGTGGTCTTTCTTTATATTTAACATATTTATGAAATATCAGGATAATGTATAAACTAAAAAATCACGGAAAAACCGTGATTATTGATTTCTTATGGCAGGGGAGACAGGACTTGAACCCGCAACCTACGGTTTTGGAGACCGCCGCTCTGCCAGTTGAGCTACTCCCCTTAGCATTTATCTTTATTTAGCTCGATAATTATTATAACCAAATTGCGTGTTTTTGTCAATGTTATTGCCTTTGATGAGCTGGGTGATGCTTGAAAAAAAGGGATGTTTGTAATAAAATATTAAAAGGTTTAAGCCTTGGGAAAAGGAATTTTACCCTGGCTTACAGGGGGGGGATTTATCTGAATAATTACAGTATTGGCTTTATAGGTTGTGGAACCATGGGTTCGGCCATGGTTAAGGGGTTTTTAAAAAATGAAAAAGTATCTCCCCAGGATATTATAGTTTTTGATGTCAAGGAAAGAGAAATAGTGGAACTAAAAGAAGTCCTGGGGGTAAGAACAGCCTTTACAAGTGGAGAAGTATTAGAAACAGCCCGGATCATATTTCTTGCTGTTAAACCTCAGGACATGCCTGAAATGTTAAAAAAAATCAAAAGGGATGTATCTGAAGATCATCTGGTGGTTTCTATTGCAGCAGGCATGAGTATTTCGGAAATTAGAAAGGGCCTGGGTGCTGACAGAAAAGTAATAAGGGTTATGCCCAATACCCCTTGTATAGTTGGTTCTGGAATGAGCTGCATTGCTCCCGGGGAAAGGGTGGAAAAAGGGGAGGTTGATTACATAGAAGACCTTTTAAAATCCCTGGGAAAGGCAATAGTGCTGGAAGAAAAATATATGGATGCTGCCACAGCCTTAAGCGGAAGTGGTCCAGCATTTGTGCTGACTTTTATAGAAGCCCTGGCTGACGGTGGAATTAAGGCTGGTCTACCCAGGGAAACTGCTTTACTCCTGGCTACCCAGACAGTTTTAGGAACGGCAGATATGGTAGAGTCCACTAAAGACCATCCTTCCCTCTTGAAAGAACAGATTAAATCTCCTGGCGGCACTACTATTTTTGGGCTTCATGCCCTGGAAAAAGCTTCTTTTAGGGGAGGGGTAATAAATGCGGTAGAGTCTTCATGCCAGCGCTCAAAGGAACTAGGGAAAGAAAGGGATGAAAAAGGAAAGGATCGATAGCAATTGGAAGAAGAAATTAGAGCAAAACTAACCAGGGCTAAACGAATTGTAGTTAAGGTGGGCACCTCCTGCCTTACCTATGCTAACGGAAAGCTTAATTTAAATTATATTGAAAGAATAGTAAGGGAACTGGCGGATCTAAAAAACCAATCCCGGGATGTTCTCCTGGTCTCTTCCGGTGCAATTGGAGCCGGGATAGGAAAGTTGGGATTGAGCAAAAAACCCAGGACTATCCCTGAAAAACAGGCAGTAGCTGCCGTTGGTCAGGGAATACTAATTCAGGTCTATGAAAAGCTTTTTGCCGAGTACGGTCATACAGCGGCCCAGGTTTTATTAACCCGAGAAGATTTAATTAACCGCCAGCGTTATATTAACTCTCGAAACACTTTAACTACTCTCCTTAAATTAGGAGTAATTCCCGTAATTAATGAGAATGATACGGTAGCAGTGGAGGAAATAGAATTCGGGGATAATGATAATTTATCAGCCCTGGTAGCCAGCCTGGTTGATGCAGATCTCCTGGTTAACCTTTCCGATATAGATGGATTGTATACTTCAAATCCCAGGGTTAATGCGGGGGCTCAATTAATTTCATGCGTGGAAAGGATATCCCCCGAGATTCAATGCCTGGCGGAAAAGACAGATACCACCCTGGGGACAGGGGGCATGAAAACTAAACTGATGGCGGCAAAAATAGCAGTTAATACGGGGGTTTCCATGGTAATAGCCAATGGACAAAAACCCGGGATAATTCATGATATCCTCAATGGAAAAAAGGTAGGCACTCTTTTTCCTCCTCAACCTAAAGCCATGCACAGCCGTAAAAGATGGATTGCCTTTGGCCCAACTATAAAGGGTACTATTGTAATAGATGAAGGGGCCAGGGATGCTCTTTTAAATAAGGGGAAGAGTTTGCTTCCCAGTGGAATTATCCAGGTGAAGGGTGATTTTGAACGGGAAGATATTGTTTCTGTAATTGATGAAGATGGTAATGAAATAGCCCGAGGGTTGGTAAATTATTGTGCTAAAGATTTAAGTAAAATTAAAGGGGTAAAAACCAGAGATATTGGGGAACTATTGGGAGAAATAGGAGAAAGCGAAGTAATTCATAGGGATAACCTGGTAATATTATAAAACTTAAGGAGTGAGAGGGTAAAATGTCAGAAGTTAAAAATAAAGCAGCTGAAGCAAAGGAAGCAGCCGTACGTATGGCTTATATTTCTACCCGGGATAAAGATGCAGCCTTATTAAAAATGGCTGAATACCTGGAAGCTCACCAGGAAGAAATACTGGCTTCCAATAAGATTGACCTGGATAATTTAGCTAAAAAACCCGGTTATACTAAGGCCTTCCATGATCGATTGGAACTTAACTCGGAAAGAATTATAGGAATGGCTGATGGTCTCCGGGAAATCCGGTTTTTATCCGATCCCATAGGGGAAGTAATTTCCATGTGGAAACGTCCTAACGGCCTGGATATAGGCCAGGTCCGGGTACCCCTGGGAGTCCTGGGGATTATTTATGAAGCCCGACCCAATGTAACGGCAGATGCCGCCGGGCTGGCCCTTAAAGCTGGAAATGCTGTGATATTACGGGGCAGTTCTGAAGCCATTGAATCCAATAAAAAGCTGGTGGAAATACTGTCAAAGGCCTGCCAGGAAGCCGGTTTACCGGGGGGCTGTATCAGCCTTATTGAAGATACAGACCGGGAGGCGGCCAAGGAACTTATGAGGATGAATGATTACCTGGATGTGTTGATCCCCAGGGGTGGTGAGTCCCTTATAAGATCTGTTATAGAGAACGCCACGGTGCCGGTAATTGAAACGGGAGTGGGTAACTGTCATACATACGTGGACGGAGAAACGGATATGGAAATGGCAGCAAAAATTGCTTTTAACGCCAAAACAAATCGCCCGGGAGTTTGTAATGCCATGGAAACCCTTCTGGTTCATAAAGATGTGGCTAAAGATTATCTACCTGAGATTGCTAAAGCCCTGGAGGAAGCAGGGGTTGAGATCAGGGGGTGTGAGGTGACCAGGGAAGTAATTCCCCAGGCTCTCCCCGCCAGCGAAGAGGACTGGAAAACAGAATACCTGGACCTGATTCTTTCCATAAAAGTTGTAGGCAGTATTGATGAAGCTATAGACCATATTAACAAGTACGGTTCAAAACATTCTGAAGCCATTGTAACTACAAATTACAGTAATTCCAGGAAATTTATGACCCAGGTGGATGCGGCGGCAGTTTATGTAAATGCCTCAACCAGGTTTACCGATGGAAATGAGTTTGGCCTGGGGGCCGAAATGGGTATAAGTACTCAAAAGCTTCATGCCCGGGGACCTATGGGACTTAAAGCTTTAACCACCATTAAATATATTGTCTTTGGAGAGGGACAGATTAAATAGTCCCTGGTATTAATATAATATTAAAAAAAACCGCACAAGCAAACATGCGGTTTTTTTCTTATTTAAATCCCGAAGTAACATTGTTATAATAAAGGGTAAGTAGAGGAATAATGGTAAAAAAATAATCAAAATACAAAGGAGGAGTTTATAATGAGCATGAGTGATTTTTTCAACAAAACCTTTTATTTCGGTTTGGGTGCTTTAACTATGACCAAGGAGAGGGCAGAAGAGATAGCTGAAACCTTGGTGAAAAAGGGAGAAGTAAACAGGGACGAAGCCCAAACCTGGGTAGATGAATTTGTTGCCAAAGGAGAAAAGGAAAAGAAGGTTTTAGAAGAAACTATCAATACTGAATTAAACAATATCATCAGTGAAGCTAATCTGGCTACAAAAGAGGATATCAACAGGCTGGAAGAAAAAATAGATGAATTGAAAGGGATTTTAGAGTCCAAGTAAAGGAATTGGGGTGTGCCCATGAAACTTCAAAGAAGATATAAACACTTTCATCGCTACCGGGATGTGGTTCAAACCCTGGGTAAGCACGGATTTGATTTTTTATTTAAACAAATAGGTTTGACAGAATTTTTAAGGGGCCGCAAGTTTACTCCCGAAGAGGAGCTGGAAGACTCTACGGCTAAAAGGCTTCGCCTGGCTATAGAAGAATTGGGAACTACCTTCATTAAAGTGGGGCAGCTATTAAGTACCCGTCCTGATTTAATTCCTAAAGAATGGACCGTAGAATTGTCCAAACTGCAGGATGAGGTGCCTCCCTTTTCTTTTATGGATGCTAGAAAACAAATTGAAACAGAACTGGGGCACACCCTGGAAGATTTATTTTCTTCCTTTGAAGCTGAACCCCTGGCTGCTGCTTCAATCGGACAGGTCCACCGGGCAGTTTTGCACGGTGGTGAAGAAGTGGTGGTCAAGGTTCAAAGGCCTGATATAGAAGAAATTATAAAGACGGACCTGGAAATACTCCATGACCTGGCCCGCTTACTGGAAAAGCATACCGATTGGGCCACTATATACAGTTTAAGGGATCAAGTGATGGAGTTTGAAGATATTCTTACTAATGAAGTTAATTATCTTAATGAAGGTCAAAACCTGGATATATTTCGCAGGAATTTCAAAAATGACAAGAGGGTTTATTTACCTGAAGTTTACTGGGACTATACTACCAAAAAGGTTCTGACCATGGAGTATGTTAAAGCAGTTAAACTTACGGATTCCGAAAGACTCGATAAAATGGATGTGGATACGGGACAGGTAGTAACTACCCTTTGTGAAGTAGTCTTCAAGCAAATCTTTGTGGACGGAGTATTTCATGGGGATCCCCATCCGGGGAATGTTATGGTTTTTCCCGATGGGAGAATAGTCCTTATGGATTTTGGTATTGTAGGGGTAATAGATGATGAACTTAAAGAAAAATTTGGTGATATGCTTATAGCCCAGGTAACAAGGAACACCGAGGCTATTTTGAGAAGTTTTTTAAGCCTGGGGTTAGCTCCCCCGGATATTAACCGGAGAGAATTAAGGCAGGATATTGAAAGAATGCAGCATAAATACTACGGTATGCCTTTGAGCAAAATTAAACTGGGGGAGGCCATGAAGGAGTTTTTGGAAATTGCCTTCGATTATAAAATCAAGCTTCCAACTGAGTTTACTCTTCTGGCTAAAGCCATGATAATTTTAGAAGGCATAATTTCCCGCCTGGCTCCCCAGTTGAGTCTTATGGAAATAGCCGAACCTTTTGG
>SL_8KL_010_SEDDRAFT_10001312_pt1 | contig 21574 bp, 9 predicted proteins | sample SodLakKL_010_SED_4_FD_11160 | JGI IMG/M metagenome (IMG submission 11160) | reverse complement strand
GCTCTAACAATATCAGATCTTTTTGTGGGCATATTTGGAATAGCATCTTTTACAACTGCAATAATAGTATCTCCTATGCTGCCAGAACCTGAGCCTAAAACACGAATACACATTAATTTTCGCGCACCACTGTTATCAGCAACGTTTAAATAAGATTGAGGTTGAATCATAATTTTTTCTTTTGTTTTTGACAGACAATGATAATCAATTAGATTAATTATTAATTACCAATGACTGAGTCTAAAGGTTCTTTATTTGCTTATAAACTGATTTTTATATCAAAGTAAATATAAACATTTTCAACCTCTTTTTTTTTTTTCATTCTTCATTTTTGTGTTGTTCACGTCAAATAAAATCGCAAATTTTATTCGACATGTCCGCGAAAATCGGGCATTTTCGCGGACATGAACAATTTTAATTTTCGTTCTCACAAAAACTCCAAGAGTTTTTGTGAGAACGAAAATTAAATTAAATTAAATTACGGCCTAAGAATTTTGTTTTAATAGGCATTTTGTATGAAGCAATTCGTAAGGCTTGACGTGCTATTACTTCTGAAACTCCTCGAATCTCATAAATAATTTTGCCTGGTTGAACTACAGCAACCCAATATTCTGGTGCACCTTTACCAGAACCCATACGTGTCCCAGCAGGACGCGCGGTAATAGGTTTATCAGGGAAGATTCGAATCCATAATTTACCTCCACGACGTACATAACGTGTTAAAACACGTCGACCTGATTCAATTTGACGTGACGTCATCCAACAGGGTTCTAGTGCTTGTAATGCAAAATCTCCAAAAGCAATAGTGTTTCCACGATATGCTCTTCCTTTTAATCTACCACGATGTTGCTTACGAAACTTTGTTCTTTTTGGGCTTAACATATTAATTAATAATATTGATTTAATGAAAAGAAAATTAATACTAGTATGTCCACTTTACTCAAACTAAAAAAAAACTACTTATATTAGGTTTGTAGTTCTTTAATCATATTAAATTTAATATCTCCGCGTTTTCAAAAAAAACGCGGAAGTCTCGAATCAAACTGAAAATTTTATTTGATACGATTAAAACCGATATTTAATTTAATAAATAGACGGACTCCCTTTTTTTTTTTATCTCTCGCGGAAACAAAGTTTCCGCGAGACCCCCCGTTTTTTTTGAAAACGGGGGCTGTCAATAAAACAACTTCGTTGTTTTATTGAGACTCCCGTTCTACGAACTAGTCCTTCGCGACGCCCGAAGGGCTAGCGTCGAAAACAGGACTGTCGCGGAAACAAAGTTTCCACGAGATCTCCGTTTTCTTCGTAACAAGGAGTTCTTTCTTAAAAAAGGAATTACTTATAAGAACGACACTTTTTTGTCGAAAAAGTGTCGTTCTCACAAAAACTCGTCGAGTTTTTGTGAGAAAGTGAATTTTAAAATGAAAGTTAAGTACAAATCCCACTAGGGTTTTGCGTTCAACTTTATTACATCTAATAAAAATCTTTTAAAAATTTTGAGAAGCCTATGTCCGCTTTTTCGACGCTAGCGCTACGGGCCTAGCGTCGGATCGAATCTCGAATAAAATAGAAGATTTTATTCGAGAGGGAAATCGTGAAAAAAGTCTTCTCTTTTTTTCGATATGATTTAACTAAGACATTTTAGCTTCTTTAAAATTTTGATATCTATTAATCTGCGTTTTTATAGATTAATGACTTACGATACGAAATTTTATGAATAACTACTCAATAAATAAGGATTTTTCTACAAGTTTTGTAACAAAATTAAATTGTTATTGTTATGTTTATACCTCTTCGTTTACGGAAACTTTGTTTCCTAATGCTACTAATTTTTTTTTATAAGAAAATTTAATTCAAAATTTTCTATTTGTGACTTCGTTAAAAATTTCCCTCTTTATCTCTTTTTTGAGATAGTTAGCAACTTCTTAAATATTTTAATTAAAAATTAATTTTTAATGGATTGAAATAATCATTTTTAATCTTTTAAAAATTAAAAGCAAAAAATCCGAAGAGTTTTTGCCCTCATTGTTTTCGCTGAAACTAGAGAATTGAAATCTCGAATAAAACTCAAGATTTTATTAGAGATCTTTAGGTTTTTAAAATATAAAAACGCAGACATACATTTTATATTTTTATGGATATAAAAATATTATACATTATATAATAATTAATATATATAATATTTATATATAAATAGATAACATATAGACTTTGTAAAGTAGTATGTTATTAAACTCTTAATATTTATGATTAGATCAAATAAAATCTTCGACTTTGAAAACGCGGATACTATTTTCTTTTTTACTAGTCTAAATTTATTAAGCTTTTTTCGTCTTGTCCATAAACTTTGTTTCTAGGACAAAACGAAAAAAGGCGAGAAAACCCATAACGTTCATTTTTCATAACTTTGGTTTTTTTTAGTAAAAAAAAGAGTTTTGTGCAAATCCGGGGCGAAAATTCTACAAGTTGTCGTTCGAAGCCCGTTGGGCTTCGAACGACAGCTGCCACTGTAACAACGTTTTGGAGGGACCCCCCGTTTTCAAAAAAACGGGGGGTGTAAAGCTTCCCACGTTCGACGCGACGCCCGTAGGCGACGTGCGTAGGGCTAGGGCTAGTAGCGAATGCCTAGGGAAACTTAGTTTCCTAAACTAAATGCAATTTTATTAACTCCATTTTAGAAAAACAAATTTAAAACGGACGTAAAGGTATTGAAGAAGAAAACAAATGGACCCGAAGAGTTAGGAAATTTGAGTTCCTTCCAAAACTCTAAAACTGTAATTTTATCGCAAAGCGAATAATAATTTTTAAAGAAGGATTCCTTTTATGATCCCCGTACTTTCAGTAGTTACATCAGTAAAAGATTATTTAGAGGTCGTACATAAATTAATCGAATACGACTCAGATTCTTTTTCTCAATATACAGAACTAGGACCAATTATAACTTATTTTGTTCTGTCACTAAAAAGTTTTTTTATTCAGTTTTTTAGTCTATCCTGGCTTAAAAACGTTTGGAGTTTACCTATTATCATTCCTGACATTAGTTCAGCAATGATTTCTGAAATTTCAGTTTTAGATGGTTATTTCCATAATGCTTTTCAAGTGCTAGATACTCCAACATTAAGTCCTAATGAAAAAACAATAGGATTAGTTACAGGTTTAGAAAAATTAACGATTGGTCTGCTAAATAGTTGTTTTTTATTTTTACCTACAAGCACAGCGCATATTATTACGTTAAGACGTTTTGTGATGCAAGGTCTTGATGCTGGATATATTTCAGGTTTAGGTACAATAGCCGGAAATATTTTTTGGCTAGCTAGTGTTATTTTAGGATGGCGATTTTTTGTTATTCCTTGGTTATCTTTAGATATACTGCGATACTTATTAGGTTTCGCATTGTTAGTTAAGTATATGTGGGATAGTTATAATGAAAGAAAAACTGTTTTACAAGATTTATCAAAAAAGAAAATCTTTTTATTTAATTTCTTACTGGCTTTAACAGAACAAACAAGTATTTATCCATTTATTAGTAATATTTCAGTTAGTCCTGAAGCTTCTGTCTTAGAAAGTTTCCCAGCTGACAATTATCCTCAATTTCTTTTTATTCATATGAGTTATTTAGCTGGAATTGCCTTAGGTAGTTTTTGTTTATTACAGTTAACTTGCTGGTTCTGGGAAAATCCTGCATTTAAAATCTATATGTGGGTAATTTCATCTTTTAAAGTTTCTACAGGTTTTTACTATAAAGCGTTAAATTTTGTCTTTTTGTACTTAACAATGTTATCCGCTATTTCAAGTATTCCATACTATGGTTTAGACTATACTATTACAAATCCATTAGGATTTGTTAATGATGATAGACTTGTTCAAGATAAAACAATTTTAGAAACTTCTTTTTTAGGTACTAAAGCGTCTGATCGTAATACACGTAGAAATCGTGGAAGACATGGTCGTAGAGAACGTTGGAAACGTCGAATTAGAAAATATCGAACGTTTGATGCTTCTCTTTATGATCAAGGTATTTACGATTTATTTACTATTGAAGACTTAAATTATGGCTTTGATCGTTTTTGGTTACGTCGCAAATTACGAAATCATCGTGTAAGATTTAGATTTTTCCCTGGTCCTTGGATGCGTTCGTTTAAGAAACAATTAGCAAAACCACGATTAGAATCTTATACGGGTCCACGTATAGAATTTTTCAGAACTCTATTTGAACAAGTTTATCATCCTTCGTTTCATGCACGAACTCGAGGGGCCCAAAATGCTCTTTCTAGTTTTGATTCTTCACCACAAGCATCTCTTGCAAAGAATTCGTTCAAGGAATTAATGGATAAAAACTTATCACAAAGTTCTTCTTTTAGAACGTTTAAAAATATGAATACAATGAATGGTACATATCGTGTAAAAAAAGATTTTATAAATGAAAATTCTATGTTAAGAAAATTCGTTCGTAAATTAGATAGTCGATTAAAAACTTCAGAAATTATACATAGCATAGATTCTAATAATCTATCTCCTCAGTTAAATAAAACATCTTCTTCAAATTTATCTTTAGATTCCCAAAAATCGAATAAAATTTATTCAAAACGTTGGAAAGAAATCTTTTCTAAAATTTATCATGAACCTAAAGAACAGATTTCTACTTCAAAACTTTTATTTAAAAATGTTCATCGTAATTTTTACAATAGTTCATTAACTATACCAAAACAAATGAATATTAAATTCTTAGATTCTTTAGATGAAAAACAAAAAAAGAAAACGTTAAATATTCAATCAGAATCTGTTAAAAAACAAAGTTCAGGTCTAAATACATTATCAAATAAGGATTTACAGATTTTACGTTATAGATCAATCCTAACTGCCCCTTTACTAAATGATAAAACTGCTCTTGGAGATTCGTCTATCCAACCTTTTCTCCCGGAAACTGCGTTTCCGGGAGAAAACTCGCCGTTTTATTCGAAAACGGCGAGTTTTGTTTTATTACATCCGTTAAAATTCTATTTACAGCAAGAAGCTTCTCTTCAACGTAAATTACGTTATTATACTCCTAATGTTTTTAGAAAATTTTCAGTCGAAAATAACGCACCCTATTTTCGTGTTATGATGCGACGTTATTTTTATAACTATAAACCTACAAGTAGATGGGAACGCACAATGCAAGTTGCCAGTTTACGTAAAGCTCGTAGAAAAACTACACGAACACCTCGAAAATTGCGTTTACCTCAGTTAGCTCTTTCAAAAACAAATATAGCATCTGATTTGAAAACAACAACTGTCGGGGAAACAAAGTTTCCAGCCCCCGTTTCCAAAGAAAACAGTCCCGTTTTACAAAGTAAAACGGGAGTCTCAATAAAAGAACGAAGTTCTTTTATTGACAGAGGGTCTCGCGGAAACGAAGTTTCCCCGACAGGTGCAAATTTAATTCTTAATAATTCAGAGCTACAAACAAATCAATCCATTCGTTTAGCTGAAAGAATAGAAAAACCCACTTTTAATTATTCAGTTGTAAGTAAGAAAGCTAGCCGTTATCGTTATCAAATCTACAAAGATGTTATGCAACATTGGTATTATAGTCCTTTTAATCGACTTTTATTAAAATTCGATGTTGATAATTTTATTAGAAGACAACCTAAAACACACTTTTTAACTTCTAATGAAGAAAATTTATTACATTTACGACGTTTCTTTTTGTCTGAACATTATAATACACTTCGTTGGTATACTAATATGGAACATTATCGAACAATGAAAACTCAAATTGGTGGGTCGAAAAGTTTTTCTTCACGTGCCTATAACCAACAATTTACAGGTACTTTTAAAAAAATACGTCATTTATTTTCCATTACACCTACAATTAACAGTTCATTCCCGTTTGATACAAATGCGACGGCCGAAGGCCTAGTTTCACAAGCAATAGGTAAGTCGAATCGAGTGAATGTAAATTCAAACTTATCTCAACAAGAAAATTCGACTACTGTATTAAAATTTGATCAACCTTTATATAATGAATATCCTAATAATTCCAAAAATCCTTTATTAAATCCTTTAATTATACATGAAGAACTTTTAAATGATAGAGCACCACAAACATCTAAACCCAAAAATTTTAAAGATGAAGATTCTTCTTTAAACAACAAAAACTCAAATCCGATGGCCGAAGGCCTAGCCGTTTTCTACGAAAACGGCGAGATTTCTCCCGGAAACAAAGTTTCCGGGACAAATATTAAAACTCTTTTAACACCAAATGCGACGGCCGAAGGCCTAGATTTATTATCACAATCTCAAAATATTGTCCGTAATTATTTAATAAATTCATCGCAAGAACGTAATGAATATATTAAAGAATTATTAAAGAATAATAATTATGCATCTTTAACACAGTTTCTTTATAATGGACAAAAATTACGTGGGAATTCTCCTATCGTGAATCAAAAATTATTAGGTCTTCAAGAAAAAGAGTATTTATTAACAGATTTAGAAAAAGAAAATATTGAAAAACAATATAATTCTCCAAATAGAAAACGTTTATTACGTCAAAATTTCAGTGATTTTGTATCTGTCGCGGAAACTAAGTCTTCGCGAGAATCGCTACTTCCTTTGAAAACGGGGTCTGATTCTTCTGTTTCAAAAAAACAAACGAAATCTGAACCTTTAACAGGATCTTTAGATAATTTATACACAACATTTTTAAAAAATTGGAAGTATCGTGTTAACAATCAAGAATCGTTAAAAAACTATTTAACACGACGTATTGATAAGCGCGAAAAAACAAAAATAACCAAAGAAAAAAATCTACAAAAAAAATTAAAGCTCTTAAATAACTGGTCTAAAAATGCTCCAAACTTAGAAAATCTTAGTATTCGCGTATCTAATGATTCTTCAACAACTAGTGGGTCAAATTTATTAACACAAAACGCTAGAAGCGATGATTCCTTTTCTTCAAAACTTTACAACTCTGAATCTGTAACTTCTGGATTACAAAAAGCTATTATGGATGGTAAAAAAACATCCAACTTAGATTCTTCTTTATCATATTTCTCTAATTCTATAAACGAAAATTCATCTGTATCAAAACTTTCTACTTTAAGAATTACACAAAAAAAGAAACTTAACCGTGAAATTGAAATAACAACAAATAAGCTTCATAATATAAGAAAACAATTGGATAAAAAACCTTTATCTCGTAAAACAGTTCTTTTACTTAAAACTAAATTGCGTTCACTTATTAAGAAAATTAAAAAAACTTATGGTGGTCTATCTTTTTTCAATTTTAATAAAATTCTTTTCTTAGTTAAACCAATGAAAGAAAAAACAATTAAAAATTGGCGTCAAAAGCAACGTTCTATTGGAAAACAAAAACGTCTACGTAAAGAATTTAAACTTTTACTAACGAAAAAACAACCTAATAAGCAAACTGTTTTCAATTTACCAAACCGAAAAAAACGTTCTGACTCACAAAGTGTAAATTTAGAATCCACAAATCCTAAAAAAGAAATTCTTGATTTAAATGACGTTCTTGCTAATGATTCTTCTAGAAAAAATTCTTTTTTCAACAATCGTTATGTTACAAGTTTCTTTAATTTTAAACGTGAGCGTTCCCCGCAACGTCGTTACAGAGTACGTCGTAACCGTGGTGTTTTTAGAAAACGTAATCTTGGAGATTTAATGAAAAAAGATATTCGCGTTTTTTATAATAAAACAAGTTTATCAGATTCATTCCTATCACCCCAAAATACAATAGAACGAAACAAATTTTATTCAAAAATGTATTCTGTTTTTGGAAAAATAACCTTAGAAAATACAGAACCCGTTCTTAATCTTAAAGAAAACGGGGGCGGGACCGTTCGCGGAAACTTTGTTTCTCCGACAGAACAACTCGTAGCTCTTGAGCCTGAATCGAATCTTAAATCATTATCTTTTAAAGAAGAACGTGTTAAACAACGTAAAAATAAACAAAGAAAATTACGTTCTTGGAAACAAAAGCGCATGTCTATTCGTTCATCTCAAAAACGTCGTAAATATCTAAAACGACGTCGTTATACAATTAGTAAAATACGTGTTTTAAGCAAACAATTTCAACGTGTTAAAAATAAACTTGAGGTCCAAAATTGGTGGTGGAAACAGTATCTACCTTCAATTCAAGCATCGACTGATGCTCTTTGGCAAATTGAGAAAGATCGACTAATTCAACAAAAATTATCTGAATTATCGCCTCAAGAAATTCTTAGCCGTGATTCAAACAAAAACTTAAATAAAGGTACTTCTTCAAAGACATTACAAATTGGAAACAAAGATTTTAAGCCTTTAGCTTTACCTCAAGCAATACGTTTTCAATCATCTTTGCAGTCCGTAGACAATCAATCTTTAGATATTCAATCTTTAAGTTCTCAAACTAATAGTTCAGCCGCTAATAAAAGTACAGAAAAGGATTCCTTCTTATCTAACTCGAATCTTCTTTCTGAGACAGGTTCTTCAGCTGAAGAAGAATTCTTAGTATCAGACAATAAACCACAAACAGAATTAATTAACCAATTATATACAAATCTTTTAACTGTTGTGCCAAGCCAGAAAGGGCTTAACGCAAATAAAAATATGGATGATTCTATGTTTAATAATTCAGCTTATACTGGACTTTTACCAAACACTTCATTACCATTTTATGCTGGTTGGGATGAATCTTTAAGAAAATTTGTAGTAACAAATCGCTTATTGTCGCGTCAAGATGCTGGTTATGAAGTTGATAATAGTTTTGTAGAAAGAAATGCATATTTTGAAAGTAAGAATCTTTTTAATGATAGTAATTATAATAAAAAAGAAAAATTTACAGAAGCTCCCCTTCAAGGTATGAACGCTGCTACTACATTATATTGGCAAATTCCTTTTACAACTTATGATCCTGATCAATTCTTTGCATTAGGAATGGATGGTTTTTCTCCAATTGCATGGAGAAAAATGATTTTCCGTCATAGTATTCTAAAATCTTGGTTAGGCGATAAGATGATGCTTAATAAAAACATGGATTCTTCTTATACACAGGAAAAGAAATCAATGATAGGTATTAAAAATACATCTAATCATCAAGATTTACTTAACACTCTTCAAAAATATAAAATGCCTCAAGAAGAAAGTTTAAACAAAACGAATCGTCAAGATGCTTTTAGCAATGTTCGTAATTTAAATAAGCGTTTACTTCGTGTTAAAAAGCATCCTCGAACACCTGTATGGTTCCCGTCAGGTCCTCTATTAAATCAAGTTTTACCAGTTCATTATATTTATGTTTTCTATAAACGTTCTCGACTACCTCGTAATCGTTATTTAAGTAGACGTTTATTAAGTGTTGATAATATTAATAATAATGACAGTTTAAATATTCTTAAGTCTTCTAATCCTGCTTATTATAATTATGATTTTACTTTACGTAAACGTTTAAAACCTAAACGTAAATATCATTTAAAACATGATTCTTCAATTGTAATCCCACGTCGTCTTAAACTTTTAAACTTAATAAATATTAATTCAGATCCCGTTTTCAAAAACAACGGGGAGGCCGAAAGCAGCGGAAACGCGCTTTCCGGGGTAGGTCAACCAGAAGACAAAGTTTCGGGAAGAAAAGAAAAAAGTTATGACCAACTCTCTTTAATTCGTTGGAGACCTTTATCTTCTAAAAAAATTAATAAATCATTTGCTCAACTAATGAATGAACAAAAAACTTTACGTGCTAAGCGCCAACAAAGATTAGCAAATCCATCTCAAACGGATCAACCTTCATTACGTGTAAAACAATTAAAACGAAGAGTACAAAGACAAACTATTCGCTCTGTTTGGCGTTATAGACCACGAGCTGGTGGTTTTGTATGGCCAGGTGATTATCTTAAAATGGAGCTTGTTAAAGCTCCGAAACTTAAACACATGGATTTATCTAAAGAAATTCTAGTTCAAAATGAAAAAGATTCACGTGTTGATGATGGTACATTAAAACGCAAAACAAAAAGAAAGAAAAAACGTACTCTAGTTGAATGGCAAATTCAACCGAAAAAATATCATTATGCTAAACATAATATGAATGTTCTTAAACGTAAGCTAGAAAAAGCACAACGTTCAGGGAATTTATCTGTGCATAAAAAACTTAAAGAGGTTGAATACAAAATTTAAAAAACTTTCCGATTTAGTCTTTTCTTCTCCTTTTAAGTTCAATTAGATTTTTAAAACAATGTATTCTCTTTCTATTTGGTATTAATTATTTAGGTAGAGAATACATTGTTTTTGTAAACTTCGTTCCCTAAACTTTACCTCCCGGAAACAAAGTTTAGGGAACGAAGTTTCCCTAGGCCTTCGCTAGCCCGTAGGGCGTCGCGTCGCACATTGTCGTTTTTTCTAATGACAGAGCTAAAAATCGAGCTCCTCCCTGTCGCGGAAACTGAGTTTCCGCGAGACCCCCGTTTTCAAAGAAAACGGGGGCTGAAACTTTTTCCCCGGGAAAAAAGCTTAATTATCACATAAAAAGCGCGTTTTTTTGACTAAAAAAGGTGAGGGGCAAAAACTCGAAGAGTTTTTGTTTTATTTCAAATTTGTCTACTGTGTAGCTCTTGGCTACACTATATAGACCAGATAAAAACCAATAAAAAAATTTAGGAATGTTTAGGAATGTTTAGGAAACGAAGTTTCCTTAGCCCCGTCGGCCGTCGCACGTGCGACGGCCGACGGGGCTTCGCACGTTTTTAACACAAATTATTATAGATTCTTTTATAAATCAGATATTGAAAAATCTTATTTCCATTACAAACACACCTAGTTAAGACTTAAATAAATTTTTAAAGCCCTAAAGCGCAAACCCCTAATGGGCTTTGCACATTTTTATTAAATTTAACTAATGCACCAACATTAATTCAATTATCAGAATCCAGTTATTCTGTACTACAAAAGTTTCATCTTATTCATTTCTTTTTCTCCCGGAAACCGTGTTTCCGGGAGAAAAACTCGGAAGTTTTAATAGACCTCGTTTTTATAAACCACAGTCTCGTTTTACGAACTAGGCCTTCGCGACGCCCGAAGGGCTAGCGTCGAACACGGGACTGTGGTTTTAGACATATCGAATAAAATCTTCGCTTTTATTGAAGATCCGACGCGACGCCCGTAGGCGAAGGCCGAAGGCCTAGTAGGAGTAGTGAAGGACTAGCGCGTTTTCGACGCTAGCCCTTCGGGCGTCGCGAAGGCCTAGTTTGAAAAATGCGGGGATAGAAGTCGCTCCATAATTTACTCTTAATTGGGTGTGGGTAGGGAAGCCGTTAGGCTATCCCCCCCGTTAGATCCGTGCGAGCGGCTCACACCGCACACGGCACACGGCTCACGCTAGCGTAAAGATGGGCTAGCGGAAGTTTAAGAACTACAAGGCTTTAAGTTAAGGTTCAAAGACAAGATATGTAAGGAAAGGAATATCCTTTCCTCGGACAAAAAGGACACTAGCCCTTACCCTTAATCTCACTTTTTTCCTTTTTCCCTCGTCCCCGACGCCTTACCCGACGACTCGGGAGTCTCGGGGGCGGTATGGTCTGGAGAACCAGGCTTCGGAGCCTGAAGTGATATCGAGGCGCCCCCAGCCGAATAAACGGCTTGGGGACCAAGGTGTGCCTCGGCTTCACCGGAACCAGGTCCTGCAGCAGAAGTCTTCTGAAAAGAAGACTCTGAGACAGCCTGGCTGGTTGAAGAAGAAGAAGCTGGATCTGTGTTACCACCCCCCGGGCTAGAAGGGTTGTCATCACTTGAACCCGCGCTTGCGTCTTCTAAATTATCTTTAGCGTCAGCCGGAGCTAACGCATCAGAAGGTGTTTCCTTAGAACCAGCCGCCGCTGCTCTAAGAGCCTTCTCCTAGTGCCCTCGCTGGCGAGGGCACTAGGAGAAGGCTTAACTCCCGAAGTGGCCGAGGCCTCTTCAGAAGGACCAACTTGATTAGATTGAGCAGGAAGGCCGGCAGCCTTCTCACTTAATTGTTTCAATATAGTTGGATTTGTTCCTACCGATTTATCGTATTGAAGGAGCTCAAGTGGAAAAATCACGCTTTCTAAAGAAGCACGATCCATACGCTTGTCGGGTAGGGTACTAGAAGGCCCTAAGGCAATTGTAAAATGAGAAACTCTTTTAAGTTTCGCCCCCGCCCCAAAGATGTCCTTTTCCAATGGAGTAACTCCACCGGGGAACACGAGAAGGTTTTCTTCAAGTACAATCTCAGATTCATCCCCTAAACCCAGACGAACAAGATCGCTTTTGACTTTGTCAAAATCAATATCGCCTTCAGGAAAGGGTAAAGACTTCAAAATGTCCTGCAGGCCGAGTTTCACGGCATCTTTAGGAAAGTTAAAAAGACCTGAATTGGTCGATGGGCAGCTGTTAAGAATTCCTCGCATACGAGATACAACCCCGTGAAAGTACATATAGTAATTGTGGGAGTTGAGTCGTTCGATTAAAGGAGCATTATCTCCAGGAGAATAAATGTACGAATAGATTGAATTATTTAAAAGAGCAGGATCCGCATCCATAAAAGGAGCTATTTGGCAGATGCCTAGGGAGATAAGGAAACCAGACGATTCCACTTTCTTCAGATATCTATATTTATAGAATCTGTATGAAGGGGAACGATCAACCACAGAAGAGGGCACAGAGTTCAAGGCGGAACGAATCTGTACCATGGTAAGAATAATTACGATGGTACATGCGCACCAACGAAGCAAACTTTTATAATCAGCTAAATGGCGCAAGGCAGTTAAATCGGAAATATGGAATTCTCCAATGGAGAGACCCTTATTTCGACCGCTGCGAGAGTTAGAATGAGTAGAAGGAGTAGAACGACGTTTTTTATTCATAGACAAACAATATGAGATGCCTAGGAAGGATCTTTGCCGCGCAGTGGGATATCTTCCATAGGATTATCTGGCTCCGACATGGTTAATGGACCGTGGAGCCGTTTAGCGGCGAACAAGAGGTGAAACCACTTGCCTTGGTTGCTTATATCGTGGTGAATTTTCATGTGGCAAGACCAGTGAACTAGGATAAGGTTACTGGGCGAGTTGGATTCACCGCAAGATACTGGAATAATGTTATGCTGTGAATTGGCTCCCCCAAGCTTTCGCCAAGGGAACCCGCACAGACAGGACAAGACCTGTCTTGTTTGAAGCCAAGTAAACATCAGCCTTCTTAGTTAAGTCAGCATAGCCTCTGGAGAAAAGCATTGCGGCTCTATCTCTGAAGTACTGCCTACTATCAGGGTTGTTCTTTACCTGGTTCAGTTTCACTGGTACATAATCAATAATCTTCCCAGCGCGTTTTTTGAGCCAGAACCAAAAGAAACGGACCATTGGGATACCAGTAGCTGGGTCCGTAAAAGTCCATTTATAGAAGTAGCCTTTGCTAGCATCCCTGCGGAGGGCAAAGTACTTCTTCACGCGCCAACCCATATTTTTATTAGGATGACGACGTTTAATGAATCGGGTTTGGAGAATGTACAGATAACTATCTAGGGCCTTAAAGTGTTCTAAACATTCCCAGGCCCTTTTACTTACAGCCCAACCCCTGATAACCCGGTTTGTTTTGATGACAAGTTGAGTGGGGGACCGACCCGAGTATTGGATAAACAAGTTCTTTATAGTCTCTTTAACTTTCGTAAAGGACTTCTTAGAAGGAGAAGCCATGCTAAACATGGCGTCAGTCCTTAAATAGGCGAACTCCTCCGAGTCGTCAAATTCATGGGTGACAAGATACTTCCTACCAAACCGTTTGGCAAGACGTAGATTGAAACCCAGAAAGTCGAAACCGGAGACAACGTCCGAGATTTGTGTTTTATCCTTACTTAACTCCAAGACCCGACGGGCAAGGATGGGTTCAAGTTCACCGTATAGCAGTTCGTCATCGCGTCGGGTCTTTGTCAAAATAACAAAGTCGTCCGCGTACCTTATCATCGTACGGCCGCGAGTATAGGCCTCAAACAATCTGCCATCTTTATACTCTTTCATACCTAGTTCTGCAGGGATTCCATTAAGCGCAATATTACACAGTAAGGGAGATATAATAGAACCTTGAGGAGTGCCCTCATCTGTCCGGTAATAAATACCTTCATAGAAAATGCCCCCGCAAGCCATTTACCTATTAAAGCGGAGCCCGTAAAGAACTTAACCTGTTCAAGGAGATAGGAATGGTCAATACAGTCGAGACATTTGGCCACATCCGCCTCAAAAACCCAGAGCTTGCTCTTTTGATTCATGACTCGGAGTAAACGGCCAATGGCATCATTAACCTGCCGACCAGGTCTAAATCCGTAGCTAGAAGCTTCGAATCTAGCTTCCCATTCGGGCTCAAGGGCCGATTTAAGAACATATTGAACAATCCTATCTTTGATAGTAGGAATGCCCAGAGGACGTAACCTACCATCAGGACGCGGAATGTAGATACGTTTAACCGGTCTAGGATCCCAGTTTAAAACTCCAGTGAGCTTTAACTCCTCAAAAAGGCGATAGCGCTCCGCAGGAGTAACCGCAGTTTCCATGTCGACATCAGGCGTATGGGACTGAGTTACTTTGCGAATAGCTAAAAGTAATAAAGAGTCAGAATTAATTAAAAGCCTCTGCAAATTTCTTAACTTCCGAAGATCACCTAAGCGTGAATATCTGAAAATACGGAAACGTAAAGACTGAACCTCAACTGAGATTTCCTTCCAAGAAAGGTTATGCCAGTTGGAGGCTGCGCTGTTTCTAACAAACTCATTGTTTGGCATATCACCCAGCACATTAAGACTTCCAGTAAACCATTCAGACAAGCTAGCTTAACCATCCACTATAAAACCGAGTACTTAAGGAATTGAATAAACCAGAACCCAAGGAAACTGTTTTTACTAGGAACCGGTTATATTGCAGGGCCTATGCCTAAAATTAAGGCGCTTCCCAAAAGCAGCCATAGGCAGTCTGGGGCCAGAACAACTTTCCCGTGCACTATTTTTTTCATGCAGTTCCTATCGTGGAAAGGTCATCATACCCATACAGAGACCATATACGGTAGAATTTCTCATATCGCTACCGAGGGACTAGGAACAACCTATCAGGGTCGGAGGTCAAAGATGGTTACACGTTCAACATACATTCATAAGCGAGTAGCGAGAACCTGAGCAGCCAACCCGGACGTATTAGTTCCACTTCAAAAGGAGCCCAAGGACCTTTTGGCAACGTCAATACCCAGACACCAGAAAGACTGCTTGTGCCCTCTACGCTGTGGCTCACACGGATAACGAGCCCGATATCAGGTCCCAACAAACTCTAGCCCTAGGGTGCACAGGCGGTGAGACACTTACTCTCATGCACCCGTCGACTCCCCGCTTGCGGATTCAATTCTTTTCAGAAAGGAATCTGGGAGAACAGGCTCATCCAAAGTGCATTGGAGGGTGGGGAAAAGAAATACGCAAACTAAAGGTGAAAGGGGAAATGGGCAGTAGCAGGAGCAAACAGCCATAAACTGTTGACCTTCAATAGGAATCAACCAAGGTCGAGATCTAAAGGCGTATTCTACTAATGAACGATGTCGCTGCGTGCCACACTTTTGCTTTCCATATAAACATTCAATAACTCAGATTATTATTAATCAAATGTCTCAATATGGAATAAAATATTTGATTTTATCCGAGATGTGCGCGCTTTTCGAAGCAAAACGCGGACATTGAGTTTTTTGAAAAAATGCTTTGCATTTTAAAAGATTTTTTTTAACATCTTAGATTAAATTGTACTAATATCGAAAACGTATCTCGAATAAAACCGAAGATTTTATTTGAAATACAACGCTACTAGGCCGTAGGCCGTCGCCTACGGGCGTCGCTAAGGCCTAGTGCGAAACCCCAATCTTTTCGCGGACTCGATTTCTTAACTCAGAATCTATTCCAATAGTTGTAGCTTTTAATCATATCCTCTATGATTTAGTTAGAAACATTTTGAAGTCCTTTTAGCAAAACTCCGAATCCATTTTCTTAGTCTTGACTTTATGCTAAATTTACCACCTCAACAGGTGGCAAAGGCAAAAACGGAATATAGATTTGCTTGAAGGGATTTTTGCTGTTTCTCCCGGAAAGTTTGTTTCCGGGAGAAACAGCATTTTAAAAAATTCCAAAGAATCCTTCATAATTAAAGATAATCCTTTTTAATTGTCAAGAATCACAAATAATTAAAAACCACTGCTTTTAATTCTTAAGGACCCAAAACAACTCTTTTGAAATCTTTTTTTGTAAGACTGGTCAAATAACTTGAACTTTTCAAGGTTGAATGGAGAAAAGAAAAAACTAGAAACGAAAAACTAGAAACGAAAAACTAGAAAGTTATGAACTTATTATTATCTCAAAATAAATCCCACGAAAATAGGAGCTTTAATTAAATAAACGAAAAAAAAAAAAACTAAGCCCCGTTTTTTTTTTAAAGGGGATGTCTTCCGAAACCAGATTTTATGCAAGAGTCCCGTTTTCGACGGGAGTCTCAATAAAACAACTTAGTTGTTTTATTGACAGCCCCCCGTTTTCTTTGAAAACGGGGGTATCGCGGAAACTGAGTTTCCGCAGGAGAATACAAAAAAAGAAATGCGTTATTAATGTCTTCTCAACGAGATGACAGCTTTATAGGAAAGTTGCTAGAAATTTTTGGATAAACCGTGAACTGATAGGTTTTCTCTTAACAACGCAGTCCTGATCCGACTGGAGAGAGTTTTCTATCTTCAGCCCCAAACGTAAGTTCAGGTTCATAAACTCGATTAGATTAAGCTTAAATAACTCCTCCAACTCCTGTTACTTTTAAAGGTCAAGCATGTTACATATCGGGTCAAACTTTTGTTAATCAGGATCCACCGCCACCGCTTATTAAAACGGGATTAGAAATTTTAAATGCCGTTCAAATTCGAACAGGGTCTTCCTCTGAATGTATTTTCAGTTAGCTTACGACAAATTAATGAAAGGGTTATTGTTTCAATGCGTAGCCTCTTTAAAATAAATTTTCTTATTGTAGATTCAAGTTAACGTAAAGGTATAAAAGACAAATTCGTAGCTTTTGTGCATGATAATCTTTAGAAACTGTTATAACTATAACAAAAAGTGATCCTGCTGAAAGGTTCAAAAAACTTTTAGGGTTACCAATTCTTTCAAATACTTTCGTACTCTATAAGTACGACAAAAATTAATGTTGAGGTTTTTAACCTAAACTGCGGTTTTATAGTTAGTTTTGCTATAAACTTAAACGGGTTAATAGTTAACACAGAAATTGTTTTAACTTTAACAGTTAGACAAGCAATTACTGAAATTAACCCAAGTCTATTTATACTTGATTTTGGCCTGTACTTATAAGGAATGGTTAATCAGCGTTTAACAGGTTTTAATTAACAGGAGTCGATGCCGAAAATGAAAATGGCCTTTTAACTTTAGGGAACTATTTAAATAATTTTTACGTTACCAATTTAAATTGATTTTACGTGAGTCAATATTAACTGTGCCTCAACAATGGGATGCACCAGTAATTAACTTTAAACTAAAGTCGCCGGTTTAGTAGAAAACGGCGAGTTTATCCCGGAAACTTTGTTTCCGGGATAAAGATTTATAATTATTAAATTAAAGAGGCGAACTCCATGGGGTAGATGACGGTCAGTTTTGGTGGATTTAACTATAGTGGAAACTTTAAGTTTAAAAATGATATTGGTTAATACGTTAATCAAATCAAATCAAACCAAACCACAACAAGGTCTAAAAAAACCGGGAAAGGACATTATGATTGAGTAAATTTTCTTGTACAGACAGCCAACTAAAAATCAATTTTTCTTTTTTTTTTAATTTCTAGTGTTGCAGTAGAGGAAGAAGTGTTATGGTTTATTTTACTAAAAACTTTAATTTTTATTTTTCCGGCTTTGAGGTGTTGGTTGGATATGTATTTATAGTATTAACGTAAGAAATGCTTAATTAGAAAAAAAATATGCTCACAAGTAGACTGTATAAATCTACAGTATTGCTTTTGTGTGTTTTATGTTACAATAGTTAACATGAAGTTAGAATAAGTAAGGTTTTTTTAGCAATCGTGGGAAGCCCCTCAGTCTTCCCACGATGATTTCTCGCATTTTATTTGGATTAAAGCAAAGCTATTTTATTTTTTACTCTTACTCTTACTCTTACTCTTACTCTTACTCTATATTCGATGAGACTTTTAACGTAGTGGTCACCGAAAAAGTGTTGTTTTCATAAAAACGCTTCAAGTTTTTATGATAAGAAAAAAAAGCACAAAAAAAATTATGATAGGTTGTTCTATGGCTCAACCCACTGATTTACTTATTATATGTTTCTCCCGGAAACTTTGTTTCGGGGAGAAACGAAATGACGAATAAAGAAAAACAAAAAAATTCGGCTTCATATAAATTTAATCCACTACCCAATGAACTTGACCAATTTAAGGATGAAAATCGGCTATTATATGGTGGGCAAAATAAATGGTTATATTTACCTGTAAAGAAGGTTTTAACTATTATATGGAGTTGACTTTTTTAGAGTTTGGTATCTATTTAGGTGGTAGCCTATGGTGCTTTTAAAAACAAAAAACGTTCCAGATCCTGATATTTTGATATTTTGATCACGTTGGTTACCCAACAGGCGTATCCAATATATAATTTATTTAATTCAATGTTCCTATCCAATTCTCACTAATTTAAATTTGTTTATTCTTAAAAAAGATAATGTAACTAGAAAAACAAAGCGGTTAGCTCGAATTAGAGCTTCAGTCCCGGAAAAACCTTAGGTTTTTCCGGGAGTCTCGCCTTTTTCTACGAAAAAGGCGAAAGCTATTTTTGAAAATTTAGCAAGTAATACAACTATTGCTTACACGCCAAATGAAATAGAAAATATTCGCAACCAGTCCCGTTTTACTAAGTAAAACGGGAGTCTCAATAAAACAACGAAGTTGTTTTATTGAGAGAATATTGAAAAAGGTAAAGGTAGTCAAAAAATAGCAAAATATGTTAAAAAGTTACCAGATTATGGGTCTGATATTTTCACCAATAATCTGCAACTTGCAAATTTGATTATGCAAGATGTGTCAAGTGGTTATTATACTGATGTTGAAAAACAACCAAATCGAAATTATGCTATAGTTTTTCATATAGGTAATATAGCGGAGCCCACAAAAATCAGTAAATTACCATCAGAAAACTATGATGTTCAGTTCAAGCCAGTAGAAGGTAAACGAACGTTAACAAATAGAAAACTCTACGTTCCGTATTCAATAGAAGGCAGAATTAATCAAGTACCTCCAAATAATAAACCTATTTTATATGCACGAGTAAATCCATACATGACTCCTGGAATGATCAATAAAGTAAGGAGTCCTGAGTCTTTAGACAAACTTAACTTAAGTCTTGTGTGCATGTGGAAGGTTTGGGTAAAGATGACAAAGGAAATGTAATAAAAAATGGGGAAATGCCAAAGGAACGAATTGAGCAGTTAAAAAAACGATTTATGCGCCCGTTGGTTTTCGATGAGTTATCTATATGCCACTGAAGGTAAATTAAGTTTGGATACTCAAGGATTAGAAGACTTTAAAAACCGTGTTAAAATGATAACAAGAAATATTAGAGTTATGTCCGCGAAAACCTTCGATTTTCGCGCTAGGCCTTCGCGACGCCCGTAGGCGACGGCCTACGGCCTAGTAGCGTCGGATCTCGAATAAAATCGAAGATTTTATGCGATATGAAAAAAGCTGAATATCAAGATTAAAAACTTTTGTGCAAAGAACTATCTACATTTGAAAAGGATCGATTTTTATAGGGGTAAAGTATAAAAGTTTAATGTTTTAAAGACATTTCTGTATATAAACACACTTAATTTAAAAAGGATCAATTTTTATAGGAGTAGAGTATAAAAGTTTAATATTTCAAAACGATCTTTGATGCAAAATTATTTATTAAAAAACAGTCCCGTTTTCGACGGCCGAGGACCTAGTTCGTAAAACGGGAGTCTCAATAAAACAACTTCGTTGTTTTATTGACAGATATTAATGTCTTTACAGACTATCACTTTTTGTGAGATAATATAAAAAAGTTGAGAGAAATACGAAAAAAAGCTAAAAAACTGAGTTCTTGGAAAACGCCTGACACCATATGTAGCTAGTTAACCTCTGACACAAGTACGCACCAGTACCTATAACTGGGTAATGAGTGAAACCGTGATCCAGTGCTGGACTTATTGCTGCTTTAACTGCTGGTTTGAGAAAAGAACAAACGACGTAATAAAACGGGGTTTATAAAGTTAAATCTAAGTTTAAATTTTTTATTACTCACATAACAGCTTATGGACGACCTTTAGAAAGAAAAAAGGCGTGTTAGTTTATAGAAAACTCTATGGCTATAATGTTCAACGCTATTATCGGATAGATTATTTTAGGATCGAAAAAAACTAATTTTTTATTAAAAATGACTATCTTAAATTTATTGCATAACTTAGAGATATCAGCCAATATCTCAGGTTTTGCGAGTATTGGAAATAATCGTTTATTTCCAAGTATATTAAAACGTTGTGAAAAAACCATTCTATATGGACGCAAAAAGAAAACTTTGCGTGGTCAAGGTTCCTTTATACCCCATACCCACTTGGGAGATACTTCTTTCCCAGTTAATGGGATAAATGCGTAAACACCTATTCCGGAAGAAAATGACCTGTTAAGAGCTGTGCCTAAAAAAACTGCGAATATTAAATTTTTTAGTTTTTGCATTAAGGCATTTTTGTTAGTCTTTAGTACCCTTCGTTATTTAGAAGGAGACTCGACTAAATAAATATAGGGATAGAATCAACTTAGATTTTTTTGAGTTAAAAAAAGAAATTAGTGGAAATTATATCCCTGTATTTCCATAAATCTTTGGTCACAGAACAGAGTTTGAAAAGAGTATCTATCTTTGCATAAAAACGAGGTGGTTAGCCTGTAGGCAAACTTTCCAGTCCCGTTTTCGACGGCCGAAAACCTAGTTTGTAAAACGGGCGTCTCAATAAAACAACTTCGTTGTTTTATTGACAGCAGAAACAAAGACTGAATTTTTCTTTTTAAAAGTCTATAGACTGGCGTAAGAAATAACAATTCCCTTCGTATTAAGAAAACGTCGCCTTTTTCGTAGGAAAAGTTTAGTTGTTTTTGTTAAAAAGGATCGATTTTTATTAGGAGTTAAGCACAATTTTTTTTCTTTAAAAAGGTTTATAACAATTATATACTTAACTAAAAAAAGATCAATTTTCGTAGGGGTAAAGTATAAAAAGAAAAGCATGTCCGAGTTTCCGAAGAAAACTCGGAAATCTCGGATAAAACTGACCATCACACTAGATTTTATTCGACATGACGTAAAAGGAAATTTTTACGTAGGTTATTCATACATTTGTTACTCTTTTTTATGTCGGGCTATTAGCTTACTTGGTTAGAGCGTAAACCTGATAAGTTTAAGGTCTATGATTCGAGTCCGCGATAGCCCACTTAAAAAATAGATAAATGTGACGGAAACTTGGTTTTCCTAGGCCTTCGGCCGTCGCACGTTCTCACAAAAACTC
>SL_8KL_010_SEDDRAFT_10001311_pt1 | contig 21574 bp, 18 predicted proteins | sample SodLakKL_010_SED_4_FD_11160 | JGI IMG/M metagenome (IMG submission 11160) | reverse complement strand
GCATCGGGCCTATCTCTTCACTTATCTTTCCCAAAAGCTCTTCATCTTCTTTATCGAAAGCTTCTTTTTCGTGGGAATCGATATCGATCTCTCCAACTATCTCATCATCTCTGAAGATCGGGACCACTATCTCAGATTTTACTTTCAAGCTGCACGCCAGGTAATTGTCCTCTTCTGATACATCATCTACCAGGAAGGTCTCTTCAGACTCGACTGCCTGTCCACAGATGCCTTCACCGAAATCGATGTTGGTATGTTCCGTAGGTTCTCCTACATAGGGCCCAAGAACCAACTCACCATCTTCGACAAGATAGAAACCGACCCAATCGTAGTGATCAACCTCTTCATGAAGCAGTTCGCATATTTTTTTCATTACTTGCTCTTTATCAGTTCCATCATCTAAAACTTCTCTAACCTGAGATAAGATCCTTTCCATATCTATACCTCCTTTAACTTCTGCCATTTCTCGAACAATTCTCGGATGTGTGGGATAGTGATAGAACCACCCACAACGAGTGCTATGGAAAGAGTCTCGTTCATCTCCTCGTCAGAGACCCCTTCTTCATGACACCGCCTCATGTGATATTCTATACAGTCATCACATCTTAGCACTATCGAAGCTACAAGACCCAACAGTTCTTTGGTTTTTCTGGTCAGAGCCCCTTCTCTATACACCTGGGTATCAAGATTAAAAAATCGTTTCATCTCAAGGTTACCTTTTTCTAGGACTAGCTCGTTCAACTTCTCTCTTTTCTCTTCAAAACTATCTTCTTCATTCATGATAAGTGGTAAGATACGAGCTAGTTTTTTAATTTTGCCACCGCAAAGTTTATTAAGAATATTATAATATGATAATATGATGATAAGTAAAGAAAAGTATGATGATCGCATATACAACATGCACGCTGAGATGTGCAAGATGTTGTCTCATCCTACCCGTTTGAGGATCTTAGAACAATTGAAAGAGAAAGAGAGAACAGTCAGTGAAATTGTGGAAACACTAGATATGAATCAATCTACGGTGTCTCAACACCTGAGCGAACTGAAGAAAAGCGGATTAGTGAAAGCTGAAAGAGACGGCGCAAACATGAGATACGATCTGGTTTATCCGAAGATAATCGATGCTTGCGAAATTGTTAGAGAGATACTCTTCGAGGAACTCTCTAGAGATCAAGATCTTCTAAAGATGGGTAAAGGTGATAAAGATGGAGAAAAATAAAGATCAAAAAGAATTAGAAAAAATAAAGAAAAAAATGGTGGATGATATCATGAGTGAAGAAAACTATCCTGAAGGGCCAGTAAAAATAACCGACGATGATTTTGAAGAAACGATAGAGGACCATCCCCTCATATTGGTTGATTTTTGGGCTGACTGGTGCGGCCCTTGCAAGATGATGGAACCGATCCTGAAAGAGTTGGCCAGCGAGTATCAAGGAGATCTAGTAGTGGGAAAACTCAACGTGGACGACAACAGTACCGTCCCGAATCAGTTTCAAGTCTCGAGTATACCTACGATGGTTCTTTTCAAAGAGGGAGAGCCTGTAGAACGCATGGTCGGCGCGATGCAGAAAGAACAGTTGGCTCAGAAGGTAGACGAATACATCAAATAAAAATTGGATCTTTCAGCTGTAGGACCTCTAAAAACCTTTTCCAGTTAACCTATTTTTACTTTGATCTTTTTTGCAGTAAAGGAACTTCTCCGAAAATTTAATAGTAATCCAACGTTTTGGCTCTATTTATCATGACTCCCACCAGTGAGTACGATCACGAAGAGATTGAGAAAAAGTGGATCGAAAGATGGGATGAGATGGCCCTCTACAAGTTCGATCCAGATTCAGATAAACCTGTCTACTCCATCGATACTCCTCCAAGGTACGCATCCGGTTTTCTTCACATGGGGCACGCTAAGAACTATCTCGAATTCGAGATGATCGCTCGAGTTAGAAGACTTCTCGGCTACGAAGTCTTCTTTCCTGTCGGGTATGACGACAACGGTTTACCAACGGAAAGATACGTTGAGGATGAATTGGGGATGAGCAAAAGGGACATGGATAGAGAGGAATTCATAAAGAAATGTAAAGACGCAGCTGAAGAGTTAGAAGGATCCATGACAAAAAATTACGAACGGATCGGCATGTCATGGGATTGGTCTACATTTTATCAAACGATCGATGAAAGGTCGATAAGTACGGCACAGCGCTCTTTTATCGAGCTGTATGAGATGGAAAAGCTTTACAGGGATGAGGAACCGACGATATTCTGCCCATATCACAGCACAGCACTTGCCCAGGCGGAGGTCGAAGAGGCCCACAGAGAAACAGTGTTGAACTACCTATATTTTGAATCCGAGGGGGAAAAACTCAAGATAGCTACCACAAGACCAGAACTGCTACCTTCATGCGTTGCGGTTTTCACTCATCCTGATGACGAAAGATATCAACATCTGATAGGTAAAGAAGCGGATGTCCCTATATTCGGTCAGGAAGTCCCTATCATGGAGAGCGAGGAAGTCGATCCGGAGTTCGGGACTGGATTGGTCATGGTATGTACCTTCGGAGACAACACTGATGTGGAGTTGTGGAAAGAGCACGATTTGCCTCTAAAGATATCGATCGATGAAGATGGCAGGATGAACGAGAGAGCCGGTGAATACCAGGGTTTGAAGATCGAAGAGGCGAAAGAAAAGATAATAGAGGATCTCAAAGAAGAAGGGATAATCTACGATCAAGAAGGACTGGAACAGAACGTGGGAGTATGCTGGAGATGTGATAACCCCGTAGAATTCATTCCAACTGAACAGTGGTTCATAGAAACCTTGGACCACAAGGAAGATATGCTTGAGATGGGTAAGAAAATAAACTGGTACCCAGATTACTACAGGCATAGATTTGAGGATTGGGTGGAGAATCTCAAGTGGGACTGGTGCATCTCGAGACAGAGGTATTACGGCGTACCGTTTCCGGTTTGGTACTGCGAAGAGTGCGGAAAGACCATCGTTGAAGATAAAGATGAATTGCCTGTAGACCCTAGGATCGACGAATCATCGCAAACATGTGAAGACTGCGGATCTGATGAACTGGTCCCAGAGGAAGATGTTATGGACACTTGGATGACTTCTTCTATGACTCCCCAGATAGCCTTAAAGTGGAATGAAGACGAGGAATTCTTCGAAGATAACCATCCTATGGATATGAGACCTCAGTCTCACGACATAATAAGAACATGGGCGTTCTATACGATGTTAAAATCCCACTTTCATCATGATTCGATACCTTGGAAGGATGTAGTAATATCCGGCTATGTATACAATAAAGAGGGCGAGGGCATGAGCAGCAGTAAGGGCACAGGAGTCAGTCCAGAAGAGATCATAGAGGAGTACGGGGCGGATGCGCTCAGGTACTGGGCCGCCGGTGCCGGAACCGGTGAGGACATTATATACAGGGAAAAAGATGTGATCAGAGGTCATAAGATACTCACCAAACTCTGGAATGCCTCACGTCTTGTGAACATACATCTTGAAGAACAAGATGACGTTGATGAACCAACAGAACTACCGATAATTGATAGATGGATATTGACGAAGACAAAGGATATCATCGATGAATGTAGAGAACATTATTTGGATTATGATATAAGTAAAGTTAGAGAAAAGATCTCTAATTTCTTCAAGCACGTTTACTGTGACAATTACCTTGAGATGGTCAAGTACAGGTTGTACGAAGAGGGAGATATACCGGAAGAGAAGAAGCTAGCGGCTCAATATACGCTAAAAAGCTCTTTACTATCTATATTGAAAGTTTTCTCTCCTATCATCCCTTTCATGACCGAGGAAATTTATTCTCGTATGTTTAAAAACATGAAGAACAAGAAAAGCATCCATGAAAGTGATTGGCCTGAGTTGGATGAACAGTACCATTGTAAAGAGTCGGAGGAGATAGGAGAATTAGTCAAAGATATAATTGCGGAGGTCAGGAAATGGAAATCAGACAAAGGGATACCGCTGAATCAGGAGATAGGTGAACTTCGAATAGTCACGCCAGATGTGAGAATAAATGAGTGTGAGGATGACATCGCTCAAACTTTGAATGCGAACGCGGTTCGATTGATAGAGGAAGAGGAGATAGAAGAAAGAGCTGTAGAGGTGAAACCTGAGTACTCTAAGATAGGGCCAAGATTCGAAGACGAAGCTAAATATATCTTTAAGCATATAAACGAAACCGATCCACAGAAGATATACTCCTCTTTACTGGAAGAGGAAGAATACCGATTTAAGTTAGATGATGGAATGGAAGTTTCATTGACCGAGGAAGAACTAAAGATAAAGAAAACCAAAGTCCATAAGGGCGAAGAGGTGGACTCTCTCACCCTTGGAGATGTGGTTATCCTGATCGAGAGTTGTGATTAGGATTAAAAATCACCTGTAAACGTCGTCCTCTGTCAAATCCCTACTTCGGTGTTTTTCTTCCCTGCTTGTTCCTTTTCTGCATTTCAAGCAGATACCTTTCTCCATATGTTTGTTGCAGGTTATCGAACCGCAGAGCCCGCAGGACTGATTCGCGGGTTTACCACATATGTGGCAGTTACCCATCATCTTCATTTTATTTTACACCCGACTATTGTCAATGACCCGACTTTTTGTACTATTTGAGGGTCTTTGACTAGCAGTGGGGCTCGTAACTTAGTTCAAAAAGTTACGAGTTCCACTATAATTCAAATGTAGGTACATGGATAATAAATTTTGGTACTGTCAAAATGACTTCTCCCTCTAAATGTGATATTCATATTTCCGATTTATAGATTATCTTTGTTCTCTCCCAAACTGCGTTATCACCAACTATGAATTCATCAATTAACAAGCGCACTCTGCCCCTTTCCTCCATATTTAGCGTCTCGAATTCTTCACTCCAATCTTCTAACGGGCCAGAATATGAGAGAAAGGTGTAGAAATCTTCAAGATGTGTCCTATTTTCTGTTTCTTTACCATCGTCTACCCAAGATGTTATCCTAAGGGCATCTCTAGCGAAGAATTGATCGTTTACAGGATCTATATTCACCCATTCGCTTTCTCCTTCGGCATCGACGAATTTCTGCCTGACCCAACCGTGACCTCCCCAATCTTCTCTGACTCTGTCGTAGAGTACACCCAATTCTATGTAAGCAGGTATCCCCACTGCTCTAGCCATGGAGATATAGAGAAATGATTGTTCATCGCAGTCGCCGGCTCTTTCATCGAAGGTCCAGATTGCGTGCTGGGGTCTGCCGTCACCTTCTATGGTTCCACGCCGGTACTCTATATTATCATCCAACCAATCGTACAGTTTTTCACTTTTCTCGTAAATATTATCTGCATCCTCGACTATCTCTTCAGCTTTATCTTCCAAAAGAGGATGACTCGGCTCTATCATAATATCATAACGGCCATCATCGTTTCTATCGATGTTTTCTCCATTCCGGTCTTTCAACTCCCAATGATCTCCGAGATACGTTTCTCTTAATTCCTCATCCACATCATTGACAGTACCAGAATTATCAGATGAGTGATCCCATTCAACAGTTTTTGTAGAAACGTTGTAAGTGAGCGAAAAAGTTTTACTGACATCTTCATCTTCTTCGCTACCGAATTCCCCCTCCCATTCCATCCAATCTTGACCATATTTTTCGATGTATTCAGGTTCGGGTTCGGCAACAACGCTCTCTACCTCTTGTATTCCGTTCTCTATGTCAGTTGGAACTGGAAAATCCATAACATAGCTCAAGACACCGGATGTGGTCAATGTGATATCCCTTCTAAGTTCAAATTCCGCTTCTTCAGGATATCCTCTAATTCCGCTAAAAAATGGAACAAGGAAAACGGCAGCTACGATCATGAAGATGAGTAAAAAGACAATAAAAATCTTTATCCCAGTTAAACTATTATCTCTTATAAGTCTTTCTTCCTGCTCTTTAGACCCGTACTCAATTTGATTCCTCGGTGGAAGGGGTTGCTCATTATAATAAGGGGTGTCTTCCTCATACTGGAAAATATTTTCTTTATCCGAAAGCTCCGGTCCCTCCTCGGCTTTCCATCTGCTTTTTTCTTTGATATTAGATCCTTTTCCCATAGTCTAATTTATGCATATGGAGACCCGATATATATTAAGTTGGGGGCTCACTAGTCTTTTCCATCCTCTTCTACCTTTTGAACTTTCTCCTTCAACTCTTTGGGTATACTTTCCGGAATCACTTTAGTGTAGATGTAATATAGAATAGCTGTAGCATACACTGACCCCACGATCATCACCAGGAAAGCACCTATGAAATTTTCCATCACCACCCAGGTCCACACCATAGTCATCATCAAACCGTGAAGTCCACTGATCATGAATCCTTTGCCCAGATAAAGCCAAAAATCACCAAGATAGCTGCCGTAACCTATGATCGCACCTGTACCTCCATTAACCAATGTATAATTATACGATATGAGGAAAAAGAACAAACCCGTTCTGAGATCCAATAAAATATCCTCTCCAATCCAAAAAGTTCCGACCGCGTAGGAGTAGACGAAAACCACCATGGCTCCTATTCCAGTACCCAAAGCGAGACCATAAAAAGTACTGTCATGGTTAAGCCTGAAAGGTCTCTGGAATAAAATAAAGAACTTTATCACCTCTATCAAAGCGATGACCAGTAGTGCTTCTAAAAAATCTAGAAGATCAAAAAAAAGAGATACGAATCCTAGAGCCATTCCAAGACCCAGCCCCAGAATTATCATAAAAAAAGCCTTATTGTCCTTGAAATAGGCTTCGAATTCACCTAAAACAAAGTATAAAATCACTATGGCGGGTATGAAACTTATGAGTCCCAATACTGTAATAGGTTCCATGAAATTTATGAATCAAATTAAAGCGGTATCTTCTCCAAAGTATGATACTCAGGACCGCTCTTCTTCAATATGCTCTTTTTTAATTTTAATTCGGTAACTTCAAAGACTGCAAATTGCTCCCCATCATATTTCTCTATCACGTCTCTCAGTCTTTCTTTATTTTTTCCTCCTTTCACCCTAGCAACGGTAACATGGGGTGAGAACTCTCTGTCATCTCTTTCAAAACCCAGGGGAACAAGTTCCTCTTCCACCCTGTGTGCCATGTCAGTCAAGAACGGTATGTCCTCATCCTCCGTTACCCCTGCATGGGGTGCATCTGGAGCAGCTTCTGAATCCATCCAAACAACTTTCATATATCCCAGGTGTGGGAAAGCCCCTGTGCTGCTCACTTTTAAACTGAAAGGATCAAAATCTTCTAGTGCAAACTCTGTCTTTTCAACTATCTGATCTACTTGTTCCTCCTCTGTATCTCCTAGGAATTTGACGGTGATATGCAGTTGATTGGGATCTACCATGTTCAGTGGAGCCCGGGTCCTCTCCAGTTCATCTATGAATTCATGTACTTTATCTGTCGGCTCTACATCTATCGAAATGAATCCTCGGAAAGTCATGTTCCCCCTATCAAAAAGGGCTTTCTTAATTCTTTCGGGAGTAAACGAGCGTAATCACGTCATCTTATCCCACTCTTCCCTTATCTCGTCTTCTTCTACCAATTTGACTCCCTTCCTTTCATATCTCGTACCTAGGAAGGCCAATGCCCCTGCGGTTACCAATAGCCCTATTATAATGGTGAAAACGACAAATCCTGGGATCACCTGCATTTCTGCTCTGCCTATCATTTCCATTAGATCCGACGCCGGAGTAGGATGAACAGCCAGTTTTCCCATCCAAAGAAGTACGGTGACTGAGAAGAGCCAGAAATAAACCCTTCTCAAACGATGTGCTATCGCTATCCAAAAAGGTATCTTAAATTTTGGATCACGCAGGTCTTCAGCTAGAGTTTCCATCCATTCTCTTGAACTCACTTCGTCCTTAGGATATAATGTTCTGGCTATAAAATTCTCCTCTAGTGTTTTTATCCGCCCAAGCCAAACGTTGTAAAAACGGTATCTCCTGGATTCTATCCACAGTAGCGCTAACATGAAGATCATCACGCTCAATAGAAGTTCGTGCCTCCTAGCAGGTTCCGTGAAGACCCAAGTGGTGATAGCGGAAAGGATCACGATAGCCCATTCAGTAGTTCTATCTAACCTATTTCTCCAGTTGTAAGCTCTCTGTACCTCTCCTCTGTACATGTGAGTTATGATCTGCGTGAAATCTGAAGAATTCTGCTGTTCTACGAATTCTTCCGGATCCCGATCTTTCATCTTATCTTCCATGATCTTATTACATAATCATACTCCATATTAATTACTTTACCCATGGGCATCACCTACTATCGTATTTAAATCCGATATCTCTTCCTCATTCAACAATGTTCTCATCTCTTCGGTTATCTTTTCACCTGCATCTTTCCCACGGTATTTTATCGCTGTGCCTATCTGAAGAGCTGAAGCTCCGGCCAATACATACTCTAAAGCATCTCTTCCTGTTGTGATGCCTCCACATCCTATCACCGGGATATCCACTGCTTTGTAGACTTCATAAACGCATCTCAGACCGATGGGTTTAACTCCCGGGCCGCTGTAACCTCCTACTTCGTTCCCTAATATAGGCATCTGGGTCTCCAAGTTGATCGCCATACCTTTAACAGTGTTGATACAGACCACTCCATCGGCCCCGCTGTTCTCAGCAAGAACAGCTTTCTCATCGATCTCCGTAGAGGGAGGTAACTTCGCTAGGATCGGTTCATGTATTGTATCGCTTACCTCCTCTAATATCTCACCCATCACTCTATCGTCTGAGGCAATAGAAGCCCCGTAGCCCTCTGCGTGGGGGCAGCTGAGATTTAGCTCAATAACATCGGCTCCATTCTTCACCATCTTCTCGGCGATATATACAAAATCTTCAGCGTTGGAAGCAAAGATACTCCCTATGATGGGTACGTTCTCGGAACGATCTTTTAGTTCTGAAACTTCTTCGGTAAAATCTTCTATGCCGGGGTTAGGAAGTCCCATCGCGTTCAATAGACCTGTTTCCAGTTCAACTACTGTAGGATTTGGATGGCCACCTCGCGGTTCTTTTCCAATAGATTTAGTCACCACTCCTCCCATCCCTTTTTCGATAAGATTCTCCATCGAGCCCGCGGTCTGATCCAGTATTCCAGAAGCTAATATCAAAGGAGGGTCAAAGTCCAAATCGAACAACTCTGTTTTCAATCGGGTCATCGTAATCATAATGGACAGGATAACAATAACATTTTGGTTTTTCTACTATCTATGTCCTGTAAAAATAAACGATAGAATTAAATGTAGAGGATTGATATGGTAAAAGTGATCAAACATGTTCAAGGATACCGTACCGGGTTTTGAGAGGGTATTCAAGACCGACACAGATTCACCTAAAGTGGTACTGGTAACCGGACCTCCCGGTTCTTTGAAGACTAGCTTCTGTTATGACATCATGACCAAATTCTTGAGAAATTCAGAGGATTTTGGTGTTTATCTGACTTTGGAAGAGGAAAAACAGAGCCAAATAAAGAACATAAAAGATCTCGGCGTCGACCTCGTAAAAAATATGCATATATCAGATATAACAGATCTGAGAGAGATCGATGAGATCATAGAAGAAGAGGATACAGATTACGTAGAATTCATCGAAGATCTACTGAGAAACTTCAGAGAAGAAAAGGGAGAAAAATTTACCATTTTTTCATTGGACTCTCTGGGAGCCCTTTATTCCTTGATGGAAGATAGAGAAAATATGAGGAAAAGGATGTTCTCCTTTTTCAAGCTTCTTAGAGATCTAAATCTCTATTGTTTCGTGGTAATGGAAAGGATCCCTGGCTCTGAAGCGAATCTTCTAGGTGATGAGGGTTTTCTAGTAGATGGAGTAATCAATCTTGGTATCGATAGGAAAAGGGGTAAGTTGACCCGTTATATACAGATCGAGAAGATGAGAGGTTGTCATCACGGGATGGAGAAACACGCCTTGGAGGTCAGTGATAACGGCCTTAAAGTTTTAGGTCCTCTTTTTGAATGATATCTACACATCTTTCAACCCTACCCGTAAGTTACTTAAATTAGTATATTTATCCCCATTAGCAACTTGTATGTATGATTTAAGGAGGTATCACTGTGGCAGAAGATGAAAATGGAGACTCAGTCTTGTCCGAAATGGAAGGTTATGTTCAGAAATTAAAAAAAAGAGAAGAGAGATTGAATGAAAGAGAAGCGTCTCTTGAGGAGAGAGAAAGTAGAGTCGAAGAGAAAAAAAGGGAACTCGATGAAAAAGAAAAAGAGATCTCGGAAAAAGCTGAGAAAGTCGAAGAATTGAAAGAAAAATTGACAACTCAGAGAGAAAAGATCGAAGAAATCAGAGATGACATCGATACTGAGAGAGAGATGGTCAATGAACTAGAAGAAAAATTATCTGAGAAGCTAGAAAAGACTGAGAAAATCCATAGAGAGGTCACCCAAAAACGCAACGATCTCCTCGAGAGAGAAGAGTTGATAATCGAGAAAGAAGACGAATTAGATGAAAGAGAAAACGAGATCGTAGAAGAAGAAGAAAAGATATTGAAGGACAGGAGAGCAACACTCCACACCTTGTCTGAACTTCAATCTACGCTGGAAGAAAGTTTGGATGATAGTAGAAAAGTGGTCAAGAAGGAAAGGAGTCTGCTCGAATTGGATCGAAACCTTGCTGAGAAGAGAGGAGAGCTGCTGAAGACCCACAAAGAGATGTTAGATAAACAAGCTAAAGTTGTCGAAGATGAGATCGAAATTCCCAGTGTAAAATTTGAGATGCCGGAGAGAAAAGAGTTACCGGAGGAAGAGATAGAGGTCCCCTCTGATATATCTGAAGAAGCCGAAGCTTCAGAAGAAGAATCTGCGGAAGAACCGGAACCTGCAGAAGAACCAGGAGAAGAGGAACCCGAACCAGCTGATGAACCGGAAGAAGCTCCAGAAGAAGAGCCGGAACCTGAAGAACCTGTAGAAGAACCTGAAGAAGAGGAATCCGAACCAGCTGATGAGATCGAATGTCCTGAATGTGGAACCATGGTGGATGCAGAGCTAGATGTCTGTTATTCATGTGGGACAGATCTTGACGATATCGAACCAGGGGAAGAGCTCGAAGAAGAACCTGAAGAAAAAGAAGTAGAGGAAGGTGAAGAAGAGAAAGAATCTGCCTGTCCAGAATGTGGTACCGAGCTTAGTCCAGACGCGGAAATATGTTATGCATGTGGTGCAGAACTGGAAATTGAAGAGAGTGGAAAGAGTGAAGAAAGTGAAGACGAAAACACATGTCCCGTATGTGGAACTGAACTGAGTCCAGATGCACAGATGTGTTACGCTTGTGGATCTGAATTATAATTCCGTAGATACTGCAGGATCGTAAAAAGATAAACATTATAACCGGTAGACTTGAAAGAAGGTAGAGACGATGGAGGTAGGTTTAGTCGGTAAACCGAACGTTGGAAAAAGTACTTTCTTTTCTGCCGCGACCATGGCGGAAGTGGAGGTCGCATCTTATCCATTTACCACCATAGATGCCAATCGTGGAGTCGGATACGTGACCCATAAATGTCCCCATGTGGAACTCGGTTTAGATTGCGATCCAAATAATTCTCCATGCCAGGACGGAACAAGGATGGTCCCTGTCCAACTGATCGATGTTGCCGGATTGGTCAAAGATGCACACTCTGGTAGAGGACTAGGCAATAAATTTTTAGATGATCTTCGACAGGCTTCGAGCCTGATACATATAGTAGATGTCAGCGGTTCAACTGATGAAGAAGGTAATCCCTGTGAACCTGGGGAACATGACCCTAGAAAAGATGTAGAGTTTTTAGAGGAGGAGATCGATCACTGGTTGAAAGGTATATTGAAGGACAATTGGGATAAAGTCGCCAGGAAGATAGAAGTGAGCGGAGAAAAACTTGACAAAGTCCTTCATGAACGTCTATCGGGTTTAGGAATATCAGAGGGTGAAGTGGTTTCAGCCCTTAGAAAAGTAGAATTACCCAGCGATACCACGGAATGGGGTGAAGAGGATTTTTTTGAATTGGCACAGGCCATCAGGAAGAAAAGCAAACCGATAATAATAGCTGCTAATAAGATGGATATGGCAACAGAGGAGGATCTTCGTGCTTTAGAAGGATCGGACCGCGCTGTTATGCCAACATCTGCTGAGTATGAATTGGCACTCAGAAGGGCAGCGAACTCTGATATCGTGGATTACACGCCGGGTGATGAAACTTTCGAGATTCTGCAGGAAGATATCTCAAAGGAACAAAAAGATGCTTTAGAAAAGATAGAGGATTTTATGGAAAAGAATGGAGGTTTGGGGGTTCAAAAAACGTTGGAGAAAGCTGTATACGAAATACTTGATATGATCGTTGTCTATCCCGTAGAAAACGAGAACGATTACACGGATAAAGAAGGGAGGGTACTTCCAGATTCTTACTTGTTGAGGAAAGGCAGCACTGCAGAAGATCTAGCCTACAAAGTTCATACTGACATAGGTGAAGGCTTTATAAGAGCTGTTGATGCTAGAACAGATAGAGTGATCGGAAGGGACCATGAACTCGAAGACGGAGATATTATAAAGATCGTTTCGGAGTGAAATGAATCATATGAAAGAAAGAATCGTCAGAATAATTTCGGGGTCTTATCGGAGGAATGAAGACGGGGTGGAGATAGAGCTTTTTGGTAAAACAGTAGAAAAAAGATCTATCACACTCTTGTACGAAGATTTCGATCCTTATTTTCAACTCGTGGAACCACCAGAAGATGTTGTAAAAGAACTTGAGAAGGATGATGAAATCAAAAAGATCGTTGATAAAGAATTGTGGATCGATGGCGAGACAAAAGAGTGTAAAGAGGTCGTATGTACTTATCCTTGGAAAGTTCCAGGTTACAGAAAGAAATTCAAAAAACGGTGTGAAGTTCTAGCAGCTGACATACCGTTTGTACAGCGTTTTATATACGATTTAGATTTGACCTCAACTGTCAAAGTTCAAGGAAGGATCATTGATGACGCTGATTATACCACCGATGAAGTGATAGAAGTCAGCAAGTTCCAAAAAGATGATCCGAAAAAACCTGAGCTTAGTATATTAAGTTTAGATATCGAGAACAGTTTAAAAAGCAATGAGATACTGACTATAGGAAGTGTTCTAGAACAAGAAAATGATAGGGAGAAAAAAAGCTTCGATGGCGATGAAGAAGAGATATTGGAAGATTTTCAGGGGTACGTTTTAGAAAAAGATCCCGATATAATAACGGGCTACAACATAAATGGTTATGATCTTCCGTTGATGAAGGAAAGAGCCGAGGAGTTGGGACTTGAAGACATCAAGATGGGAAGAGACGGAGGAGAGCTCAGAAAAAAGGGGAACAGATATTGGAGCGCCACCGGTAGGATTATCGCCGATGCATGGTGGAGTGTTAGATCGGAATTGAACCTTAAAAGAGAGACTTTGAATCATGTTTCTAAGGAGCTTTTAGGGGAAGAAAAGGACGATGTAGACCCTTCAGAGATAGATCATGAGTGGCAGGAAAATCCAGATAAGGTCAAGGAGTACTGTGTGAAGGATGCTGAGTTGGCCCTTGACATACTGAAAGAGTTGGAGGTTATAGATAAGGCGATGGATATGGGCACCGTGGCTAGATTACCTGTAGAGGAAGGACTCAACCCTAGAACCTCTACTCTTGTGGACTCGATACTGATCAGGAAAGCTGACGAGAACTCTATCGGAGTACCTTTGACATCACATGGTAGAAAACGAGGCAAGATAAAAGGTGGTTATGTCCATTCCGTTGAGCCGGGACTTTACCATTGGGTGAGTGTTCTAGATTTTAAAAGTATGTATCCCAGCATCATCATCAAGAATAATATCTGCTTTACCACACTTTCTGAAAAAGGAGATATCAAAAGTCCAACAGGTACTAGGTTTTTAAGTCCGGAGCAGAAAAAAGGCATCTTACCCGATATACTCGAAGATCTGATGGATGAAAGGGACGAAGTGAAGAAGAAGATGAGACAGTCCGAAGGGAAAGAAGAAAGATATTACCGCGGTCTTCAAAATGCTATCAAGGTCCTGATGAATTCATTTTATGGGGTGTTCGCTTCTTCCTTTTATCGTTTCACTGACCCTAAGATCGGAGAAAGCATCACATCTTTTGCACGAGAGAATATCAAAGAACTCATCGAAGAACTCGAGGAGGAAGGATTGAAGGTTATATATTCAGATACTGACAGCGTCTTCTTTCGTTCACCAGAGGAAGATCTAGATTATACGATCGAGATCAGTGAAAGGATAGCTGAAGATTACAGCAGCGACGAGATCATCCTTGAATTCGAAAAGGTATTGAACCCGTTTTTCACCCATGGAATGAAAAAAAGGTATGTGGGCAAAGTCATCTGGCCGGAAGAGGATATACTGGTGCGAGGTTATGAGCTCAGAAGGAGCGATTCTTTTGAGGCCCAAGATGAGGCTCTCAGAGAGATATTTGATTATATATTGGACGACGATGTTGAAGGAGCGGTTGAGAGAGCTAAACGGTGGATCGAGGAGGTGAGGAGGGGAGAAGTGGATAAGGAGAATCTAGTTATTTCCCGAACCTGTAAAAAGTTCAGCTCTTATAAGAATCCTGACAGCATGCCAAACGTACAGGCTGCGAAAAAGATGCTGGAGAAGGACTACAAATTCACACCTGGTATGAAAGTGTCTTGGATAGTGGTTGATGCAGAGAAAACCCCTCAAGAGGTAGAGCCCTGGCTCCCGGACCTAGAATTTAAAGAAGAACCCGATTGGAGATATTATGCCAAAAGGATAGCTAAGACTTTAGCTAGATTGACAGAAGTCTTCGGTTGGGATCAAAAAGATCTTTTGTCCGGTAACAAGCAGTCCGATTTATTTTCCAGTAAATTCTCAGATGCGGCAGAGCAAGATGAAATTGGTGAAGAAAAGGATGATAAAGAGCTGAAAGAAAACGAAGAGGTCACTTTAGAGGATTTTATGTGAGCTTTATCTTTCACCTACTACCACCCAGGTATCTGAGTCCTTCAAATAGGGGGTGAATTTTTCTACTTCCACGAAGCGTATATTTTCGAAACCCGCTTCTTTCAAGATGTCTCTGATTTCCTCTTTGGAGAAGAGCCTCAGCTGTATCTCGTATTCCACTGTATTGACTTTCCCTTCATCTCGCTTGTCTACGAAGAGTTCTTCTTTTATCTCGAGCATCTTCGTATCGGAGTCGTAGCTAGATTTGTTAGTTTTCCAGACATCTATATGTTCAGGCGGGGCTCTAAGAGGATCGAATTCTTTTTGATCTCTTTGAAAGTCTTCATCCGGCAGCTGAAACAGCTCAAGAGCCAAACCTCCATCAGGATTTAGATGTGCATAAGCCTTAGCTAGAAAAGAATCGATGTCTTCTCTATCTCTGAAGTGATGGAAATCTCCGGTGGATACGAAGGCAAAATCGAATCTCTCGTTCATGTTGAAGTACCGTGCATCTTCATTCACCAGATCGATCTCAACTTCTTCCTTTTCTATCTTATCTTCGGCCACGTATATCATTTCTTCCGTGAGATCCAATGCTGTCACATCGAATCCTTTCTTTGCCAGTCCTATCGATACTTCCGCCGTTCCACACATAAGATGGAGTATATCTTCACCGTACTCTTCAGCCAATTGGGCCCAGAAATCTATTTCATCATCTCTCTCTGGAAAAAAATAATCTATGGTCTGGGCACGCAGTGCGTAGATTTCTCTAATATCGGCGGGTCTAACCTGCTTCATATTTGTGGAAGTTATAGTAGATATTTAATCCTTTTGAATCCTTTTATCCTGGAGTCACAACACCTTCATCAGTTATACTGAAGTTCGTGCTTTTTCCTTCTGGAAGGGAACGATGCTTTTCCAATATACATTTACGAAGATGAGAGTTGATCGTCTTCAACATGATTATGGTCTTAGCGTTATGGTAGAGTATATGTCCTCCTACGGGTTTCTGGCCATCGTCGCTCTCGTAGACTTGAGTGGTGATCACAACAGGGATATCTTCTTTTCTGGCGATCCTCATCAGCCGGACCAGTTGTCGTCCCAGTCTAGGGGATAAGTTCTTTTCTCCATCCTTATTGCGGAGAGCTCTATAGAAGATGGTGAAAGAATCGACCATCACTAGCTTCATATCATCCCTGTTTTCAGAGACCAATTTCGCACTTTTTTTGATGAAATCCTTCTGTTCAGAAAAAGAATGAGCCCGGAAGAAGAGGGTGTTTTTCATAACTTCTTCAGATAGATCACCCGAGATCTGTTTCAGTCTTTGGATAGAGACTCCTTCAGTGTCGATATAGATCGATTTTTTTCCCCTTAATGCAGTGTTTTTTGCCAGCTGAAGACAGATATTGGTCTTTCCGCTCCCTCCCTTACCGTAAAACTCGGTGATGATGCCCGATTCGATGCCTCCTCCGAGCAAGGAATCTAATGAACTGCAGCCCGTCGATAATTTCATGTTTTTTCAGATAGATTGGGGAAATTATTATGCTTTGTGGTCTCAGTAGAATAGTCAGATTTTTATAGGTTCAAAAAGTAAGGGGATTGAAACCATGCTAGTTTCTAGGAGAACCCGCATTTGATGGGGGATCTAAGGGTAGTAAAGTAAATATATTCCTCATTCTCCCTCGATTTCTTCATTCGCAAGCTCTTTCAAAATGCGAGGGTAGCCAAGCATGGCCAAAGGCGCAGGACTTAAGATCGATCACTAAAAAGGGTCAAAAACCAGATAAGAAATCCTGTCCCGTAGGGGTCCGTGGGTTCAAATCCCATCCCTCGCATTTTTTTGCGGTCAAATTTATCAATAAGCTACTGCAGTTAATGTAGAATATGTCATCGAAAAAATCGAAGATTAAGACAGTTAAGCAAAGGAGGGTGATGTTTACTTACTATCTCTTTAGATTAAAAGAAAGATGGAAAAAAAGGTGGATGAACGGCATCAGTCTCTAAGCAAGTTCGTCATAGAAATCGTCAAAGATTCTATCAAAGAGAAAGATGAAGATTTTGAAACTGGGAAAGAATTACTTGAAGAGAAAAAAGAGCTTGAGGAGGAGTTAGAAGATACACAGAGAGACCTTGAAGTCTACAAGAAGAGCCAAGATAAGTTGGAGAAAGAAGTCAAAGAATTTAGATGCGATATGAGAGACGAAGCTATGGACATCTATCATCAGATCGACCATGATGAGCTAAGGAAAGAGTATGAGGCAAGTATGCCTGAACTAGGGATTTTATGAAATAATCTTACATCCTTTAAACCTGTTTATTTTCTATTTTATCTAATAATTTTTCGGATTTCTCTTTATTTTCACCCTTAAACAGTCCTATCTTCTTTGCCTTTTTGACAATATTTTCTATAATCTCCTATTTCTTCAGGCTTTTCTCCCTCTAAAATGATCTCTAAATTCTTTATACAGTAAATTAAGAGCATTTGAGAAGGATTTTTTCCTACTAGTAATATCCAATAGTTCTTCGTATTTCTCTCCAAGAACTTTTTCCCATATTTCCAGATACGATGTTAATTCAGGTGCTAGGTTAATAGTAATATTTGAGCCCTAATTCTCCGGGCTGTTTATAATCACTATTCTAAACGGATTTAGAAAGTTTACTTCTGACACCTTTGAGGTCGTAGGATACTTTTGTAGAACAAGTTCCATTTTATCTTGAGGCATACCTGCCGATAGATATAAGGAGTTTACTCCTGTCTTATTCTCACTAACGTTGCAGATACAAGGCGATGAATATCTATTCTAGCAAATGTTTTAGTGAATGAAATGTATTCTTGAGATGGCATCGCATCCCATAGAGGCACTTTAGGTACTGACAGAAGTCGAGAAAAATGACACATGTGCGATCTTATAGCTACAGTTTTTACGGGAATTTGATTCCAAAAATACAAAAACAACTAAGAAAGGTCTTCTCTGATTTCTACATGAATTTTGAAAAAATTCATTCGATTAGAGGAATTAATTAATCTATCATTAGAATTTCTGAAAAGAAATTCTGATACTTCCTGAAATGTGATTTCAGGTAATGAAAGGGTATGATGAAAACCACTTTTTAGTCTGCAGGAATGCAATTCTTGTAATATCTACAAAACTTTGCTGGCCAATAGGTGTGTCCATAGGAATAAACTTCCTATTATTGAGAGAACGTATTCTCTCAATATGTCCCGAGATTTATCTTGGGGAGCCCTCGTTTCGAATTTCTTTTCTATTTAATATATTATCTTTATATAAATTAAAATAGAAAATGTGCGGATGAAATCTATAAATTAGGCTGTATATGATATTCATAAAGCGGGTAATAATAAGGGGAGACTTTTTGGATACCTCTCGACTAAATACTCCCAATTGACTCCTACAAGCCCGTATAAGTAAAAAGGTGAAAGAATGAAAATACTTAAAAAAAGCCGAATAGGCATTGTAAGGACGGTTGAAAGCAAACCTCTCGGACAAAAATTTTTTGATGGAAGCAGAGGTGTAAAAGTTCGATGCTTCAAATATTTCTATCTTGTAGGAGAAGATGAGGTAAACAGGTGGAGGAGATGTTTGATACTTGGTCGGGCCTGAAGGCCTGTTTATTAGACAAGTACAATTTAGTTGAAGTACCAAAAGATTACAAAGAGATTCAAAAAGCCATCGAAGAAAAAAGAAAGAACGATCTGATATACGTCCATCCAGGTTGGTATAAAGAGGAACTTAAAATGTCCAAAAAAGACTTAGTTTTGATTGGTCCCAATTCGCGGATTCCCGGTCACAGTCCATATAGAAAACGAGAGGCTATCATTAACGGCTCAGTAAACTTTTTGAATGAGAGTAGCTGTGCGACGTTTGATGGTTTCAAAATTTTAGAGGATATTATTGTCAAAGCTGATGAATTTCATTTTAAGAACAATATTTTGACTAATAAAGATTGTCAATTTCAAGATACAAAAAAAAGAAAATTGGACGGATTAACTATTGAAATGTCTTTTGATACTGAATCGGTCAATATATCCAACAATTATTTCAAAGGCTATGATAAAGGTCTCTTTGCCGATGGGAAAAAACACGGACAAGAGGATATAAAAGTATCGAATAATCTTATTGTTCAGAATATAAAAGGTATCTACATGTCTTTGAATAAAAACAACTTAAACATAAAAAATAATGTATTTTTTGGTAATATCAACACTGCGGTAGAACTCAATATTGAACAAAAGATGAAAAGACTCAATGTCTTGTTCAATAGAATCCAGCATAATAAAGGAGATGGATTGGTATTAACTGGTAAAGATATTGTATCCAAAGAGATTATAAAAAATAATAACTTTGGAAATAACAGTTGCTATTCATTGATAAATGATCTTAAAGAAAAGATATGCGCCACATGCAATTATTGGGGGAAAGAAGTGCCTAACTTTAAAGATGCAATAAAAGGAGAAGTTGAGTACGTCCCTTGGTTGAGGGGAGGGGTTGAAAAAGCTGATATAGAGAGCAAATAAAAAATCAAATCTCAGACCTACCTAAATTGACTAATTTTTTGCCAATAATACTAATCCTACAACACCAACCGAGATCAACCAATTTGTTCTCTATAGCACAGAAATACTAGCTCAGTCTGCACTAATAACCTTTTCATCCTCGTCCACTGCCTTTATTTCTATTATAAACTCCTCTTCATCCCCTGATTCCTAAACGAATTTTTCTTGTAGTTATCCAGGTGAAGGAATTCTGATATTCTCTCTTTCAATAAATTCGCCTTCTATGTATAATTCTATCGTTTATTGACCTTGGATTCTGTCTAAATTTTCTATCGTATATTCAATCTTCATCTTTCTTCTCTATTCTCTACTTCATCCGTATCTTCCGGTAGGTCGCTACGGCGATAGAAGCTAGTAACAAGAGAATCGTAGTGAATCCTAGTAATTAGGGTTCCTCCTTTTGGAAGACTGCTGTTATCTCTTTATTCTCATTCATAATTACCATAATCTTTTCATTTTCGCTTTAGTAATCTCCTGTCCATTCTTCGAAGTACCAACCTTCCTCGGGAACAGCAGTTAAATTGACCTCTTCCCCATGCTCGTATTGGAAAGCACCTTCACCAGGTTTTTCTACTTCTCCAACTTCTGTAGATTCAATATTTAAATTATATATATTTACAGAGAATTGAGCAGTGATAGTATAATTGTCAAACATCTCTATGGTAGTTTTCATCAGATTTTTTATCTTTAATAGTCTAGGTGTCTACCGTCCTTTTAGAGAAATGACAACCTTCGTCAGCTACTGCCTCTAAGTCCATGATTTGTCCAACCTCGTATTCAAAGATCCCTTGCCTAGTCTCTTTCACTAGTCCTCCATCACCCGAATGGATTGAGAGATCATAAGTCTCTAGATTAGTAAACTCCCGAATTTTTGAGTTCCAATATTCTCAGTTACTCCACTCGTTAACATTTGCGTATCATTCATACGTAGTATCGGCTTTTAAATCGGTCCAAACGATACTAGAATAATCACCATTAGATACATTTTCAGAATCAATTATGCTATCATCCGATACATCATGGAAAGTTACGTTCAACTTATCGGCTTATTCGTGAGCTACTACAGCACTTAATTCAACATCTAAATTAAAATATTCTGTTTCATCAAGTGGATTAGGATATTCATCTTCTAAGTCTTCGTACCAGTCATAAAGTTCCTTAACTGATCGATAATGTTCGGGAAAAAGATATCCGTTACTGGTTAAATGCTCATCAGTCTCTAACTATTCACCAAAATTAGAGGTATAGGTGCCGCTCACTCCGCTCATAAACTATAATGAAACTAGGAAGATAACTACTCCGCTTTCGAAAACTTTGCGAATCATATATGTTCAAATTATTTTTCTAATGTATTTGTTTTCCGCACATGCGTGTGTGTTATTGTTTACAATCATACTTTATTAAGCGAATAATGTTATTATGATTCTATAATTATTTTATTAAATTTCGACGATGTTTAGAAAAGTAGCACATGTTCTAATGAGGTTTTTATTAGGTTTCGAAACTTTCTTTTACAAATAACACGAAAATAAGAATGTAAGAGAAGTGAAAATATATGGAAAGGACTAATCTGATTAGATTTGGCGCTTTAACACTTGTTTTGGTTCTGATCAGCTCGATCCTAACCCCTATTATATCCGTTGGTGAAGACAGTGAAGATGCGATTCAACCACTTTCAGAAGATGAGCAAAAATTGATTGGAAGCGATGTAGAAGATTCGAGAGATCCAGGTCTATTCGTTCGGTACAAAGAAAGATATAATACTTTAAAATATGAAACTTGGAATACCTATTCTGGAGATGAAAAAGAAGTAACAATAGCTTTGGAAAGCGTGGTGGTCAGGAGAGGATCCACTCTTGCCATAGGGGGATATACTGAAGCGGAGCCCAATTTGACACCTACTAGAGAAGACATGGATGATCTTAGGCTAGATGAAGTTGACAATGGATGGGAGGTAGATATACCTGAAGATTCTACGATTGGAAAATATAATTTTGAAATCACTGAGGATGAATGGAGCCAAGAA
>SL_8KL_010_SEDDRAFT_10001310_pt1 | contig 21586 bp, 34 predicted proteins | sample SodLakKL_010_SED_4_FD_11160 | JGI IMG/M metagenome (IMG submission 11160) | reverse complement strand
ATCAAACTCTCCATTGTATATGTTACTATACTTCCTTTGAATTCAACCCAAAAACTCACCAAAAACAATCTGGTTATATCTCTAATATGGTAAAGAACAGCCTGCCAATAATTTCGTTGGCAGATTTTCAATATACAAACATGACGCACCTAATGTCAAATGAATACTGAAATATTTTTTAGATTAGCTACTTATCGCTCTTCTTTTCTTCCGATTCAGAAGCATCATTCTTGGCTTCATCCTCTCCAGAAGTATCTTCAGAAGCAGTTTCAGGAGTTGAATCAGTTTCATCTTTCTCAGATTTAACTTTTTTCTTTTCCTTTTTTTCTTCAACTGCAGTTTCAGCGGTAGCATCAGCTTTAACTTCTTCTGCCTTTGCTTTTTCCACTTCGGGCTTCTCAGCCTCTGTCGACTTGGACTTTACATCAGGCTCATCTTTCACTGCCTTAGTTGATGCAGGAGCATCACCCTCAGCCTTAGTCGACTTACCCGCTCTTCTCGTTCGTTTCTTCTTAGATTCTCTTTTCTCAGGTTTCACATCGTTGAAATCAACCAGCTCCATCACTGCCATGTCTGCAGCATCGCCTTGTCTTTTCCCAATTTTCAAAACCCTTGTATACCCACCGGGACGATCACCTACAGCAGGAGCTATATTATCAAAAAGCTCAGTAACAGCATACTTGTCCTGTAAGGCTGCAAATGCCTGACGCCTGTTATGAGTTGTGTCATTCTTGGCCTTTGTAATTATAGGCTCTAAGTATGAGCGCAACTCCTTAGCCTTAGGCAAGGTTGTTTGAATGCGCTTATTTTCAATAAGCGCTACACTCAATGCTTTCAATGTTGCCTTTCTGTGTGGCGTGGTTCTGCCTAATTTTCTTCCTTTAACCTGGTGACGCATAATCTATTTTCCTCTTATTTATCAAGATATTTGGAAACATCCATTCCAAATTCCAAATTCTTTTCTTCTATGACTTCAAGAAGTTCAGTGAGTGACTTTTTACCAAAATTTCTGAATTTAAGCAGATCCTGCTCTTCTCTTGAAACAAGTTCTGCAATGTTATTAATATTGGCAGACTTCAGGCAGTTGTAGGCCCTTACGCTTAAGTTCAGGTCTTCAATGCTGGTTTTCAAAAGACTTGCTATTCGCTGCTTCTCGGCATCTACTTCTTCTTCTTCCTGAGTGAATGGCTCTTCAATTTTTTCAGTAATGAATTTCTCAATATGCTCTTTCAGTATCTTACCTGAAATGGTAAGAGCTTCTTTAGCATTGAGTGATCCATCAGTAGTTACATTCAGAACCAGCTTCTCATAATCGGTACGCTGGCCAACACGAACATTCTCAACATCAAACTGTACTGATTTAATAGGTGTGAAGATAGCATCGATTGGAAGAAGATTAATATCATCTTCAAAGTCGGGAGCGAGCTCTTCTGCAGGTACATAACCTCTACCCCTGCCAACACGTAACTCAATATCCAATTCAACATCATCAGAAAGTGTTGCTATCAACATATCAGGATTCAGTATATCAAAATCTGCTGTTGCATCATTAATATCTTTACCGGAAAAAACACCGGGTCCTTTTTTGGTAATAGTAATTACGCCACCACTCTGTTCAACCTGCTTAAAGCGAATTTGCTTCAAGTTCAGAATAATCTCGTACACGTCTTCTTTAACTCCGTCAATACTGGAGTATTCATGATCAACACCATTAATCTTTATGGCAGTAATTGCCAGTCCGGGTAATGAGGAAAGAAGAACTCTTCTGAAAGAGTTACCAATGGTAACGCCAAATCCTCTTTCGAGAGGCTGAAGAATAAATGTTCCAAAATTTTCTGACTCTTTTGCTACTTCAAGAGTTTCGGGCATTTGTAAACTGTAGCTGTTCATAGCTGGATGTTTAAAAAACGGTTATTATTATTTAGAATAAAGCTCGATAATCAACTGTACGTTGATATTTTCAGGAATTTCTTCCATCAGGGGAACATTTAAAAACTTCCCTGCTTTTGACTTCTTGTCAGTTTCGAGCCATTTGTATTTACTGGTAGAGTAGCTCTGAAGAGTATCATTGATCAACTCCAGCTCTCTCGATTTTGGCCGAACAGTAATCATGTCGCCGGGTTTAACCACAAAAGATGGAATGTTTACCACCTGTCCGTTCACAACAATATGTTTGTGTGAAACCAGCTGGCGTGCCTGCCTTCGTGTTCTTGCAAATCCGAGACGAAAAACTACATTATCCAACCGGGATTCAAGCATTTGGAGCAATAGTTCGCCTGTTACACCTTCCTGCCTGGTAGCTTTTTCGTAAAGGTTACGGAACTGTTTTTCCAGTAAACCGTATGTGTATTTTGCTTTCTGCTTTTCATCAAGCTGTATAGCATACTCCGATTTTCTGGTATATCGACTTCTGCCATGCTGACCCGGACCATAAGGCTTTCTTTCGAGAGCGGTGCTTGGGCCAAAGATTGGCTCTTTAAATCTTCGTGCTATTTTTTGTTTTGGACCTCTGTATCGTGCCATTTGCTTATGCTTACTAAATTAAATTTATACTCTTCTTCTTTTTGGAGGACGGCAGCCATTATGTGGAATTGGTGTTCTATCCATAATGGTAGTTACCTCAAGCCCACTTGTAGCTAAAGCACGAACAGCAGCTTCTCTTCCGGAGCCGGGTCCCTTTACATACACTGTTACTTTACGCAAGCCCATATCATAAGCAGCTTTAGCAGCTGTTTCAGCACTAAGTTGAGCTGCATACGGCGTGTTTTTTCTGGATCCTTTAAATCCTTCTTTACCGGATGATGACCATGAAAGTACATTGCCATTCGCGTCGGTAACACTAACCAATACATTATTGAATGTCGCCTTTACAAATGCCATACCGTTAGGGTCAGCAATCTGTTTTTTCTTTTTCTTACGGGCAACTTTTTCTGCTGCAGCTCTTCTTTGTTTCTTAGCCATTGTGTATTAAACTTAGTCTGTTATTTGGTCGCTTTCTTTTTACCGGCAACAGTACGTCTCTTGCCTTTTCTGGTACGTGCATTGGTTTGTGTTCTCTGGCCTCTAACAGGTAAACCTTTCCTGTGGCGAACACCACGATAACTACCGGTTTCAATCAACCTTCGTATGTTAGCGTTGATTTCGGTACGCAGTGCACCTTCAACTTTAAGATCATTATCAATAATTTTTCTCAAAGCAGCTACCTGGTCTTCATCCCAGTCAACTACTTTAATATTATGGTCTATACCAGCACTGTCTAAGATCTCCTTAGCTGTAGTACTGCCAATGCCAAATATATACGTAAGGCCAATAATGCCTCGTTTCTGTTTCGGTAAATCTACACCTGCGATTCTTGCCATAAACCAAATCCTATTTTTATCCTTGACGCTGTTTGTGTCGCGGATTCTTCTTATTAATTACATAGATACGTCCTTTGCGACGAACTATTTTATCATCAGAACTTCTTTTTTTAACGGATGATTTTGTTTTCATAATAAATCCTAATTACTTGTATCGATACGTTATTCTTCCTTTTGTCAAATCGTATGGTGACATTTCAACCTGGACTCTGTCACCCGGCAATATCTTGATGTAATACATCCTCATCTTACCGGAAACATGTGCAAGTATCTCATGGCCATTATCCAATTCCACACGAAACTGTGCGTTTGGCAATGCTTCCAAAATTTTACCGTCTTGCTTTATCGGCTCTTGTTTAGCCATAATGCGTTTCTAAAATTTCATTTTTTGTTATCTCAGTAATATAATCAAAAGTACTGAGAATTTCAGCTTCACCTTCACGAACTACAATATCATGTTCAAAATGTGCTGCTTTTGATCCATCAGCGGTTACGATTGTCCAGCCATCCTCAAGGGTTTTAACCTTCCATGTGCCACGGGTAATCATCGGCTCAATAGCCAGCGTCATACCCGATCTCAATCGTTCTCCGCGGCCCGGTTTTCCAAAGTTTGGTACCGAGGGATCTTCGTGCATATTTTTTCCAATACCGTGACCAACCAAATCTCTTACTACTCCGTAGCCCTGCTTCTCGCAGTGCTTTTGAATAGCTGATCCGACATCACCTATCTTTTTTCCATGAACCGCTTTATCAATTCCTTTATAAAGTGATTCAAGTGTGGTTTTAAGCAGTTTCACGTCTTCCGGATCACAATCACCCACCATAAATGTGTATGCGTGATCGCCAAAGTATTCGTTTTTAACTACTCCACAATCAACAGAAACAATATCGCCTTCTACTAATTTTCTTTTTCCAGGAATTCCATGAACAACTTCTTCATTCACAGAGATACACAGCGTTGCAGGGAAAGGGTTTATTCCACCTCCATATCCCTTAAACGCAGGAACAGCACTATTTTTCTTTATGAACTCTTCAGCAACTCTATCCAGCAAACCTGTTTCAACTCCCGGCTCTATTCTGCGGGCCACTTCTGCAAGTGTTCTTGAAACCAATTGAGCAGCTTCGCGCATTTTCTCAATCTCAGATTCACTTTTTAGAAAAATCATCAGGCTCGCCTTCTGCCTTTAATTTTGCCAGATTTCATAAAGCCATCATAATGACGCATCATCAGATGACTTTCTATTTGTTGCAGGGTGTCTAATGCCACACCTACGATAATCAACAAGCTTGTCCCCCCATAAAAGAGGGCAAAACCCGGAGTAACTCCCATACTGGCAACAATTGCCGGCAGAATCGCTACGAATGAAAGAAATATTGAGCCCGGCAAAGTAATTCGGGTCAAAATATTATCAATAAATTCAACGGTTTGTTTACCAGGTCTCACGCCAGGTATAAATCCACCCTGACGCTTCATGGTGTCTGCCATCTCTTTTGGATTGACAGCAATGGCCGTATAGAAAAATGTGAAAAATATACATATGAAAAAGAACACCACGGAGTATGTTACACCTGTAAAATCGGCCGACCAAGCCGTCATCCACTGTACGGTTTCATTATCCGGGAAGAATGTTCCTACGGTACTGGGTATAAACATGATTGACTGAGCAAAGATAATCGGCATAACACCGGCAGCATTTACCCGCAGTGGTAAATATTGAGTTGTACCACCATAAACCTTTCGCCCAACAACTCGTTTTGCATACTGTACCGGAATCTTTCTTGTGCCCTGGGTTAAAAGCACACATGATGCAATTACAAGTGCCAGACCAGCCAATTCTACAATAACAATAATCATATTGGCCGTAGTTTGAACTTCGTTCATGAAATTGGTCGGCAATACCGCAATAATCCCAATCATAATCAAGATGGAGATACCGTTTCCAATTCCCCTGTCTGTAATTCGTTCACCCAGCCACATTACAAACGTCGTACCTGCAGTTAATACAATAATGGACGTCAATATGAATGCAGTATTGCTTACCACAATAGCATTTGGTGACGTTGCAATTAGATTAATTCCAAAACCAATGGCCTGAACTGCAGTAATACCTACTGTTCCGTAGCGCGTTAACCGATTTATTTTCCGTCTTCCCTCTTCTCCTTCACGCTGAAGCTTTTGGAAATAAGGAACGGCCGCGCCCATTAACTGAATGATAATTGCAGCAGTAATATAAGGCATGATACCAAGTGCAAATACACCTGCACGAGAAAATGCTCCCCCTACAAACATATCAAAAAGTCCCATAAGACTTGAAGCGTCACCGGCTTGGGCCGTGAGCATACTGGCGTCAACACCTGGCATTGTTACATAACTACCAATTCGATAAACCATGAGCACACCAACAACATAAAGTATGCGGTTTCTCAGGTCCTCGATTTTAAAGATGTTTCTAAAGTTTTCTATTAAACTCATTAGTTATGATAAACTGAGGGTCTGTAATTTCGTTTATTCGATGATGGTTACTGAACCACCTGCTGCTTCGATTTTTTCTTTAGCCTTTGCACTGCAGGCATGTACTTCAACAGAAACCTTCTTATCGATTTCACCTGTTCCAAGAAGTTTAACTTTTTGGTTTTTGTGAACCAATCCGTTTTCAACCATTCCCTGGTATGTAATCGTTTCCGTTAAACGTCCGGCTTCGATAAAGTCGGATAGTTTTTGCACATTAAAGGCTTGATATTCCACGCGGAAACGATTTTTGAAACCAAATTTAGGAATCCTTCTTTGAAGAGGCATCTGCCCGCCTTCGAACCAGGCTTTTCGTTTACTACCGCTTCTGGATTTCTGCCCGTTATGGCCCCGGCCTGACTGTTCACCAATCCCGGATCCCTGGCCCCGCCCAACACGCTTACGTGTTTTCCTGTTTTCGGCTGGTGCTTTTAGATTGTGTAATTTCATGATCTTATGTGATTTGTAAATCTGTTCTATTATCCTTCAAATACTTTACTTACACTAATACCGCGGCGCTGGGCAACTTCTACCGGATCGGTAAGCTGACGTAATGCTTCAAAAGCAGCTTTAACCATATTATGCGGATTGGAAGAACCTTGTGATTTAGAAAGTATGTTCTGTACACCCGCTACATCAAGAAGCGATTTTACAGCACCACCTGCTATTACACCGGTACCTTCTGATGCCGGACGAAGAAGAACTTTTCCTGCACCTGCTTTCCCTACAATCGGGTGGTGTATACTGCCGGTTTTGGTTAATGGCACTTTAATAAGATTTTTCTTGGCATTGTCGAAGCCTTTTTGAATTGCATCTGCAACCTCATTTGCTTTTCCAAGTCCATGGCCAATAACACCTTCACCATTTCCTACAACCACAATGGCATTAAAGCTGAACCTTCGCCCACCTTTTACCACTTTTGAGACTCTGTTTATATGTACCAGCTTCTCTTCAAGATTGAGATTAGCTGCCGGTATATTATGTTTTCTTCGAATTTTAGGCATAATTGAATAATATTTTAAAAGTCTAGTCCACCTTCACGGGCACCTTCCGCAGCGGCTTTAACAATTCCGTGATATTTGTATCCGCTTCGATCGAAAACCACTTTCTTGATTCCCTGATCGAGTGCGGTTTTAGCAAGGGCTTCACCAATAATCTTGGCTGATTCAACACCTGCCTTCCCTTTCAATTCACTCTGGAGACTCTGCGATTTTGTTGAAACAGTCGTAATTGTGGCGTTTCCAAGATCATCAATAAGCTGCAGATAAACGTGCTTATTGCTCTTGAAAATGCTTAGTCTGGGTCGTTCAGCTGTTCCCCGAATAGTGGAACGAATCCTTTTTCGGATTTTATTTCTACGTTCTGTTTTTAAAGTATTTTTTTTCATTTGCTTGAGATCTCAAAAATTATTTGGCAGCTGATTTACCGGCTTTTCTTCTCACATTTTCATTCAGATACCTGATTCCTTTACCTTTGTACGGCTCAGGTTTTCTAAAAGATCTAATTTTGGCAGCAACCTGCCCAACCAACTCTTTGTCTACACCTGAGATAATCAGAATCGGATTTTTTTTGGTTTTGGTATCAACTTCAATTTCAATTTCGTCTGGCGGTACAAGATAAATAGGGTGTGAATAACCCAGGTTTAATTCCAGTACTCCATTCGTGAAGGTAGCCCGAAAACCAACACCAATAATTTCCAACTGCTTTTTGTAGCCTTCAGATGTTCCCTGTACCATATTGTTTATCAGCGAACGATAGAGACCATGCAGCGATTTTTGCTGTTTTGAATCATTGTTACGAGTTACAAGAATTTCTTCTTCCTTTACTTCAACATTGATTTCGGGATCTATTCTAAGAGAACTTGTCCCTTTCTGTCCTTTTATGGTAACAACGTTGTCAGCGCCGATGCTGAATTCAGTGTCTTTTAAAAGGGGGATTGGCTGTTTGCCTATACGTGACATAACTTTAATTTCTTTGGTTTAGTAAACAGAGCAGAGAACTTCTCCGCCAATTTTAAGTTTACGAGCTTCCTTATCAGTCATAACACCCTGTGATGTTGACATGATAACAATTCCCAATCCGTTGTAAGATCTCGGAATTACTTCAGTTGAGCTGTATTTTCTTAAACCGGGCTTTGAAATACGCTTAAGTTCTTTAATGACTGGATGACCATATGCATCATATTTCAGAAAAAGCCGCAAAATGCCTTGCTTATTGTCTTCAATATCTATGAATTTGGTGATATACCCTTTGTCGACAAGAATTTTTGCCATGGCCCGCTTCACTTTAGAGGCAGGTATGTCAACGCGGCGATGGCCGGCTTGTTGCGCATTTCGTATGCGTGTTAAAAAATCTGATATTGTATCGCTATGCATAATTTATTTCTCCAGTTTTACCAACTTGCTTTTCGAATGCCCGGTATTTTACCGCTTAGAGCCAATTCACGAAACTTGATTCGGGAAACTCCATATTTACTGATGTATCCTCTAGAGCGTCCGGTTAATGAACAACGGTTTCTAACTCTTGTAGGACTGGCATCCCGAGGAAGTTTTTGCAAGCCTTCATAATCTCCGGCTTCTTTAAGTTCTCTGCGCTTTTCAGCATACTTCTCTACAGTTGCTTTTCTTTTCTCGTTACGTGCTATCCAGGATTTCTTAGCCATTTTATTCTTTGTTCTTTATCTATGATTATTTTTTGAATGGCATTCCAAAATGCTTGAGAAGAGTGAAAGCTTCTTCATCTGTCTCTGCATTTGTTACAAAAGTTATATCCATTCCATGAATTTGTTTTGCTTTATCAACATCAATTTCCGGGAATATGGTATGCTCTTTAATACCCATGGTATAGTTGCCCCTGCCATCAAAGCTCTTATTCGGAACACCCTGAAAATCTCGTGTTCTTGGCAGTGCAAGGTTTATTAAGCGGTCGAGAAATTCATACATAATTTTTCCTCGAAGCGTAACCTTGCAACCAATGGGCATTCCTTCTCTTAACTTGAAATTCGAGATAGACTTTTTGGCTTTAGTTTTAACAGGTGCTTGACCTGTTATTGTTGCCACATTCTCCACAACGGTATCAAGCTGCTTGGCATCGTTAATAGCTTCCCCAACTCCTACGTTTATTACGATCTTCTGGAGTTTAGGCACGGCCATAACATTCTCGTACTTAAACTCTTCTGTGAGCTTAGTGCCAATCTCTTTTTTATAAAGTGTATATAATCTTGCTTCTGCCATTCTAATAATTATTTATCAATGATTTCGCCACTGGTTTTTGCATATCGTACCCATCGGCCACCACCTTCTTCTTCAATTCTTTTACGGCCAATACGCGATGGTTCGTCTGTTGTAGGATCGATAACCATAACATTAGAGATATGCACTGAAGCTTCCCGCTTTAACCGACCACCCTGAGGGTTATCCTGGGAAGGCTTTTCGTGGTGAGTTCTCATGTTCATCCCTTCAACAAGAACACGGTCTTGCTGTGGATAAACAAAGAGAACACGACCTCTTTTGCCTTTATCGTTACCGGCAATCATTAATACCTGATCGCCTTTCTTTACGTGTAATTTTTTCTGGGTGTTATACTTACGTGGCATAACAATGGGTTTTAAAGTACTTCCGGAGCCAGTGAAACGATGCGCATAAAGCTCTTCTCTCGAAGCTCTCTGGCCACAGGGCCAAATATACGCGTTCCAACGGGTTCCTTTTCTTTGTTAATAATTACCGCCGCATTCTCATCAAATCTGATGTAGCTACCATCACGGCGTCGAATTTCTTTTTTAGTTCTTACAACAACTGCCAAAACAACTTCCCCTTTTTTAACATTACCACCGGGAATAGCTGCTTTTACAGAGCAGGAGATCAGATCACCAATACGCGCATAACGCCTTCTGGAGTCTCCAAGTACCTTGATGCACATTACTTTCTTTGCACCACTGTTGTCAGCAACATTTAATACAGAACTTGTTTGAATCATGAGCTTTTACCTACAAAATTGAATGTTATTTTGCTCTTTCTAAGATTTCTACCAATCGCCATGATTTGCGCTTGGACAGTGGCCGGGTCGACATTATCAAAACGGTATCACCTATATTGGCGTCATTGTTTTCATCATGTGCCATGTACTTCGTGGTTTTGGTAATGAACTTACCGTAAATCGGATGTTTAATTTGGCGGTCAACGGCAACGGAAATACTTTTGTCCATTCGATCGCTAACTACACGCCCGGTTCTTGTTCTTCTTTGAGATCTTTGTGCTTCAGCCATAGTATTATTCAGCACCTGCTTTTTCATTAATAATCATTTTTAAACGGGATATTTCTCGTTTTGTATTCTTTATCCTTGCGGGATTTTCAATCTGTCCTGCAATTGATTTGTTAAAACGAAAGTTTTGCAGTGCATCTTTTTCGTCTTTTAACCTGGCTTCCAGTTCAGTAAGCGTTAAGTCGCGTAATTCGTGTGCTTTCATTAGTTCCTCTGTCAATTATGCCCCGTCGTGGTCGCGGCGCTTAATAAATTTCGTTTTAATTGGCAGTTTATGGGATGCACGTCTTAGTGCTTCTTTAGCTTGTTCTTCGCTTACACCGGCAATTTCAAAGAGAATTCGACCCGGTTTAACTACTGCAATAAAATGACTCAATGCGCCCTTACCTTTACCCATCCTGGTTTCGGCGGGTTTGCTAGTCATTGGACGGTCAGGAAATATTCGAATGAATGTTTTTCCATCACGTTGTAATGTACGAGCAATGGTTACCCGGCACGCTTCAATCTGACGAGAAGTAATGAATTTCGGCTCTAAAGCTTTTAATCCGAAACTTCCAAATGCCAAAGTATGTCCACGCTGAGAATTGCCTTTCAGCTTATCACGGTGTACACGTCGTCGGTGAATTCTTTTTGGTTCTAACATAGTCTATTCCAGTTCTGTTAATTTCTGCTGCGTTTTGTTCTGGATCGTCTGGAACTTCTGTCTCCGGACTGACCGCCTCGTTTTCGACTCGGCTCATCTTCCTGTTTGGTTTGTGCACCCGGCGATAGATCAACATCTCCGATTACTTCTCCCTTAAAGATCCAAACCGATACACCAATTGAACCATAAATGGTATTTGATGTTGTATTTGAATAGTCAATTTCGGCACGAAGTGTGTGCAGAGGAACCCTGCCCTCTTTATACTGCTCTGTTCTGGCCATTTCAGCTCCGCCTAAACGGCCGGCACATTTAACCTTAATTCCTTTAGCTCCCATCCTCATTGCAGAAGAGATTGCTGTTTTCATTGCTCTTCTGAAAGATACACGTGCTTCAAGCTGCTGAGCAATATTTTGTCCAACAAGGCTTGCGTCCAGTTCAGGACGTTTAATTTCACTAACATTAATCTGTACTTCTTTATTAGTGATTTTTTTAAGCTCTTCACGAAGCATTTCAATCTGCTCACCGCCTTTACCGATAATTACACCTGGCCGTGAAGTGTGCAGTGTAAGAAGAATTCGTTTCGGAGTTCTCTCAATAACAATATTTGAGAGACCGCCAGTTTTAAGGCGGGTTGCTAAGTACTCGCGCAGTTTTGTGTCTTCCAACAGCATAACCGGTTCATTCTCTTCGGAATACCAGTTGGAGTCCCAACCGCGAATAATTCCAAGTCTAAGTCCTGTAGGATTGGTTTTTTGTCCCAATGTTTTATCGTTTATTCTTCTGTTACAGTTTCTTCGTTAAGCTTGGCTACTACAACTGAAATGTGGCAGCTTCGCTTATTAATTTTATGAGCACGTCCCATGGGCGCAGGCTGAATTCTCTTCAGAGTTACACCTTCATCAATATAGATTAATTTGATGTAGAGCAGATCGTTATCCAAACGCTCCTCTTCAAATTTATCTCGTACATTCGCGGCAGCCGATTTTATCACCTTAGCGACATCAGCTGCGGTTGATTTGTTTGTAAATGCAAGTTTGGTAAGTGCTTTATCAACACGTTCACCACGTACAAAATCGGCCACAAGTCTCACTTTACGAGCTGACTTTCTGAGATGTTTTTGTACTGCTTTTGCTTCAAATACTGGCGTTTCCATCAATCAATCTCTATTTAATTATTTAGCCTTTTTAATAGGATGGCCACGAAACGTTCTCGTTGGTGAGAATTCACCCAACTTATGTCCAACCATATTTTCTGTTACATATACAGGTATAAACTGCTTCCCGTTATGTACTGCAATAGTTAAGCCAATAAAATCAGGCGTAATCATTGAACTTCTTGACCAGGTTTTGATCACTTTCTTTTTGCCGCTCTCATTCATTGCATCAACTTTACGTTGGAGTTTGTAATGAACAAAAGGCCCTTTTTTTAGCGAACGTGGCATACTAATTAAGCTTTTTTAGATTTACGTCTTCTTACAATAAACTTAGACGATAACTTTTTACGATTTCTAGTCTTTTTACCTTTGGCTGACTGACCCCATGGTGAACGCGGATGTCCACCTGAAGCTTTACCTTCTCCACCACCCATGGGGTGATCAACCGGATTCATTGCAACACCTCTAACCCGGGGCCTTCTGCCAAGCCATCTGTTACGGCCGGCCTTCCCTTTTGTTGTGTTGAAGTGATCAGGATTACTGGTTCTTCCAACAGTAGCAAAACAGTTTACAAGAACCATTCTTACTTCTCCGGACGGCAGTTTAACCGTTGCAAATTTGTCCGTTTTGGCTACCAGCTGTCCAACTGTACCGGCACTTCTGCAAAGCTGTCCGCCTTTACCCGGCTGCAGCTCAATATTGTGTACAAAAGTACCCAATGGCATGCTTTTCATCGGCATTGCATTACCGACTTCAGGTGCAGCAGTTACAGAGCTAATAATCGTGTCGCCAACCTGAAGGTTGTTCGGTGCAAGAATATATCTCTTCTCACCATCGGCGTATGCCAAAAGAGCAATACGAGCAGTACGATTTGGATCATACTCAATGGTTTGAACTTTTGCAGGTATATCGAGTTTATTTCGTTTGAAATCCAAAACTCTATACTTACGCTTATGCCCGCCGCCACGATGCCGTGTGGTCATCCTTCCACGGTTATTTCTACCGCCAGACTTGTCAATCCCTTTTGTGAGAGATTTTAAAGGACGGTCTGTGGTAATTTCATCAAATACCGGGGCAATGCGATGCCTTTGTCCTGGTGTTGTTGGTTTTAATTGTTTGGTAGCCATTATCTTAAAACTTTTTAAATTTCGCTGAAGAAATCAATTTCGCCTTCCTTAAGCGTAATTATTGCTTTTTTCCAGACCCTGCTTCGGCCTCCTACAAATCCACTCTTGGTGAATCTTCCCTTTGGTTTTGAGGGAACAACGATTGTATTCACGCGTGCAACCTTAACTTCAGGGTAGCGCTCTTGAATGGCTCGTCGTATTTGAGGTTTTGTGGCATTTCTTGCAACTTCAAAAGCATATTGCTGATGTTGATCCTGAAGCCTGGTTAATTTTTCTGTAATCAAAGGTTGAATTAATACGCTCATGCTGCTTCCTCTTCAACTTTTTGTTCAAAAGTACTTTCCAATACGGGTATTGCGCTTTTTTGAAAAAGAACAACATCTGCATTCATAATTTCATAGGTGGTAGGCTTGTAAGCCTCAAAAACTGAAACACCGGGAATGTTACGTGTTGATTTGTAAACATTCATATCGGTGTCGGCAGTTAAGATCATTACTTTCTTACCGTTCAATTCAAGCGCTGTTAGAATATCAGATACTTGCTTTGTTTTCGGTGATTCAAACGTAAAGTCTTCAATTACCATAATTGATTCTGCAGACGCTTTTAAAGAGAGAGCTGATTTTCTGGCCAACCTCTTTGCTTTCTTGGTGAGTTTGATGGAATATGTTCTTGGTTTTGGCCCGAACACAGTACCACCGCCCTTCAAGAGTGGTGAACGTATGGATCCCCTTCGGGCCATACCTGTACCTTTCTGCTTATATGCTTTTCGCCCGCCACCGCGAACTTCACTTCGTTCTTTAGTTTTGGCAGTACCTTGTCGCTTATTGGCAAGTATTCTGCGAACGTCTTCGTATAGAACGGTTTCATTGGGTTCGATTGCAAATATTGAATCGTTCAAATCTGCTTTCTTACCGCTGCTTTTACCGTCAATTTTATAAATCGTCAGTTTCATCAGGCTAATTCCTGTGATTTATTGTGGATCTCAATGTAGCCGCCTTTTGCGCCGGGTATAGAACCGGTAACCAATAAAAGGTTTGATTCTGGTAGAATTTGGGCTACAGAAAGATTCTGAATTTTAGTTCTTTTGTTTCCGGATCGTCCCGGCATCTTCATCCCTTTAAATACTCTTGACGGATCAGATGCCTGTCCAATTGAACCCGGTGCTCTTTCGCGGTTGTGCTGGCCGTGAGTTTGACCACCAACACCATGAAAATTGTGGCGTTTAATAACTCCCGTAAATCCGGTTCCTTTCGAAATACCTACAACATCAATTCTGTCTCCAATCTGGAAAACATCTTCAATGGTAAGCTCATCGCCCAGGTCAAAACCTTCAGGCAGATAATTCCGAAATTCAGTTACAACTTTTTTTGCTCCGATTCCTGCTTTTTCAAAATGGCCTGATAACGCTTTAGAAACGTTCTTAGACTTTTTATCAAAAGAGGATAACTGAACGGCGTTGTAACCGTCTGTTTCTTCTGTTTTAATTTGGGTAATTGTACAAGGTTCAACTTCAAGAACTGTTACAGGGATACTGCGTCCCAGTTCGTCGAAGATACTTGTCATTCCCAGTTTTTTTCCGATTAAACCACTCATGGTACGTTTGGTCTTTTACTTACACTTTTATTTCAACATCCACACCGGATGGAAGCTCAAGCTTCATTAAGGCATCAACTGTTTGTGACCCGGTAGAGAGAATATCGATCAAACGTTTGTGTGATCTGTATTCAAACTGTTCGCGTGACTTCTTGTCCACAAAAACAGATCGGTTTACAGTGATGATGTTTTTATTTGTTGGCAATGGAATTGGTCCGGAAACCACAGCACCTGTCGACTTAACTGTCTGAATAATCTTTTCAGCTGATTTGTCGATCAGGTTATGATCGTAAGACTTAAGCTTTATTCTAATCTTTTGTTGTGTTGCCACTTGCTAAAATCCTTTAATCTTTAATTTTGGTTACAACGCCCGCACCTACTGTACGCCCGCCTTCACGAATCGCAAACCGTAATCCGGTTTCCATCGCTACCGGCTGGATCAACGTTACATCCAGTTTTACGTTATCGCCCGGCATTACCATCTCCACTCCGTCAGGAAGCTCACATGAGCCCGTTACATCTGTGGTTCGGAAATAGAACTGTGGACGGTAGCCTTTGAAAAACGGCGTGTGACGGCCTCCTTCATCCTTGCTCAATACATACACTTCACATTCAAACAGTTTGTGAGGCTTGATCGTACCCGGCTTGCACAATACCATTCCACGCTGAAGCTGCTCTTTGCTAACTCCACGAAGAAGAATACCTGCGTTATCTCCGGCCTGACCCTGATCCAGCAACCGGCGGAACATCTCAATTCCGGTTACAACACTCTTCATCGGGGCTTCTACAATACCAACAATCTCAATCTCTTCGTTGATCTTGATCACGCCACGCTCAATACGGCCCGTTGCTACGGTTCCGCGACCGGTAATTGAGAACACATCCTCAACCGGCATCAAAAACGGCTTGTCTACATCTCGCTCAGGGGTTGGAATGGTTTCATCAACGGCCTTCATCAGCTCAATAATCTGAGCTTCAGCATCCGCATCGCCATTCAGCGCGCTAAGGGCGCTTCCCTGGATTACAGGAATATTATCGCCATCAAATTCATAGGAGGAGAGCAGCTCACGTACTTCAAGCTCTACCAGCTCCAGCAGCTCCTCGTCATCCACAAGGTCAACCTTGTTCATAAACACCACAATCTCAGGCACACCTACCTGGCGGGCCAAAAGAATATGCTCGCGGGTTTGCGGCATCGGGCCGTCTGTGGCCGCTACAACCAAAATAGCACCGTCCATCTGGGCAGCACCCGTTACCATGTTCTTCACATAGTCGGCGTGACCGGGACAGTCAACGTGCGCATAGTGACGCGCATCGGTTTCGTACTCCACGTGAGCCGTTGCAATGGTAATTCCACGCTCTCGCTCTTCAGGTGCATTGTCAATGTCTGCAAACTGCTTGGCCACTCCACCATAGTGCTTGGCCATTACCGTGGTGATCGCCGCCGTCAGGGTCGTCTTGCCATGATCTACGTGACCAATGGTACCTACGTTTACGTGCGGCTTGTTGCGTTGAAATTGTTCTTTTGCCATGATCTATTACCGTTTAAATGTATTAAGCTTGTTGTTCAATGATTTCCTGAGCTTTCGAGTCAGGTAGCGGTACATATTCGGAGAACTCCATTGAATATGCCGCACGGCCTTGTGTTAAAGAACGGAGATCTGTTGAATATCCGAACATTTCTGAAAGCGGTACTTGAGCTTTCACTACAGAACCTTCCGGAAGATTATCCATTTTCTGGATAATACCCCGTCGTCCGTTCAAATCACCAATTACATCACCCATGAAATCCTCAGGCGTTGTAACCTCTACGGTCATTACAGGCTCAAGTAATTGAGGGCCTGCTTTTTTCGCAGCGTTTCTAAAGGCCAGTTTGGAGCACAATTCAAAACTAAATGCATCCGAATCCACATCGTGGTAAGAACCGTCGTAGAGTCTTACACCAATATTCTGTGCCGGATAGCTGGCCTGAATACCGCTTTTCATCGCTTCACGGAATCCTTTCTCTACTGACGGGATATATTCACGTGGAATATTACCACCAACAATTTCATTTACAAACTTAAAGCTATCGCTTACAGTTACCTTCTTGTCATCATCAGCATAGTGATCAAAATGTGATCTTGGGCCAATTTCAAAAGCGATATCTGCGAATTTACCACGGCCACCGGTCTGCTTCTTGTACACTTCTCTGTGCTCAAATGGCTTGGAAATTGTTTCACGGTAAGAAACCTGGGGCTGACCCACGTTGGCTTCAACTTTAAACTCCCGTTTCAAACGGTCCACAATAATTTCGAGGTGAAGTTCACCCATACCGGCGATTGTAGTCTGACCCGTTTCGTCATCAGTGGTAACTTTAAACGTAGGATCTTCTTCTGCCAATTTAACCAGTCCGGTAGTTAATTTATCGGCATCCGCTTTCGACTTGGGTTCAACAGCCAATTTAATAACTGGCTCAGGGAATGTAATATTCTCAAGCAATATTGGGTGATCAACATCACAGAATGTATCACCGGTGTGTACTTTTTTAACACCAACGGCTGCTGCAATGTCTCCGGCACGAACGATGTCGATATCTTTTTTATCGTTGGCATGCATTTCAAGCAGGCGGCCAATACGTTCCCGGTCGCCCGTGGTTGAGTTCAAAATGTAAGAACCTTTTTCAAGCTGGCCTGAATAGACGCGGAAAAAAGTAAGCTTACCCACATAAGGGTCTGTCATAATCTTGAAAGCGAGAGCAGAAAACGGCTCCTCAACACTTGGATGACGTTTCATCTTCTTGTCAAAATCATCTGGGTCCGTTCCGTCTACAGCCTCTACATCAAGCGGGCTGGGCAGGTACGCAATTACTTTATCAAGAAGAATCTGCACTCCTTTGTTCTTAAGAGCTGTACCACAGAGAACCGGAGTAATATCACGGGCCAGAGTAGCTTTTCGAACCGCGGCATTGATTTCATCTTCAGAGATCTCCTCTTCCATGAGGTATTTCTCCATCAGCTCATCATCATGATCAGCAATTGCCTCGAGCATGATCTTGTGATACTCATCAGCTTTTTCCTTTAGATCTTCAGGAATCTCAATTTCATCATATTTGGCACCTAAAGACTCTTCATCCCAAATAATTCCCTTCATGTTGATAAGGTCAACAATACCTTTAAAATTTTCTTCCGCTCCGATAGGAATTTGAATAGGAATAGGATTGGACTTGAGCTTCTCTCTCATCTGCTCAATAACATTATAGAAATTGGCTCCTGTGCGATCCATCTTGTTCACAAACGCCATTCGGGGAACCTTATACTTGTTCGCCTGACGCCATACAGTTTCTGACTGCGGCTGTACAGCACCTACTGAACAGAAAACACCCACTGCTCCATCCAAAACACGAAGCGAACGCTCTACTTCAACAGTAAAGTCTACGTGACCGGGAGTGTCAATAATATTAATTCGGTGATCTTTCCAGATACAGTGGGTAGCGGCAGACTGGATCGTAATTCCACGCTCCTGTTCCTGCTCCATCCAATCCATTGTAGCCGCGCCATCGTGCACTTCACCCATCCGGTGACTTCTGCCGGTATAAAAAAGTATCCTTTCAGACACAGTTGTCTTACCCGCGTCAATGTGCGCCATAATACCGATGTTTCGCGTACGGCGAATGCGATCGATAACGTTTGGATCAGTTTTAGTCATTACTTCAGACATGGTATAATTAGATAAATGTGTTTTTTACTGTAATTCTTTAAAATCTGAAATGTGCAAAAGCTTTATTCGCTTCAGCCATTCTATGCGTCTCGTCTTTTTTACGGACGGCGCCGCCTTCATTTTTAGAGGCGTCAATCAATTCGCGGCTCAATCTGAGCGCCATTGATTTGTCATTTCTTTGCCGGGATGCACGAATAATCCATCTCATTCCAAGTGCAGTTCCGCGGTCGGTTCGTACTTCAACAGGCACCTGGTAGGTTGCTCCACCCACTCGCCTGCTTCTTACTTCCACTACCGGCGTTGCATTGTTTAATGCTGTTCTGAAAACTTCTACAGGCGCCTCGCCTGTTTTCTCTTCAATAACTTCAAACGCCTGATAGAGTATTTTTCTCGCAACGCCTTTTTTGCCGTCGCGCATTAAATTGTTCACAAACCGTGTAACCAATTTATCGTGAAAAATTGGATCTGGTTGTATTTCTCTTTTTTCTGCCTTTCTTCTGCGCATAATCTAATAAGGTTAAAAAACTCTTGGTTACCCTTTTGGTTTCTTGGTACCGTAGTGGCTTCTGCCCTGTTTACGGTCGTCAACTCCTGCCGTATCCAGCGTACCACGAACAATGTGATACCGAACGCCGGGGAGATCTTTTACTCTTCCGCCGCGGATCAACACAATACTGTGTTCCTGAAGGTTATGACCTTCTCCAGGGATATAAGCAGTAACCTCAAGGCCATTTGTTAACCGAACCCTTGCTACCTTACGAAGAGCAGAGTTTGGCTTTTTTGGTGTTGTTGTATAAACGCGGGTACATACGCCACGTTTTTGTGGGCAGTTTTGCAAGGCCGGAGCAGTTGTTTTGCTCGTTTTGCTTTTTCTACCTTTTCGAATTAATTGATTTATTGTAGGCACGGATTTACCGGTTTGGTTTCGTAAATTCAAGAGCTGATAAATATAGGGCTTTTGATCGATGTATTGCAAAATATTTCTACTCATTTTTTCTATTTATTAAAAGAAAGCCATATTTATTATCATTCGACTTGAATAAGCCCTGAATTAGAGGCTCAATAACTATTAACTGATATATACCAATATAGCAATATTGAGACTTTTAGATCTTCATAATCTTAACCAAAAAAGGCTTCAAGCCCTCCAATCGGCAGGTATCTTTCATCCGGAAGATATTCTCACTTTTTTCCCGCGCCGGTATATCGATAAGTCGAATATAAAACCCATTCGCGATCTGCAGGAAACTGGTGAGCCTGTTACGGTAATCGGCAAGGTAAAATCGACAAATATATCGGGTTATAAACAAAAAAAACGCCTGGAAGTAATTATTCAGGACAGTTCCGGTTCTTTAAAAGCGGTCTATTTTAAAGGCTGGAGATATTTTATTTCACAATTCAAAGAGAGTGAGTGGGTAGCCCTCTACGGAACGGCGAAAAGATATGGCCACTATATGAGTATGGCTCATCCCGAAGTAGACCGGGTAAAATCTCCCGATGATGTTGGCCAGTACGACACCTTGATCCCCATCTATCCCAGCAACAAGCACTTTTCAAAAGCCTACATTACCAACCAAACCGTAAAGAACTGGGTGGAGCAGATATTGCAATCAACCACTATCCCGGAGTTCCTGCCAAAATCCACTCTTGAGCGTCACGGTTTCTACAACCGTGATGAGGCCTTCCGGAAAATTCATCAGCCAAAAAATCATCAGGAGTCGGCAAAAGCCCTGGAGCGTTTCAAATTTGAAGAGTTCTATCTGTTTGAATTGAGCATGGCTAAAATTAAAAATGTGAGAGTAAGCCGAACGGAAGGAGCCGTTTTGAAACCCGGCAAACTCACCAAAGCTTTTTTTAATGAGGTTCTGCCATTTAAATTAACCAATGGCCAGAAACATACCCTGGGTGACATCAAAACCGATTTGCAGTCGGGCCTGCAGATGAACCGGCTGATTCAGGGCGATGTGGGCGCCGGAAAAACCGTAGTAGCAATCGGCGCCATGCTGATGGCGGATCGACAACGGCATGCAGGCGGCAATGATGGCCCCTACCGAGATCCTGGCCGAGCAGCACTACCAAACCATCAAGCAGTATATCGAGCCGCTGGGGCTGAATTTCAGGCTGCTTACCGGCGGGCAGAAAGCGGCACTGCGCCGGGATATTCTGACTGATATAGAGGGTGGCAACTGTGACATTGTAGTGGGCACTCACGCGATCTTCCAAGAGAAGGTGAAATTTCATAAACTGGGTCTAGCTGTGATCGATGAGCAGCACCGTTTCGGGGTGAAGCAGCGTAATGAAATTTTACTCAAGGGCAACCAGCCACACCTTTTGGTGATGTCGGCCACACCCATTCCCCGTTCCCTCGCTATGACCATCTACAGTGATCTCGATATTTCAGTTATCAAAGATATGCCGGCAGGCCGCAAGCCCATAAAAACAGCCGTCCGAACCGATAAGGAGCGACAGAAGATTTACGATTTCCTGGAAGAGAGTGTTCGAACCGGTGATCAGGCCTATATTGTGTTTCCATTGATTGAGGAGTCGGAAGCGCTGGATCTCAAGGATGCCACCATGGGATTTGAAAAACTTAAGCGCCGGTTCCCTGAGTTTAACATTGCTCTTCTGCACGGAAAAATGAAACCGGACGAGAAAGAGGGCGTCATGAAGCGATTTGTGGAAGGTCAGACACAGATCCTGGTTTCGACCACAGTCATTGAAGTGGGAGTGGATGTACCCAACGCCTCCATCATGATTATTGAGCACGCTGAACGGTTTGGACTATCACAATTGCACCAGTTGCGGGGACGAATTGGACGCGGCAGCAAACAGAGCTACTGTATTCTGATGCCGGATGTGAAGCTCAGTAAATCGGGACGGTTCCGGCTCAAAAAAATGGTGGACACCAACGACGGATTTGAAATAGCTGAGGCCGATCTGAAATTGCGCGGCCCCGGTGATTTTCTGGGAACCAAGCAGAGCGGGCTGCCCGAATTTAAGTATGGGGATATCGTGGAAGACAGGCTGCTTTTGGAGCAGGCCAAAAACGATGCCTGGAGTGTAATTAAAACTGATCCGGATTTAAAAAATCCTGAGCATAAAGAGTTGAAAAAAGTTTTTGAGCCTTATTTTAAGGAGAGATCGGAGTTTTTTGGGATTGGTTAACCGCAGAGGCGCAGAGGACACAGTGTTTATCTGAGTACAGGCAATTTAGATGCTGCTAATCAAGTACAAATGTAAAC
>SL_8KL_010_SEDDRAFT_10001308_pt1 | contig 21601 bp, 18 predicted proteins | sample SodLakKL_010_SED_4_FD_11160 | JGI IMG/M metagenome (IMG submission 11160) | reverse complement strand
GAGCTGGAGGACGTCTTTTTTGAGATTGTTGGAACGTTTTTCGATCATAAGTTGACCTATACGTTGCCTTTTTATATATCAATCGTATTAGGAACTAACTGGTTTAGAGAGGTGAGAAAATGGTTGAAGTATTAGATATAGATGGCTACACCTTCGATAAAGATGTACTTAGATTAGCTTTAGAAGAATATGAGGAATTCAAAGCAACAGAAGAATATAAGGAGGCTTATAAGTGGGAGATTTTTGAAGAATTGAATAACTGGTTCGAAGAAAATGAAATTAATGTAATTAACGTAGTAGAGTTCGTAGAATTTCTAAAAGAAAAAAATCCCCAATCAGGGTCCTTTGTACATTGGAGTCAACTAGATGATTTGTATGAATTTGCTAAAGAGAATCCTAAAGAGTTGACTGAATTGTTTGATAATTTATATCAAGGACAGGAGAATCTAGAAGATAGGTTAGCAAATTTTAGAGAAAAAACTGGGATCGGCACCCCTGCATTTGGTTACTTGCTGGCGGCCTATGACTTTGAAGAGTATGCTCCTATAAAGGTCGATCAATTTAGGGATTTCATCAATCATTTTGCTGACCAGATACCTTCAAAAATAGGCAGCCTTTCAGTCCCTCAAAAGTATGTTCTTTACCATAAATACTGTCATAAAATGCTAGAGTTTTTAGAAAAGGAAGGAATTGTTGAGGACGGGACAACTCTCGATGCTCAGGATTTTTACTATACTCTCGAGTCATATGACAAAGTAAATAAAGAATCCATCTTTTTGAAATATCTATGGCAATTCTCAAAGAGATTTAACTCCTTTAGAAGTGATTCTAACCAATTGTTAGAAGAAATTAAGTCTCTTCCAGAATCTTTTCTAGAAGAAAGAAGAGATTTTTATGAGGGTACTGAGAAAATAAGGAGAATACGATATGAAGTATTGGACGAGTGGAATAAGGGAGAGGACTCAGATATCGAGAAGATAAAGAGAAATGTTGATGCTGATTATGACACTAATATCCTTCAGGCCTGGGATAATTTTAAGATATTTGGTCAAATTTATGTGGATTATTTCAAAGATAGAACAAAGAGGTACTTCGAAAGTCTAGCTAAAAACTTCATCGATGAAGTTGGATATGAAGGACTGGAATACCATATTGTAACTTTCCAAGGAATTCAGAATTTCGTAACTGATGAACCTTGGATAGCTCTATTTCCAGAAGAAAAGGAGAGTCACACAGAAAGTTATCAATTATTCTTTCAGATCCAGCCTGAAAGATTGAGATATGGATTACTACCTGGACACGATATAGATGCATCTTATAATAGAGAAAGGGACCTAGAAGTAATTGAACCTCCCTTTGAAGATGAACTCTTAGTTGATAAAATTTTAGAAAAATTTGAGAATGCATTACCTGATTTTAAAAGATTGAACGATATTGAAGCCGAAGACAAAACCAACCATTACTGGGTGAACCAAAAGAAAGAAGAAGAGATCGAAAAAGGATACTTAGAGGCTCCGACAGATGGTATTTGGCATCATGATCTGGAAAAATTGGACAAAAGTGACATCGTTTTCAACTACTTCGACGGGGAGCTGATTGGATATTCTGAAGTGTTGAGTGAGCAAAAAATAGTGGAGGTAGATGGTCAAGAAAAATATAGAGTAAATGTAGAGGTAAATGAGTTTGAATCTACAATTTCCATTAGTGAGGTAAACGATTATCTTTTGAAAAACGAAGTCAAATTGGAAAAACATTATCCGATAAACAAAGATGGAGGAGTTAACCAGGGTTATCTTTTTGACCTTTCTGAGAAGGCAGGAGAATATTTAGTAGATTACCAGGAAAAGACTATCGATGAAGAAGATAAGGGGGAACCAAATTATTTCTGGATAACCGCAAATCCAGATATTTGGAGTGTTTCAGAAATTGAAGACGGGGGCGAAGAGTTCTACACTGCCTACAACAAAAAAGGAAACAAAAGAAGGATATTTGACGCCTTCAAGAAAGCAAAACCCGGAGATAAAGTGATATTTTATGAGGCCTCACCTGTAAAGAAGGTGGTGGCGGAAGGTGAAGTAGCTAGGGGCTTGTATACTAAAAAGGAAGAAGGCTATGATGAGCCTGTTCAGGGTATAGATATAAGATATGTTGAACCTATTAGAGAAATAAGTTGGTCTCAGATAACTTCAGTTCCCGAGCTAGAAAAGTCTCAGCCTATAGCTAATAGAGCTCAAGGAAGTATATTTGAGTTGACCAAAGAAGAGTACGAGACAATATTGGCTTTAGAGCCCCTAGAAGATATCATTGAGAAGACCAATGAAGAGATACTATTGGAGAAAAACAACCCCAATCTTGATTTCGAGATTGACAAGGAAGAGATAACGAAAGGCTTGCATTTCCCAGGAGACCTGAGAGAAGATATTATAAGCTCTGTGATATCTGCGTTGAAGTCCGGTAAACATATCATATTGACCGGTCCTCCTGGAACTGGAAAAACAAAGTTGGCTAAGAATGTAGCTGAGGCCGCTAAGAAAGAGAACAGCGATTCCGTGGATGATTATATATTCACCACAGCTACAGCCGACTGGACCACTTTTGATACCATGGGAGGTTATCAGCCGAGCAAAGAAGACGAATCCTTAGAATTCAAGTCAGGTCAGTTCCTGAAATGTTTCAAGGAGAATGGCAGGCCAGTAAACAAGTGGTTGATCATTGATGAGATAAATAGAGCTGATATTGATAAGGCGTTCGGACAGCTGTTCAGCGTTCTTTCAGAGGATGAAGTCGAACTTCCATTTACGGATGAAGAGGAGAGGTCGATATCCGTTAAACCACTGAACGGCGAAATAGAAGAAGAGAGTTTCGAATACTCTGACAGTGACTACTACGTGACTAGGAATTGGAGATTGCTAGCCACAATGAACACATTTGACAAGGCTTCTTTGTACGAGATGAGCTATGCCTTTATGAGAAGATTTGCCTTCATAGACGTCGGAGTTCCAACTGAAGAGTTTGAGGATAATGATGAATTGATAAACGATTACATCGGGGAATGGGATGACATAGAATTGGAAGATTTCTCAGAGGATGAATTAAATGATTTGACTAAAGTCTGGAAAGTATTGAATAAAGGTAAGAGATCCATCGGTCCGGCGATAATCAAAGATATGTTGATGTTCCTTAATGAATACGATGGTGAAGACGGTTTAGTGAACGCTTTGAAGCTCTACGTACTTCCGCAATTGGAAGGCATGGTCAAGCAGAATCAGAAGGGGATCTTTGAGGACTTAGAAGGTGAAATCGAACATAGAGAAGAGCTCGAAAAAGTTGCTAAGGAAAGGTTTGAGATAGAACTCGAATGGGATGAAAATGAGTAAAACACCGCAGGGAGAGCTGGTTAAATCTGTAGCATCAGAGATGGCCAGCTTTCTGAAGAATGGAGAGATAAATCCGGATTTCGTTGAAAGTAATTTAGAATTCAAAGGCATCGATAGAATACAGGATTTAGAAACAATTTTGAGGATTCATTTCGTTCTTTCTGATGAGGTTGTCGATTTCTTAGAAGAACTTCCTAAAAGAGTGAGGAGGATAAAAACCGAATCTGAGAAAGAACAGATCAGGTGGAAAGGAGAGATAAGAGGAAGAGTCAACTGGAGCAGGACAGTGGTAGAGCAGAAAAGGAGCAACGATAGATCGATATTCTACAGTGAAAATCCATCCAAGAATTACAACGTATCTGAAAATTTGGTATTGAAGAAGTTATTGTCTATAATCTATCTAGTGTTGGATAATGATCTAGAAAAACCTTTGGAGATGGATTACAACTGGTTGAAGAGACTTGGCGAGGAAAGAGAACTCATCAATTATTTGAAAAATATCTATCGGAGAAACGTACACGTGGAAAGGATTAAGGATCCAGAATCTTACGTGTTGTCCGAAAGAGATATCTCTATTGCGGAGAATTCTAGGAAACAACTGTACAAAGAGGCTGCTGATCTGTTAAATAAATATAAAAGATTGATGGATGGTGACATGAAAGAGGAAGAGATGGAAGAATTGTTGAACGAGACGTTGATCTTGCCAGGAGATGCTCCAACGATGTTTGAATTGTATGCAGTGTTCAAATATCTTAAAAAATTAAAGAATAAATTCGATATACAGAAGATCGAAGGAGACTCTTCACAGATAGCTAGATTTGAAGGTGATGAGACTGAAATCCTGATATATCATGATTCTACTGGCGGGATGAGTTTTTTTGAAGGTTTGGATAAATTCAAAAAGAGTTTTGAAAAAGAAGATTTAGAAAGTGAATATTTGGTAAGATTTGGGGAGTCTACGATAAAACATGCTGAGTTGATAAAAGGATTATTGGATAAGGATGTTTCATCTATGTACAGCGGACGTCCAGACATGTTGGTGGAACATAGGGAAGACAGAGATTTGAAGAAACTGTTTATCGGAGAAGTGAAGTACTCGGGAAGTGAGCACACTTTCTCTACAGGTTTGAAAGAGTTAATTCAGTACCTCTATTTTGCACAAGATGATGATGGTTATAAATTGAATGAGGATGAAGAAGATTTTGAATTGAAAGGGATATTATTCATGGATAAGAAGGAATCTTTAGACGAAGAGAGATTAGGTGAGGATAATAAAATGATTGATGAATCACTTCCATTTGAATTGGAGATTTACGATACGAAAGATTTAGAGGAAGTTTCATAATATTTTGAAAGGTTTAAATAATAAAAACCCCATGTCAGATTGAGATGGGTAATAACGTATTTGAGATGTTAGGTGTGGAAAAAAGAGAGCTTTCATACTCCAATTTTTTAGCTTGGCTTATGAATCCGAGTTTAAATGGAAAGGTGGGTGATGAATTTTTAAGGCAGTTTTTAGAATTAAAAGAATTAAAATTAGGGGAGATTGAATATGATTTTTCTGAAGACTCTATTGAAGTCTCTAGAGAAGATCCCAAAAGTGAAAGTGAAGCAGATATAGTGGTTATGAATGATGAATTTCAACTCGTCATAGAGAACAAAGTAAAGTCTAAGGAGGGAAAAAAACAAACTCCTAGATTGTACGAAGATTGGTGTAGCTCAGGCAAAGATGAGATATTTGTATATTTGACTCCTGAATATAGGGAAGGTCCAGAATCAGATTATTTTAAACATATTACACATACTTCAATAAGGGATATCTTGAAGGTGAAGATGGATTTTTCTAGATATGACAAAAAAATCGAGTTTATGATAAAAGATTTTATAGAAACTTTGGAGGTGAATAATTTGGTAGAATTTGATAGATTTAGTAAGGAGAGTAAACAATATATCGAGGAGATGCAAGAAATCGAAGAAAAAGAAAACAAGTGGAAAGAGGAGTCTGCACAATTCTTTAAAGAGGTAAAGGAAAAGTTGAAGGACAAACTTGATGATGAGTGGGAATTCATAACGAGAAGTACGAATATAGAGATAAATAAGAAAAGCTGGGAAAATATCTCCTATAAATGCGCACTTAACGATTCTCATATCAAGAAAGGGATAATGAGAATCGGAATCTACGCTGATAGTGATATGGAAAACAGAGAAGAAAAGTGGGATGGGTTTAAAGACGAATACGATGGAAGATGGAATACATTCTCTAAAGCAGCTTGGATAAAGGAAGGAAAGAGGAAGTATTTCGAGGAATTATTGTATGAAAGAAGAGATATAAGTGAAGAGGTAGTTGAAGAATTGTACGGCCTCACCGAAGAAACTGAAAAAGCTATCGAGCTTGCGATAGATTGATGAAACTGAATGAGGATTAGATTTTATGAATAACTCCTTCAACTTTACGTAATTTTCCGTTATTATGAGAAAAATATTTATTTAGTTACCAATTAATACGTAATGTATGAGCGAATCAGCAAGAGGAGTTCATATCGTTGCGGGAGGATTCGAGTACGACAGGATAATGGTCCCTATCATGACTCAGTATCCTGTCGAGAAACTGATCATCTTGCAGTCAGATACCTCTGAAGAGTATCCCAGGGCGAACAGGATCACGCAGCACTTCGTGGACAAGATAATGGACCATCCTATTACAGTAGAGGTCGAAGATACCGACATCTACGACTTCGATAGCGTTTTTAAGAAAACAGTGGAACTGATACGGAAGTACAATTCCGAGGGAAAAAATGTTTATCTCAACATCTCATCCGCTCCCAAACTCGCTCTCGCTGCCATGATGGCCGCCGCTTTCTTTACACCTGATAAGAGCAACGTGAAGATCTTTTATGGAGCGCCTAAAGATTATGTTCTTCCCGAGCTAATCGCTGAACTCGGTTCTTTCAACGAGAGTGGAGAGAATGAAGAGAGGTTAGAGATGATGGAAGAACTTGGCGAGAAGTTCATGGAGAAGGGAATGGGAGAGGGCGTGAAAGATTACGAGGAAATCCCGATCTTCCCAATACAGGAAGTGAAAGACGTTGACAGGAAAGTGATGAAGGTCCTTCGCAGGAGCGATGGCGTCGAATCGATCAAGGAACTCCTTGAAGGTTTAGATGAAGAGGAACGTTTGCAGATAGAGAGATCGAGCCTGCAGTACAGGATGGACAAGCTCGAGAGGATGAACCTGATAGAGAGAGACCCTGATAGTCGAAAAGTGAACGTCAAATTGACCAGGACCGGCGAGATCTATCTGGATTCTGAAGGTGGGAGCGATGACTGAGCTGACCTTTTACGGAGGAGTAAGCGAGATCGGTGGTAACAAGATACTGTTGAGCGAAGGCGAGAGTAGGATTTTTCTCGATTTTGGCAAGAACTTCGGCAAAGAAAGTGCATATTATGACGATCCTTATTTGACTCCAAGAAACGAGTCTCAGCTTTTGAATCTTGGACTTTTACCGAATTTGAAGGGTATCTACAAGGGAGACGAGGAGCCGTCTGTAGACGGTGTGTTATTGACGCATCCACATCTCGATCACTGGGGGTACACGTGCTTTTTAGATAATAGAATTCCATTGTACTGCGGTGAAGGGACAAAGAAGATGATAGTCAATTCTGAGCAGTCTTATTCCGCCGGACCTTCCAAGGATTATTATTTAGCCAATTTAACCAAGGATATAGATGAGGAGTACAAGGATTTTAGGACTTTCAGGACCGGTGATAAGAAAAGGATAGGTGGGATCGAGTTCGAACCGGTGCATGTTGACCATTCTGTTCCCGGTGCATATGGATATATTGTCGAAACTAGCGGCGGGACAATCGCTTATACAGGCGACTTCAGGCTGCACGGTCCCAAGTCGGAGATGAGTGAAGAATTCATCGAGAAAGCTGCAAAAGCAGAACCAGACTTGTTGATATCTGAAGGTACCAACATAACAGGTGGTGAAGTGTCCTCTGAAGAGGAAGTTAAAACTAAGTTGGATTCCCTCGTATCGCAGACTTCAGGTCTAGTGGTTGTCAGTTTTTCATTGAGGAACATCGACAGGTTAAGATCGGTGTATGAGGTAGCTAAAAGAAATGGTAGGAAACTGGCGATCTCCATGAAACAGGCCTTCCTTCTTCAGGCGCTGAGAGAAGATCCTGGGATAGACATATTTGATATCAGAGAAGAAGATGTTATCGTATTTGGAGAGGAATCTTCTAGGATGCAGGAATGGGAAAGAAGAGTACTTGGTGAAGTCGAGCTTTGGAGCGGGGAAGATATAGAGGAAATACAGGAAGAGGTCGTGCTGAAAGCGTCTTATTACGATATGAATGATTTGATGAGTGTCGATCCGATCCCGGGAAGTATTTTTGTTCTCTCTCAATCAGAACCGTTCGACGAGGTAGGCGAGATTCAGCATGAAAAATTGTTGAACTGGTGTGAGTATTATGGCTTACCGATGTATCAGGTCCATGCGTCTGGACACGTGATGCCTCATCAATTGAAGGAGTCGATAGAGAAGATAGCTCCTGAGAGAGTCCTTCCCATCCACACGGAAAGGCCGGAGCTTTTCAAAAGGTACATGGATGATCTAGATACTCAGATCGTCCTGCCTCAGTTGAACGGATCTATAAAATTGTGATGAGCTTTTTGAAATTGAATAAATTAGAGACCGGGAGACCCGTTGTGGATCTCCCGGCATACCTCCCTCCCTAAGGAGTAAAGAACGTTCCTATTGGGAACGCTCCTCTATCTTGAATCGTTTTTAGGCGTACCTTCTCGAATCGTCGCTTTTCTTTTCTCCTATGTAGTAGTCCATGGCCTCTTCGCCTTCGAGCTCCCTTTCGCACGCGTTTTCCAAGTCTTTCTGGACTACGACATCATCGTCCTCTCTCAGAGAGCATCGCGCGGCGTTCACGACAGCGTTCCTTATCTTTCCTCCCGGGAAGTCGTACCTCTTAGCTAGCTTGTGTATGTCCACGTCTTCAGCTAAAGGGAGTTCCTCCGGTAGGTGATACTCCCATATCTTCTCCCTGGCCTCTACGTCGGGAATCGGGAACTTAGCTTTCAGGTCCATCCTTCTTTCTAATGCTGGATCCATGCCTTTTGCGAGGTTGCTGGTCATTATGATTATGCCGGAATGTTCCTCTAGCTTCTGTAATATCAGGTTGACCATCCTATTCTCTGTCGAGTCAGTGGAAGAACCACCTCCGGTTCTCTGTTTCAACAGCCCCTCAGCCTCATCTAATAGTATCACTCCGTCTTTCTCTTCTACCAGTTCGAACATCCTAGCCACGTTCTTTTCGCTCTCTCCGAACCAGACGTTGACCATGTCGCTCAGTGAGACCTTGTAAACTTCCTTCTCTAGCCTGTTGCCTATCGCCTTCGCCATCATGGTTTTACCAGTTCCCGGAGGTCCCGAGAAAAGGAGGTTGATTCCTTCCCTGTCTCCTACCACCGACTTCATGTTCCATTCTTCCAGGAACTTGTCCTTCGAACTTTCCTGGGCGAGGAGCGAGAGTATCGATTCTTTCAGTTCTTCCGGGAGAACAACGTCCGAAAAAGATACTTCGGGATCGATACTCTCCATCAGGTTCTCCTTCATTTTCTTCCCTTTTCGAGATCTGTGTTTGCCACGTTCTTCTTTTATCTCCAAATCTCCGGTTCCAAGGATGGCGTTGGCGGCTCTAGAAGTCAGGTAGAACTTGGAGCGCTCTATCTCGGAATTTTCTCCTTTACTCTCTCTTCTTCCCGGCGGCCTCCGGTGGGATCTTCTAGACTTTCCGGATTCAATTATGTCCTTCTCTATCAGTCTCGATTCCTCGGTCAATAGTTTTCTCGCCTCTTCAGGAGGTGTATCGTGAGTGAGTTTTAGGGCGTGTATCAACGTCTCTCCTTTGAGACTTATACTCTCCGGTTTTATCCCTACACCTCTTTTGGTCTGCAATAAAAGCACTATTGTTCTCTCCTCTTCGGACAGATCATGGTCTTCAAAGAACTGGGTAGCTCGAAATGGATCTTCTTCGTTCTCTCCTCTGGTCTTTTTATCTTCTAGCTCTTTTATCTTCTCTTTGTATTTCTCACTTTTATCTTCAAATATCTCTGGAGAGGGTTTGTGAAGAAAGTATTTCGTATCTCCTAATATCTTGTTGAAGAGCGTTATAGCTGCCTTCAGATACTCATCGTTTGTCTCGAAAGCTTCGACCTCGGCCAACTCGAGGTAATAGCCGAGCTGGAACAGCTTCAGCTTGTTCACGCCGTGCATGTGCATCTCGTCAGGTCTTCTACTCATCTATACCTGCCTCCTGCTGCGTATCATAAAATTTGCGAGAGGGTCCTCTCTTCTTTTCGTTTTCTTCATCTCATATTTCACCTCAAAACTCTTTGGAGGAAACAGGCGCCAGCTACGGATCATCACAATCTCTAGCATTAGCCATCCTGCTTTCCTCCGCGGCAAAGTTTCATAATGGTGTAGGACTATTTATTTATTACGGATTTTTTCGTAACTTAACTAAGATAAATGTTAAATACCACTTTTAACCGTATATAATAATAATAGAGATTGCTTGCGTTGGGAAGATAAGGTTAGATGAATTCGAACGTGATTAAAAAATGGCAGAGGAAGAATTTGAAGAAGTGAGCGTGAAGGTGCCCAAAGAATTCCTCGATACCTTGGATGAACTGGCCGAGAACAACTCCGAATACGTCAGAGAGGAGATGCTTGAAAGACTGGGATGGGACGATAAAGAGATCTTTTTCGGAGATCTCCTCCGTTATGGAGGGGAAAAGGCGACCGAAGATGGACCGATAGAATTCCTCCGCTGGATAAGAGAGAAAAGGATCCCGGTCTTCAAGGAGGAGGAGGAGTTTGAAAAGACCTTTGAGAGCTCGATGTATATCCGGTGAGAGTTAGTTACATCTATTGTTGGTCTCTTTAGATGATGATAGATAAGTGAAAACCCGTTTGCATTGAAGGCGAAAAAATGACGAAAGAAGTATCAATAGATAAAATATGTTTATATTGTGGAGCTAGAAGTATGAGGGTCGCCTTTTTTTCGAACTCTAACATCAAAATGTATTATAAATGTGTAAATTGTGATAGTTTAATAATAGATCCTGAACAATACGACAGGATCTATGAGGAAAAAAAGGACAAAATGATTTCGAGGTTGCACGAAAAGTTCACCAGGGGTAAAACAGATGAAGAAAAAAGGAAACTACTCGATGATATCCTTCAAAGCTCTCCAGGTGGAACTACTGGAGGTAGCACCAAAAACTATACTGGCGCCCTGATCTTGGAACCTGAAGTGATACCTTTCTACGAGGAAATTAGAGAGTTTCACATGTATACCAACATGTACGGGGGCAAGGATAAGGAATATCGTAAAAAACCATATTGGGTTGACCCTGCAGATCCCCCTCTCATGAGCGTTGAGAATTACAAATCCATAGAGAAAGAGGTGGATAAATTTGCAAAGAACAAGGGATTGTCAAAAGAACAGAAGAAGATCAGAGGGGTGTTGAAGGATAAAAAGGACGAGGAAATAAGCTCTATTCTAGAAAAGTTGTACGAAGAATTTTTAGAAGAAGATCTGAAAGTCTACGGCAAGAAGATTGAGAAAAGTTATATTGGTGACCCAGAGTACTCCACTGGTAATAGCTCATATCAGGTCATGTTTTCGTATCCTGAGCTGGAGATAATGAAGATCGGGAAATGTTGTTGAGAGTAATAAACGAGGAAAAAAGGAGCGGACTTTAGACATTTAAAAAAGTTTATTATGGAAGTCAATATTAATAATAAATAAGATAGATTGAGATTTAGGGAAGTGAATTTAAAATGGCTTTGAATGAACACGAAATTATCGCTTCAGTTTGTGTATATTTATTAAATGAAGGTAATGCAGAAATAGAAAGTATAGCAGTCAGGAAAAATTCCCATCGAGATTTTATAATATCAAAATTAGATAAAAATGGGGTTTCTAAGAAGAAAATTGAAAATATTACTTTTAAAACAAAAGGAGCGGACATAAATGCATATTATGAATTCGAAACTGAAAGAATTCAAAGAAGGATGGTTATTGAGGCAAAAGGAGGGACTACCCATTATAATCTGTATACAGCACTAGGTCAATTTATTTGTAGTAAAAAGAGTCCTAGTACTTATTATTGGTTTGGATTTGCATTCCCCCACTCTTGGAGAGAAAAAACTCGTGAAAGATTGACTAATGAAGGGGAAATTAACCCAATAATTAATCTATTATTAGATGAATATACTAAAAACGGACAGGGATTATATTTTTATTTTGTTAAAGAAAGTGGAGAAACTATTAAAGAAACATGGAGGCAAACACTAATAAGTTAATTTAATAAACTATTATTTGGTAGTAGATTCCCCTTCTTTACTTAACTCAGTTGTAATTTCCTGTAGGTCTGTATGAATATCATCCCGTATTTCATCCAATAATCTTTTGATATCGCCAGCCGTATCTTCGATGTTCGAACATTTTGTTTTCACCGTGCTGAATCGTTCGATATCACTCCTTATCTCTTCGACTTGACTTTGGATTGTTTCAGTATCAATAGTTTCTCTTGTCTTCATGGAGGATTGAATCGTTCTCATCCGAGCCCAGTTCCAAGCTATATGGAGGAATCCTTCATCTATTTCATCGTCCTCATCAGCGGAGAGCGCTATGGAAAGTATTTCCTGATCGTATTCTTGAAAATAACCGACTTTATCAGGTACATATGATTCACATTCGGTGACAAATATTCCATACTCGGCATCTCTGTTCTCGAGGGCCTCTTCCATCTCTTCCTTTATGTCCTGACTCGAATAACCTTTTTCACTCTTCGACTCAAATACGATCCGTTGACCTGTTTCTCCTAGTGTTATCACGTGGTCTCCGACATCCCTACCTGGTATTTCACCTTCTTCATCTCCAACATGTTCTACCTCGTGTGTGGTATTATATGCCAAGCTGTCAAGGATATTTCCGACTGTTTCTTCAAATTCTGTTCCTTTCTTCCAACTTTTCTGTCGCTCTTCTTCTCTACCAGATTCTCTTTCGATCTTATCTCTCAATTCTTGAATTTCCCTCTTTAGCCGATAAAAAGGTGTTCCTTCAGTATCGGGATCGAAAGCCTCTTGAATCTTGCTACCATCTTCTCCTACGATAGAGTTCAAACATTCTAGCATCTCACCATTTTCTCCGAACGCTTCCTCGATCCGTTCTCTCAGGGTCCCCTCCTCTCCAAGATGTTCCTCAAGGACTTTGCCTAGTTCACCTTCATCTCCAAATTTTTCGTTCAATTCTTCTGTTACCTCTTCGATTTCCCTCTCTAGCTCAGTCTGCATCGAGTTGAATTCACGCTTCACATGTTCTACGTCCTTTGTAGTTTCACTCAATTGGAGTGTCAATGCACCCACTCTGAAGGCCCTTTCCGCGGCTTTTAATCTTTCCTCATCAGAATCGAATTCTGCTAGGTAGTTCGCTAGGTCTTCGTCTCGTAAGGAGATTTGAACATCGATTTCGTTTTTGTCTAAATCGACCTTAACTTCATTTTCGTCTTTCATACTATATTTATAGTTGAAACCTTAATATTTAAGCATTCGGTGAAATAAGCTTTGTAAATAATTTTGATAAAATGGAAAAGAAAGTATTATTCGGGCTAAAAATATTGTGTTATATCTCCAATGATTCGATTGTAAGAAGTGAATCATGCTACTGAAACAAGGTTTCTACAGAACCTAGGATAATAATTATATAAGGAGATAAAGTTAATTATGGAGTGGTATAAATGCCTATAGCCGTAGAGAGACCTTATTTTATTGAAAAGGATGGTATTAAATTGAAAGAGTTTGATGAAGACAAAGGAATCTATGTAACCCGCCCCCCATATCAACGAAAATCTGTTTGGTCCCCGAAGAAACAAAAACAACTTATAGATAGTTTTTTCAGAAGATATTATGTCCCTAGTATCGTTCTCAGAAGCATTGTCATCCCTAATCCAGAAGGTAAAGGTAATAGAGAACTAAAAGAAGTCGTAGATGGACAACAGCGAATTATAGCTATTCAAAACTTTTTTGATAACAAAATACCATTACCTGAAACCCTATCAGATTTGACCGATGAAGCAGGAGAATATTATAAAGACTTATCAGATGATGTGAAAGAACATATAAAGAATAATTGTAAGATGAACGCTAGAATAGTTCAAGGCATAAAAAATCCAGATAAAAAAGAACATCAAAAGAAGTCTACTGAAATTTTTTGGAGATTACAACAAGGGGAAAAATTAACTAGGATGGAGGAAGAACACTCAAAACTAAATAGTGCTGTTAGAAATTTTATTGTTAAATTAGCAGATAATATTTCTTTTGATAAACAAAGATATGAACCAAAAGAAACAAATCCAAGTCGACACTCATTTTTTAAACTTCTATCTAGAGATAATGACAGATTACAACATCTTGCTTTACTATCCAGATTCTTATTAATAGAGTTTAATGACGGTCCAACTAAATTATCTGGAGCCGAGATTACAAAATTAGTAGATGACCATGAAAATGAAGAACTAGAAGATTTTGAGGAGAGAGAGCCTGTTAAAAATTGTTCGAAGATGTTAGATGAATTATATGAAATTTTTAAAAAGGATGAGATGCAAACGAGTGATGGAGGGATTCCTTTTTTAAACAGAGAATACTTTATCATTTCTGTATATCTATTGACACGATCATTGACTTTTGGAAATTATACCTTTAACTCAGAAAACCATTCTGAGCTTCGTGACTTCTTACATGGTTTTTATGAAAGATGGGAAAAACAAGAAGAAGGTGACACAGACATATTTAGATTTAGAGATCAGAGACAACAGAATAGGAAGGCAATTGAGGACAGAGATATAATTATAAAACATAATTTTTGGAAAACAAATCCAGATATTGAGAGTACAGATGAGACTCGATTATTCAGTAAAGCTCAAAGAATAGAGATTTATAGAAAGGACGATGGAAAATGTCAGATGTGTTTAGAAGATGAAAATATACCCAATGAAGATGCAAAAATACGGTGGGACAAATTTGATGCGGACCATGTTGTGAAACATTCAGAAGGAGGGGAAACCACTGTCGAAAACGGTCGACTATTATGTAGAAAACATAATAGAGGTAGAAGATAGGTGAAACTTCCTGAGAGTTGAAATATGGATTGAATTAATTTTGTACAAGTTTTATATAAGAGATTCAATATCTAAAATTTGGGAAAAATACTTATAAATGTTGTCAATTAAGATTGTTTTAAGATACATATGAAAAAGAAAAAAGTTCAGGTTACGTTTACAAAAAAGCAATGGGATTTAATTGAAAATATAAAACCAGAATTAGGGGATAAAGATTCGACGGTTGTGAGAAACATTGTTTTAGCGTGGTTAGCAGAAAAATCTTTTATATCAACAACAGTTAAAAACAAAATTGGTGAGAAAAATGACCAAGAATGATGAAATTATATACCAAACTACTATAACCGAAAACGATGAACAGAAAGAATTGGAGTTTAGAGAGATTGATAATATACAAAATCAAAAATCTATACATGGATTATATCCTTATCGAGGGAAAATGTCGCCAAAAGACGCTAGACAGATAATTAAACAACTACCACACGAAGGAACTTTATTAGATCCTTTTTGTGGATCTGGCACCATAGTTTATGAAGCGCAGAAATGGGGGCTAGAATCTATTGGGGTGGATAGAAATCCTCTGGCAGCAACTGTAGCAAAAGCGAAAACAACCCCGATAGAAAACAAAGAAAAGATCATTCATGAGGTAAAGGATATCGTAAAAGAAGCAAAGGCATTAGATTCGCCTAAAAAAATGAATGAGTGGCCAAGGAAATACTTTCACGAAAAAACTGCCTCACAAATTATGAGAGTCTATAACTTTTTTGATCAAATGAATGATTATCAAAAAGGAGCATTTTATGGAGCTATAGCGTTAGCTGCTAGAGGGTGTAATCATTATAAGTGGTCATCAAATTCAACCGGTAAGAATATAACTCCTCACAAAGAAATTAATTTTTATGAAAAATTATTATACAAAGTAAAAAAACACCTACCTTATGTATCTAAAAATGACATTTCAAAAATTTATGAAAGAGATACAAAAAACATAACTGATTTTGTTCCGAAAGAATCTGTAGATTATATATATAGTAGTCCTCCATATTTCGATGCATTGGATTATACCTCTTACTATGCTAGAATAATATATGAAATAGAAAATAGAAGTAGGGGGCAAATAAGAGATGACCTTATTCAAAATTATAGTACCTATGAGGAAGAAATGAAAGAAGTGATGAAGGTATTGAAAAACGTTTTGAAAAAAGACGGATTAATGATTTTTGTAGTAGGAGATAAAAAGAAAGGAGAAAAATTGATAAGAGGTGGGGAGTTCTTTAAAAATTTAACTGACTGGAGACCAGAATATATCAAACAGAGAGGTTATGGAAATAGTGCCAGTCAAATTTGGGATGATATTAACGAAACTGAAAGAGAAGAGCAATTAGTGGTTTGGGAAAAAAGCAGTTAACTTTAGACCCATGGGGCCTTTCCTAATTCATAATTTTCACGTTTATAGACAATGCCACCTGACAATATACCCTTTATTCTCTTACTTTTAAATAGTGAAGGAAAGTATTTTTCCCATGAAAATGAGTTTTTTCTTCCTAATTGGAATGCTCTCAGCGCTCTCAAAGCTTCTATGGAGATAAATTTTTTATCATCTTTGCTTATAAAATCATAAAATTCATTTCTTTCATTATGATGTGGGGCTGAAGAATTTTGAGGGTATAGCGGGAGTTCTTCACCTCCAATTAAATAAGAAAAGAAAGCATTAAATCCATATTCATTTGCTTTTCTAAGAATGTTATCTTTATATCTTGACCATTGTTCCCTCCCTTCACTATCCAATAAACTTCGAACAGAACTTTTTCCCTCCAATACAAAAATAAAATTTGATCCCGACGCAATTACTATATCTAAATGTCCTTCTCTCTCATCGAGAGGGTAAGTGGTATCAATGGACAATTCCCAATTGGGGGAGGTCCGTAAATATATATCATTAGGGTCCTCAGACAAAACCCAAAAATACATTCCCCCTAAAGGATTAGTGATGGTCGTTTCACTTTTTTTAGAATGTCTTTTCAATTTATCTGAGAAAGAAAAATCATTATAATTGCCTAAGAAAAATTGATTTGAAATATTCTCTAGATCTCTATTAGAGTCTTTATATGAAGGGCTATCGTTTTCCTTAATAAACTTTGCATCCGATTTATTCAAGCAAAGTAAGCACCCAGTACATTTATTTTCATCGATATCATCTATCGAAGGCTTAGAGATTGCATATCCATTCGGGACACATACTTCTAACAAATCAAAATCAAAATTTTTATCGTTTCTTAATTTTGATAAAAAGTATTCAAATTTATTTGATTTTAGTTTAACTATTCTATCACAACAAATTCTCATAGAATCACCTCGAAGTAAATTTATCTGGAGTAAGGATTTTTTCTATTTTGGTTTTTATCCCTTCTGGTGCTTCTCCAAATGCTCCCTTATCAGCTTTCACTAATGGCTTTAGTTTATTTTTATCAATTAATTGATTGGGAAATCCATAAAAAATTACATTGTATCTCTCGATGTTTATTAATACATTAAGTTGATTATCTTTTTTGATATGAAAATCACTATATTTAGAGGACGTCTCAGCTAGCTTTTTCAAATCCAATAACTTGTTTAGATTTGAAGCTTTTCTCAGCCCCTCAATTAGTAACATTTTTCTATTTCGAGATATAGGTCCATATTCTTTTCTCGCATTATTAACAACGTTCTCATCGCAACATTCACACTTATTCCCTTTATTTCTGTCAGTTGCCGCTGGAACAAAGTTATCAAAATTTATACCTTTTTTAACTTGGAGATCACTTTGCAATAATTCAGAAACAAATTCTTTTTCAATATAATATGTTCTTGGAAAATTAGTTTTTCCTTTCTTAGCCCTCTGGATGAGCCATTCCGATAAGAAAAACGGGAGTAATTTTTTTGGTATATCGTCTTGTTTTTCCTTCGTTTCACTTGGTTCTTTATCATTACCTATAAAATTCTCAAAACAAGTTTGATTTTCTTCTTTATCTAATTCTAGTTGAGACTCTAGGAAGCCTTTTGGGGTTACTAAACCAACAGATGATCCAAGGCTTAAAAGAGCACTAGTTGTCCTTGAGCTAGCATCTGAAGAAGTATTTCCATCCCAAGATTTTACTTGAGTGGTTGTTCCTTGATCACAGTTGACAGGTACAACTTCATTTGTAGGTTTAACCATCAATTCAGATTTTATATCAGTAGTTTTAATTTCTCTAGATGATATGTTATTTAAATAATAAGCTAAACCCAATATAGGGCCATACCCCAAGATTTGTTTTACTAAATAGTTACTAGCTTCTTTGCTTGGCCATTCCATTTTATTGAATTTTTCAGCATTCTCTGTCCATATAATAGACTGAGTTCTTCCATTAGCGGTCGTATTCAAATTTACCAGCCCTGCTATATTTAAGGCTATAGCCGCTTGACCGACTGGTTTAGATTTTTGTGGGTCATGATTTTCTGAATGAACCCATTGACAAATCCTATTATCAGTTTTTGCCTCTAGAAAAGGACAATACTTTTCTCTTTCAATTTTTTTAGATAATGCATCAGAAAAATATTCTCCTCCTGAGCAATAATCAAGGGGATTGTTAGAAAAATCACTTTTTACTTTAAGAGAATTCGGTCTCAATTCATCATCAACTTTTGTAAAGTTAGCTTTAAATACACCCCATAGGCAACTAAGATTTCCGTACTGAGATCTATTCAATATTTTTGCCATGGGTATATCATCCTATTTCCTTCAGGATAGTCGTAATACTTATATCTACGGGAGAAAAATCCTCAGTTAGTTTTTCCAATATTTTAGGATTTTTAACAATTAAAATTACTCCTTCTATCTTAATATTTGAATTTTTGCAGTAAGAAAGTTTCTGGGTTGTCTCATAACTTTTTCTTCTAATTTTACTGTTTTTAAATAAGGTTTCTAAATACCACCGACCATGTTTTGAATGTTGCAAAATATATTTTATCCTTTTAGGACGTTGTTTATTTTTAACAGGAAGGTTAACATTTTCTCTATATATCCAATCATTACTTGCCTTGTAGGCTAAAATTCGAGGATAGTCTATAGTCTTGTGTTGTGGAACGACACGGGTAGATTTTTCTTGTGGGATTTTTTTTAAAGTACCTCCTCTAAATACTTTCACTAAAAACTCGTCCTTTGGTATATTTTTAATAGTTGAAGGAATTCCAGGAGGAGGTATGGTAATCAAATTTAATCCCCATTATTATTGACTATATCATATGATATCTTTCTATTCAATTTTTGGTTCCCATAACCAATTTTATCTTTTATTAAATCTAAATAATCTTCATTTATTTCATAACCAACTGAATTCCTATCTAGTTTTTTTGCAACTTTCATAGTGGTTCCTGTTCCTAAAAATGGATCTAAAACCGTATCTTCTTTAAAGGAATATAATTGGATTATTCTCGAAGGAATATCTTCTGGAAAGGGTGCAGGGTGATTTTCTTTTTCAGATGAAGCTGGAGCAAATTTCCATATTGAATCTACGCACCATTTTTGCCATTTTTCTTTTGAAATTCTAGATGCTTCTTTCCTCTCTTTAGATACTTTCGGTCTCTTCCCCCCTTTGGAAAATACCATTATCCATTCATAAGGAAAAGTAGAAAAAAGATTAGGGGGGTAAGGGTATGATCCAAAAGAACAAAAATTAGTAGATTCAGTTTTATCCCAAATAAATAAAGAAAGAAAAAACATTTTTCCAGTGCTTTCGAAAAATCTCTCAAAGTCGCTTAAAACTGTTTTAGTAATTCTTCTATCAAATTGACTTTGGTCTCCTGAGAGGAATATAGGCATGATATTAATACAAATTTTTCCATCAGGAACTAAAACTCTTATACATTCTTGGAAAACCTCATAGAGATCGTTTAAATAATCATCATAAGATTCATTACTAATTCCGATTTGATTTTTAGTATCATAATCCTTTAAATTCCAATAAGGTGGTGATGTAACGACCAGATTAACGCTTTCGTCATCAAGTTCAGACATATTTCTTGAGTCTCCAATAACTATTTTGTGGTTAGTTATGCTATCAAGTCTCCTATATTATGAGTCAACTTAATCTCCTCCAGATAAATAATCTTTGTGATTGTGAGCTAAGGTGCAAAAGGAGTGGGTATGGACTAAGATAAATATAAAAAATTACAAAAGGAGAATGAAACAAAATTAATATGGGGCTAAGAAAGCTTCAAGAAATGTATCCAATGTGGAAAAGAGACAGAATTGGATCCAGAGAGGGTTTATTCACTCACTAATCGGCCCCCCCTCCAAAAAGAGCAAAAATTACTTATCTCAACACACCTATAAAAACAGGAATCAAGATGGGTTTAGAAAGCGAATTAAAGGAACTCGAAAAGAACATAGATTCACTAGAACGCTTCATCGAGCAATACACCAAGTTAGAAAAGAAAACTGAGCGTCCCAAGAATATCTTTTCTGTACTGAGAGGCCCAAAAGAGGGAAAGTATCAGTCTGCACTTATTTACTTTTTAGATCCTGCGCAGCCTCATGGATTTAAAGATGCGATCTTGAAAGCTTTTCTCAACTTGATAGAGGAAAAAAGTGGTGATTCTCTTGAAACTTATTCCTCAGGAGTTAAACATGATCATATCGAGATTAACACAGAGGCCAATATCAAAGGTGAGGAGGACGAGTATGGAAGGATCGATATCATCATCGCTGGAGGTACTTCATCGAAGAAACATCCGGAATGGGCTATCTTCCTCGAGTTGAAAGTAGGAGCTTCAGAAGGTGAAGAGCAGACAAAAAGATATGCTAAGGCACCATCTTGGAACCTCAGCTGGTTCGGTAACAATACTTTGAGTATAAACAGATTAGACGAACATGAGTACGTTTACATCAGGAAGGAAAGGGAAAAAGAAGCTAAAAGTGATGTATTCGAATCTATTTCATGGGCTGATATTGTTAAGGCTTTTGAGGAGAAGATAGAGAAAGGTGTATTCGATTATCCTCATAGAAGTGTAGTTCAATTTTTAGACTTTTTGCGTTCTTTGAAGGAGATGGAAAATATGGGAGACGAATCAAAAGAAAAAGAGTTAGAGCTAATTGAGGACCGTTTAGATCTATACTTTAATCAAAAGGAGCTTATCGAGAAAGTAGAAGAAGCGAATAGGCAGTTTCAGCAAGATTTTGAAGAATTATCCCAACACCTCCATGAAACCTGGGAAGATAGATTGGATAAGATCTACGATTTCTCTGGTTCTGATTGGATAACCATTCCATCTAGACGAAAATATGAAAATATACTCCCCAAATATTGGTTTCGGGAACCTTTAGAAGAGAGTACAAATACTATGAAAATTTTCTTTAGACATTCTCCTACTACCGATCATTTGCGGGAAAAAGAACTGAGCTTTCGTCTCAGACTTCCTCCAGCAAGGAAAGTCCAAATAAATGAATTTCATTCCGAAAAGTCGTTTAACGAACTGTTTTGCGAAAAAATTGTAGCGAACAAGGAAAGCTTGAAGAGAACGATTGAAGATGTTAGAGGCAAGGAATTCTCTCTTGGAACTGCTAGTGCGCTGATAAAAAAGAGATATGAACTGGATGAGAAGAATCTGTACAAGTCCTATCTGAAAAATCTTGAAAAGGGTTGCGAGGAATTTTGTGAAAATGAAGATTTGATAGAAATCGTCAATGAATGCTTTGAAGAGGCTTTTAGAGAATCTTTCGGTAAAGAGCCTACAGGGGAAAAAGCTAGGTCTTTGAAAAAAAATAAAGAATAGGTCATCTTAAATCTTTGAATGACTAGATTAAAGATTATTGATTAAAAAGCAATAAATAAGAGATATCTTGTATTGAAAATAATAAAAATAGTAGATGGTATTCTAAAAGACAAATATAAGGATAAGATGTAGGTCCAAAATTTATAAATAAACTACTATCTCTATTTGTTTTTACCTGAGGGTAAAAATGGTACTTAAAAAGAACCAAAATGAATACCTTAATGAG
>SL_8KL_010_SEDDRAFT_10001307_pt1 | contig 21601 bp, 14 predicted proteins | sample SodLakKL_010_SED_4_FD_11160 | JGI IMG/M metagenome (IMG submission 11160) | reverse complement strand
GTTTATACCAATACTTTTATAAAGGATAATGAGGGTAATATGGATGATGGAGATTTAGCCTGGACGGGCATCACCCTGGAACATGAATATTTCTATAAAACCTCCAGTGATGCTTTTGGGAAAATGATAGTCCATGACATAAGCTGGGATGATAATGATGGTTGGGAATTGAGCTTCATAACATTCAAAGCTAATGGGAAGGTAAAGAATACCCAGGACAATGTCAGGGTTGGTTTTAATCAATATCTTGACCTGGACACGGGTGAGGCTATGGATGACGATAATGGTTATGCTGATTTTTCCTTTGTTTCTTCCGGGTTTCCCGGGGATGAGATATTTGCGGCCTGGCTAAGGCCAGAAAATGGAGCCATATTCTATGAATGTCAAATGTTTTACCTTACACCCTGAGAGTTTCAGGTGGTGAATAAACCGGGGGGTCTAAATTAATGGGGGAAATTTAGGCTCCCTTTCTTCTTTCTGCCCATTATAAATGAACTGCAATCAACAATCAGTTAAAGAGAGGAGTTGAAAAGGAATGTCTGGGAGCTTCAGGCAGGGCGGGCGGCAAACTCTGCTGCTCCTGCTGATCATATTTTTATTACTGTCCGGGTGCAGCAGAGAAACAGTTTTTTTTGAACTAACCATTGAAGAAACTGGTGGCGGAATTGTTATGTGGGAAGAAGATGGGGTCTGGATAGAAATAGAGGGGAGCACGGCCATAGAAAGAGGCTCCATAGTGGTTTTAAAAGCAGTGCCAGGGGAGGGTTTTGCCCTGCAGGACTGGGAGGTAACTGGATCTGCTTTTGCCCGGGAAGAAGAGAAAATTACTTTCATCTCCTTTGGTGCAGATACAACAGTCAGGGGTATTTTCGCAGTCAAAACAGAGCCATCTGGCTTTGCCGGTGGTGATGGCAGTGAAACAAATCCCTTCCTGGTGGGGAATGCAACTCAGCTGGATAATGTGCGCAATTACCTGGAAGCCCATTTCCTCCAGATTGCGGATATTGATTTAACCCCCTATAGTTCAGGGGCCGGCTGGGATCCCATAGGGGAGGCCCTGGAGGATTGTGAGTTTATGGGTGTATATAATGGAGCATCTTTTTCCATAGGGAACCTGTATATTCACCGGCCTGAAAGTTCCTGGATAGGATTATTTGCTTTTGCCGCCAGTAATTCCCGAATAGAAAATGTAAAACTGGAAGAGGCAGAAATTACCGGCAGGGATCGAGTCGGAGGACTGGTGGGACAGGGTCATCGGGGAACAATAGAAAACTGTATTGTCTCAGGAAAGATAACTGGCCGGGAGAGGGTGGGGGGAATTACCGGGCATAACAATTCCCAGATTAAAGGGACTGTTTTTGTCGGAACTGTTAGCGGGGAAAAGCAGGTCGGAGGGCTGGTGGGATTCAATCGAGAAGAAATATCATATAGTGTTGTCCTGGGGGAGATAACTGCAACTGCCGAGATCGCCGGGGGCCTGGTCGGAGAAAATTCGGTTTTTGGAACCCTGGTGGTGGGGACAATAATAAAAAGCGATGCCAGTGTTTCGGTCACAGGAGGAGAATTGATCGGGGGGGCAGTAGGCTATAATTATGGGGAAATAGAAGATTGTCAGGTTCAGGGACAGGTGCAATGTTCCATCCAGGGAGCGGGAGGCTTTGTGGGCTGGAATAAAGGAGTAATAGAGAGAAGCCTGGCAGAGGTAGAAGTTATGGGATTGGATGGTACTGGAGGTTTTGCCGCAGTGAATGAAGGGACTATTCGGGATTGTCAGGCCACCGGTGATGTTACCGGTGCAACCTGGGTCGGGGGCCTGGTGGGCTGGAATAATCTGGGAGAAGATATAATAAGGAGTTATGCTACCGGTAATGTAACCGGGGAACAATGGGTTGGTGGACTGGTGGGGATGAATAATGGAAATGTTATTAATTGCTATGCTAAAGGAAATGTGGCGGGTAATGAAATTGTGGGCGGCCTTACTGGTGAAAATAAGGATTTTGGTATTACCCATAGCTATGCAGCCGGGGAGGTGACCGGCAACCTATTTACAGGGGGACTGGCCGGGATATCATCAGGAACCGCGATTAATTGCTACTGGGATAAGGATGTTTCGGGGCAGGTTTCTTCCGCTGCCGGCCTGGGCCGAACCAGTAAACAGATGCTGGTTGGTACAGCCGGAGCCTTTATAAAACCCGATGGGAGCGAAGATGAGCACAAGAATGTTAACAACCTCATGTATGATGGCTGGGAGGAAATAATTTGGAATTTTGGTTCTACTGATCAATACCCCTCCTTGGAGTAAGCCAGGGTGAGAGGGGGGGAATGGAGAGGTTTAATAAAGCAACCGGTTGCAATTTCCCGGGATTATTTGTCTTTACAGAAGAATATAACTAAAACTCCTTTTATAATCTGGGGACAGGAGTCTCAAAGCAACAGATAATCCGACATTAAATATAAACTTCAAGCAGGCTTTTTAAGGATAGAACAGGGGGTTTTAGTAATCGGTAATACTTTTTCTCCCGCCTTCGCCTTGCTTAGAGGGGGAGAATTCCTGGTAATTTCGTTAAACACCTGCAGGGCATTAACTTCAAGACCGGTCCTGGCGTTCAAATGTAGTTTTTTGGATAAGAATAAAAAGGGTAATACCCTGTTTTTCTGGCCTGGGAGAAAAATCCATTTACCTGCTCCCTGGAATGTTTACCCCAATAATAAATCGAAAAAAGGGGCCCTGTTAGGGGTGGCCTTTTTTTTTTATTTATTCCAGATCCGGGCTTTTTTCCGGCAGCCCTTTGATCTGATTTTTTTAAGAGGGGGAGTGGAGGTAGTTTTGTCGGGCCGGGGTAAAAAAAATCCCTGCAGGAGAAATTTTTTTTAAAAAAACCCTTTACAGAATCAAAAAAAGTGTTAAAATGAAAGTAAGCACTTACTTACATAGGGGGTTTTAATCCCCCAACTACTCTTCAGGAACAGTTTGAACGGAAAATTATTCTCCAGCAGGGAGCAAACTGTTCAGGAAAGACGGTCCCCTCAAGAGGGATCAAAGGAGGTTAACTTAATGACTGGAAAGAAGAAATGGCAGGAGAAAATGGCTGATTTCTGGATGAGCGCGGTTGTCAGGAGACGCTGGATTACCCTCTCGGTTCTTTTGCTTCTCACGCTGATTGCCGGACTGGGACTGATCCAGGTGGAATTTGATGATTCCTGGGAAAACTGGTTACTGGATGAAGACCCGGTGATGCAGGACACCGAGCGTTTTGAGAAAATCTTTGGGGAGGAACAGCGTAACTTTGTCCTGGTAGAATCTGAGGAAGGGATTTTTAATCCTTCAACCCTGGAATACCTGGAGGAGGTAACTGCAGCCCTGGAGGAACATTTACCCCTGGTAGCGGAAGTTGTTGCCCTGCCCAATATGCCCTACATGGAAATCGCAGATGATGCCCTGCGGATCAGGGATTTAATCCCGGGAGCAATTCCGGAATCTGCAGAGGAGCTGGCTTCCCTGGAGAAGAGGGTTCAGGACAGGCCGGGGATTTTTGGTGACATGGTAACTGAGGATGGCAAGGGAACGGTAATTATCGTTTCCCTGCAGGAGGAAATTCCAGAAAAAGTTTATCTTGATGTGGAAGGACGTTTTAATCACCTGGATCAGGGAGAGACCATGGAAGAAGTGGTCCTGGCCGGAGATGTTTACTTTGAGGACAGGGGGGGGATGGTGGAATTTGGGGATCCATTAATGCTGGTTCCACCTGCCCTCGAGGCCATTCTTAAGGAACATACTTCTCCGGGTATTTCTCCGACTATGGCGGGAATGGCTATTGCAGTTTATGAACGTGAAATGGTCCTGACCGAAGAAATGAGTACCCTTTTAGGTCTGGCTCTTCTGGCCAGCGCCCTATTAATGTTCATTATTTTCCGGGGTTTAAGGCCAATGCTGGCCGCGGTCCTGGTAATGCTTATGACCATTATATTCCTTTTTGGGGCTCAGGGCTGGCTGGGTATTCCCCTGGCCATGCAGAGTCTCATTGTAATGATGCTGGCCATGGTAATTGCGGTGGGCTATTCCATTCACTTTATCAATCATTTTTTACGGGAATTCCTGGAGACGGGCAACCGCAGAGAAGCTATCCATCAGGCTTTGCGGGAAGTGAGCTGGCCCATTATGATTACCGCAATTACTACGGCCATGGGTTTTGTGGCTTCCACCGTTATACCCAGTGCCTCAATCCGGATAGTTGTTCTCAACTGTGCTGCTGCCGCCATATTAACCTACTTCCTGGTTATGACAGTTGTTCCCCTGATATTTATCCTGGGCCGGGATCAGAAAAAACTGCGTTCCGGGTCTGAACGCAATCAGGCCTGGCAGAGGTTCATGGTTCGCTGGGCGGACCTGGTAGTCAGTCGGAGCAGGTGGGTTATAGTGGGTTCTTTAATTCTGGTTTTGATTTTGAGCTTTGGTTTAACCCGGATCAATATTTCCACCGATACCCACGCCATGATTGGAGAAGAGATGGATTTTATTCGAGATGCAAATTATGTTGCCCAACGGCTGGGCTTCCTTTATTCCTATCATGTCCTGGTGGAACTGCCCGAGGAGGGAATGGCCAAGCAGGCCGAGGTCTTACAGGGTTTGGAAGAGTTCGAGGAAGAACTGGCAACCTATCCTGGGACTACCGCCACTGCTTCGGTCAATGATCTGTTCCGGGAAATAAACATGGTCATGAATGAAAACGACCCCGATTATTTCAGGGTACCCGGGGAGGAGGAAGTGATTGCCCAGTACCTGATGCTTTATGAAATGAGCGAGGGCGAGGGCCTGGAAAACTGGGTGGATTTTGGGTATAGCAAACTCAATATCCTGGTGCAGCTGGATTCAACCACTGATGAAACCCTGAATCGGGTTCTGGAAGTGGGGGAGAGAGGTCAGGGATTCTTTCCCGAGGGAACTGAAGTATCACCGGTAGGAGAGATTGCGATGCTTTCCCGCTCCCTCAGTTTTCTGGCCCGGGGGCAGATCAATTCAATTGCTGTTGCTCTGGCTGGAATTACCTTAATTATGATGCTGATTCTCAGGTCAATCCGGACCGGTTTGATTTCCATGATTGGCAATGGCCTGCCGGTTCTGGCAATTCTGGGAGTCATGGGCCTTGCTGGTATTCCCCTGGATATTTTAACCATAATGATTTCTCCCATGGTGATAGGGATTGCAGTTGATGATACGGTCCACTACTTCCTTCATTTTAAAAAGGAGTTTGAGAGAACGGGTTCCTACCGGGAGGCCAACCGGGAAACTTTCCGCAAGATTGGTAAGGCTCTTAGTTCAACTACAGCTGTCCTGGTCCTGGGCTTTTTAATTCTGTCCCTGATTGATATTCAGAGCTTCAAATATGTGGGGCAGATGGCAGCCCTGGGGATTTTTGCAGCTCTCTTTGCCGACCTGATAATTGCTCCCCCCCTGCTCCTATATTTCCAGCCCTACGGTCCGGAAAGAGAAAAAGAATAAATGGTAATGTAGAACTGGCATAGTAGCGGTGGGAAAACAACTGTGGATTTCCCCAAATTTTTCTGAGGAGGAGAGAACAATGAAATTTATGGTGCTGGTTGTGGCTGTGCTTTCCCTTTTGATTTTTCCCGGGTCAGATCTGGCCCGGGCGGGGGAACTGACCGGCTCAGAGATCATGTCTCGGGCCGAGTTCCTGGAGATTTCAGATGATATGGAAGTAGAGTTAAAAATGGAAATTATCCGCAATGATCAGGTGCGTAAGCGGGAAATGATTATGCAGAGGTATTTCGGAGAAAAAACTGAAAAAACAATGGTCCGCTTTACCGCCCCGGAAGAAGTTCGAGGAACCGGTTTTCTCAGCATCACCCATCCCGATGGGGAAGAGGAAACCTGGATTTACATGCCGGCCCTGGGAGTGGAACGCCAGATAGATTCTGATGAACGAGGAGAGGACTTAATGGGTTCTGATTTCACCTACGAGGACATCTTTCAGGCCACTGAAGATTATGAGTATGAGCTACTGGAAACGGTGGAATTAAATGAGCGGAAGGTATACCGGGTGGAGGCAGTTCCTGCTACCGGGGTGGTGGAGGATGCGGTAGACTTTGCCTCCCAGATTTCCTATATTGATCGGGAAAAATTCTACCTGCATCAGGTGCGGTATTTTGATCAGGAGGGCGAGGAAATTCGGAGGTTAATCAGCGCTGATGTCCAGGAAATTAAAGAAGGAACCTATCTTCCCCAAAAAATGACCATGGAAAACAAAGAAAATAAAGGTCGAACAATTTTAACCTATAAGCGGGTGGATATCGATATCGGGCTGGATCCAGAAGATTTTTCCCGGGAAAAGCTGAGCAGTCCCCTGGATTGATAAAGCCGAGGCTGGTATTACCTGCAGATGGATCTGATTATTACCGGGCCGGGGGCAGCAGCAGGTTATTCAGTAACCCGAGGGTTGATGGGGATATTTAATCCCCAAAGGGGAATAATACTTGAAAAACCGGTCCCTAAAAGGGGAACGAAAAAAAAGGAAAAAAACAAGGGAAAAAAGCTGAAGGGAGGAATTAGAACAGGAGTAAAAGAATGAAGGCAGGAGGGAAAGCCATGACCAGAGAAGAAACCCGGCAGAAAATAATAAATGCTGCCCGCAGCCTTTTCTCGGAAAAAGGTTACCGGGGCACAACAACTGCGGGGATTGCCAAAAAAGCAGGAGTTTCCGAAGTAACCCTTTATCGTCATTTCCAGACCAAGAAGGATCTTTTCCGAACCTGTCTGGAGCTGCCTGTCGATGAAGTGTTGAATAGGGACCTGAGTAGTATCATGGAGGCCCAATCCCTGGAAGAGTTCGTGGAGGCGGTGCTGAAATTCCGGATGCAGATCTACGATGAGTATTATGAAACATTTCGGATTATGTTTAATGAACTCCCTTATTCCGAGGATCCCATGTCTTATCTGATGGGTGTTGTTAAAGAGCAGGAAGAAGGTCTGGAAGAAATGATGGGCAGGATGAGGGAACTGGGAGAAATCAAGCGGACCAGGAATTCTTTCATGTTTGCCCTGGCAATCCGAATGGCCCTCTGGCAGTGGGTAAGTTTTCGGAGAATGCAGAAAACAGAGGAAACTGAAATGCCCCTGCTTGAAAGTCAGAAAGATCTTCCCCTGGGGGCTATTTCTCCAGAGCACCTTATATCCGATCTGGCCGAGTTTTATTTATATGGAGTGTCCGGAGAAGCGCCCCGGACAAAAGAGGATGAGCAAAAGACCGACTAGAATTATTGCCCGGTCCGGGGTTGGGCCCTTCAGTTGGAGAAAGAAAAAAACCCGCAGAAATTGATCTGCGGGTTTTGCTGTAGCGGGCAGGAGTTATTCCTGCTGGATTTTTCCGATCAGCACCTATTTATCCACGGCCATTCTCAAGAAGTTAATTTTGGTCATCCGCCCCACGTTAAAGGGCAGGTTATGCTCGCCGTGGTACTGCATGCCGTATACCATTCTTTCCCGGTCCCGGATAATTTCATTGCCCATCCAGTCGGATACTCCGAGAACCTTGTAGTTTTCGGGAATAATGACCACATCCCAGCCGTGGAATTCTGCGGCATAAAAGGGATCGGGCAGCCCATCAAAAATGGGGTCCTCTTTTTCTATGGAGACGGGATAGAGGTCGTCCAGGTCATGCAGTTCATGGGTATAAATTCCCCGGCCCATATCCCGGGCAAAGGTATACCCGTGGGCCATTACCATTAACTGATGGCCTCCACAGATGCCCAGGATGGGGATATCTTCTTCATCCCGGATGAGTTCAAATTCGCCATTGAACTCGAACATGGGGATATTTTCATACCAGCGGCTAAAGCCGCTCAGGATGATAGCAGTAGGTTCTTTGTCCAGTTCTGCAATCATCTGGGGGTTGACCTCATAGTAGGGAACGACCAGGGTTTCCAGGCCCAGGCCTGCACCGTCTACCATGGGGACAATGTTGCCATAACCGGTTCCATCAAACTGGTTGCCAACCACTAATACATAAGGCGAGGAAGGAGCTTCTGGAACCTCGGGCATACCTGGGGAATATAATGCGATTTCATTAATTTTGGGAACTGGACCATGCCAGTCGGATATTAAAAGCCTCAAAAAGCGAGCTTCAACTGTATCAATGTCCTTAACGGACCGGAAAGCATCACTGCCTTCTACCCTGGTTTCCTCAATTTCCTTCCAGGTTTCACCATCGGTACTGTACTGCCAGACATAATCTTTTAAGCGGCCGGATAACTGGGTCCTCTGGCTCAACTGCCATATTTTAGTTACTTCTTCTTTTTCTTCTAATTCAATTTTTACCCAGTATTCATTCTGACTGGAATATCCCTTCCAGTAATCACCCGGGATCATAGCAGGGATAATATTGTCCGAGCCCATCCCGTGGGAGCTGTAAATCTCCTTAATGGGGGTTCGCACCACTTCAGCAAAAGAATCGTTACTGCCCAGGTCAACCTGGAAACGGGGAACAATCCCGCCTGCTTCGCTACCCCAGGGACTCATTTTACCTTCGGCATCCACCAGCCGGGCCCGCCAGTAATAAACTTTTCCATCTTCCAGTTCATCTCCAGGCTCTACCCTTTTACTGGTTACCCGGGGCTCCGAATAATATTTCCCTTCTTCTCCCGGGGTTTCGGGGACCCGGTATTCAATTAAATCGGGACTGTCAAAGTCAGGGCTGGTATCAATCTGGAAAATGTAATTACGGGGTCCTTCTCCCCCTGCGGGACTGTTGAAAATGCTAAGTAAGGGCCGCTCGTTCGTTACAATGGTATCGAGGCGGGGAGTGTTGGTGATTTCCGGGGCCTCTAAATCAGCGGCATTCACCCCTGATGAGAGGGTCAAAATAAAAGCCAGAACCAATAGAAAACAAATCTGCCAGGACTCTTTCTTAAGAACTTGCACCACGATTCCTCCTCGAAAAAATTTTTTGGATCAACATAACTGATCCATACTGGGAGTGTACCACTATACCGGATTTTATACAAAGTATCTCTAAGGGGATGATAGCACCTGGATTGCGGTATAAGGTACTGCAGTCAAATCAGCGGACAGGCTTCAAGTATCTTCGGTTGAAGTCCCGGAATACTGATTCTTTCAGGCCTTTCCTCGAGCGGGGGAGTAGCTTTTGCTATTAACTGGGAAAATATTTTTTAAATTCAGGAATTCAGCCAGGGAAAATTGGATTGAAGTAATAAAAAAATATTTTTTTCTGGAAAACTTATAAAACCGGGAACTTTTTTCCCATACAGTAGATTTGGGGGCCGCAAAAAGTCATGTTCAAAGCACTAGATCCCGATAGTTGAGCGCTGTTACCCATTAGAATACCAGGTGCAAAGGACAGAATGACATTCCCAACTGGGGTTCATAACAAGATTCTAACGGAAATCAAAAGACCTGGTATGGCTGGGAAACCTATCTATCTGTAGACAGCAAAAGTGAATTACCATTAATGTTCCTTCTTTCCCAGGCAAGCAAGACTGAACCTAATTATGCCCTTCCCATTATTGATGATAACTATCTTTGATTTCTGATGGAATACAAAACACCACCGTATAATTGGGTTATGGACTTGGGATATGACGCGCAGGTAATTTATTAGAGGTCGGTTCTATTTATGGAAGCCAGGCCATTATTCCCATCAATAAGAGGACCCCAAAAAATTAGTTTTAGGTGCTGATTATATCCTGCTCTCGTTTTTATTGCTTGATAAAGTTGAATCAGGAAATTTCCTTCATTGGTAAGTTCAATAATTAAAAGGTGCTTTTTTGATCAGAAAATCAAATTTCTGGCTTTGATTAGAAAAGGCGATCCATCATTAAGTCAGGACAAATCTGGACCCCAAAAAAACAATGACCCGGGAAGTGCAAACTCAAAAAACAGAGAACCAGAAAGGCAAATGACTAATAGTATATAGCCCGGGAAAAATTGATTTACCGGCCAGGTTTTTCCCCCATTTTTTATTTCTTCCCCAATTCTTTTTACCGTAAAAAAGCCCCGGCAATATGCCAGGGCTTTTGCCCATAAATAAAATTTTATGGAAGGCTTTTCGCCAGCAGCTTTCTTTGCACCCTTACCTTAGAAGTGTTTTTCCTTCCCGGGAAAATAGCTACCCCTAATTAAGAAGAAACACCCTGCAAAATCCTTTTAGTTTCTATCTCCAGGCGATGTCATTTTTCTTTTTTGTTTCAGGGCTCACTGGGCAATCTGTTCCATCAGAATGCTAGTCATCATGTAAACACGAGCATTTGTAATCAGGTGAGGGGGGCTTTTGTCCAATTCATATACCGCAATCATGGGTACCCTTATTAAATTACCAGTTGCGGGAACACCGGCAAACTCACCAATATGTGTTCCCACAATTGTCCATTCCAGCACGGCATAACCGTTCCCAATAATAAAGTTAAAGTCCTCTGCAATAGCATCAAAAGCCATGGTGTAAATGTAGTTCATGGACTGGATCAACATTTCCTTTCCTTCGGCCAAAATTGCATTACTGGAAACATCAAAAAAGATTACATTATCACAAACGAAGTCATAGTTATGAAACTCTGCAGGATCTTTGGGGGACAGGTAACCCATGATTATCTCCTCGGTAATCTCCAGACCGGGTAATGCTGTTGCAGAACCATAAGCCGTTGCAAATCTAGAAGGACCGTCTGTATTAACTCCATTAACAGTCAAAAGCAAAATGAAAATAATGCAAAATCCGAGAACCCAGCAAAGTCTCTTATTCCCCATAATTTTTCACCTCCTTTCTTTCAGAACATTGCGTTTTTTCTAAATATTCTCACTAATGTTATTTAATAATAATCCATTTTTTGTTATTTGTCAATATTAATAACTGGGGTTTTCTGTAAGAGCGAAAAACTTTTCTTTTGGAAGGAAGGAATCTCCTGAGTAAGCAAATTTCAAGTTTAAAAACCCTTTAAACATCAAACCTTTCGGCATATATAGAACGACTGCACCCCTCTCAGTCGAATCATAATGTTAAGACCCAAAAAACCAAAGAAAAGAGGTGAAGTTACTATTAGGTTTCGATAGCCATTATGTTTAGACAGTCTGTAGACAGCAAAAGTGAATTACCATTAAATGTTCCGTCTTTCCCAGGCAAGCAAAACCAACTGACTGCAATTATGCCCTTCCCATTATTGATGATAACTATCTTTAGTTTCTGATGGGCGGCAAAACACTGCGGTATGATTGGGTTATGGACCTGGGGTATGATGCGCAGGTAATTTATCAAGAGGTCGGTTTTATTTATGGAAGCCAGGCCATATTCCCATCAATAAGAGGACCTGAAAAATAAGTTTTAGGTGCTGATGATATACTGATCTCATTTATTTTGCTTAAAAAGGTTGAATTATTAATTTCACTTATATATAATTAACATATTAAATATTTAGAATTTAATTATCCGGGGGGGAAGAGTTGTGAAGGATGACCGCTATAGGGATATTTACTGGCTGCTAAAGGGTACCACCCAGAGCCTGAAGCAGGAATTACGGAAAAAGTTAGAAGAGCATGGAATTACCTGGCCCCAGTTCCATGCCCTCTATCATATTTCTCCCGGGGGTATTCCCGCCAATGAACTGGCCCGGGAACTATCCTGTAACCCCAGTAACCTGACTGGGCTTATCGATAGAATGATAGAAAGCGGCTGGGTTTTCCGGGAACATTCAGCAGAGGATCGCCGGGTGTGGTTAATTAAACTTACTCCCGCCGGGCAGAAAATGAAGGATATAATTATACCCCGCCATAAAAAAAATATCCGGGAGCGGATGGCGGTTTTGAGCGATAGTGAGCTGGGGCAGCTGGAAAAGCTATTGCTCCAGTTGAAAAATGGAAAAGGCGAGGTGGAAAAAGACGATGAAAGAAATTAAAGCCCTATTACCCTTTGCCCGACCTTTTAAATTCTGGATCCTCCTGGCCACGATTTGTATGATCGTTGTTACCGCAATGAACCTGGCCGGGCCCTGGGCCATTCGGTCTTTAATTGCTACAGTGACCGAGGGGATTGATTCCAGTGGGGGTTTTTCCGAGGTTACCTTCCTGGCTCTGCTCGTAATCGGAATTTATATTATTCGGGCCTTTTCTCGGTTTGGGACCGATTACATATCCCATTATGCTGCCTGGCACATGCTGGAAAGGATAAGGCATTATCTTTACTGTCACCTGCAAAAAATGTCCCTCCGTTTTTACAGCAATCGGCAAACCGGGGAATTGATGTCCCGGGTAATTGAAGATACCAGGAATTTTGAGGTCCTGCTGGCCCATGCCATTCCTACTATCGTGGTCAATGGGGTCATGTTTATTGGAGTTTCGGCCATTCTGTTCCATATGAATTTAACTTTAGCCCTCTATACCCTGATACCCATTCCCCTGCTGGCCTGGCTGGTTTTGAAATTCAGCAAAATGTCCCGGCCCCGTTTCCGCCGGGCCCAGGAACACATTGGAGAGGTTAATGCTCTCCTGCAGGATAATTTTTCCGGAATACGGGAGATTAAAGCCTTTAACCGGGAAGAACAGGCCAGTCAGGAGACCAGGACAAACCTGGCCTCATTCACCCGCTCCATGCTGGATGCCCTGCGTTTGAGCAACGCTTTTCACCCGGGAATTGAATTTGTTTCCAGCCTGGGCAATGTAATTGTGATTTTTTTCGGGGGTCGGCTGGCCCTGCAGGGCAGTATTCCTCTGGAAGACCTGGTGGCTTTTTTCCTGTACCTGAATATTTTTTATCAGCCCATTTCCGCCCTGGGGCGGATCAATGAAGGCCTGCAGCAGGCACTGGGCAGCGCCGAAAGGGTGGTTGAAATATTGAATGAGGAACCGGATATCCGGGACCGGCCTGGAGCAGTTGCCCTGGAAAACCCCCGGGGCAGGATTCAATTCAGGGGGGTTAACTTCAATTATGTTGAGGATATACCGGTTCTGAAGAATATTTCCTTCCAGGTAAACCCGGGGGAAACCCTGGCCCTGGTTGGAGCCACCGGTGTGGGGAAGACTACCATTGCCAGTTTGATCCCCAGATTTTACGAACCGGATTCCGGGCAGATTATTATTGATGGCCTGGATATCCGGGACATTTCTCTGCAGAGCCTGCGGCAGCAGGTAAGCCTGGTATCCCAGGATGTTTTTCTTTTCAACGGCACTGTCCGGGAAAACATTCTTTACGGGCATTCCGAATCGAGCCCCGAAGATGTGATTGATGCGGCCCAACTGGCCAATGCCCATTCCTTTATCTGTCAGCTGGAAAATGGATATGAGACCAGAATCGGAGAACGGGGGGTCAAGCTGTCGGGAGGACAAAAACAGAGGATTTCTATTGCCCGAGCAATATTGAAGGATGCTCCCATTCTGATTCTGGATGAAGCCACCTCCGCTGTGGACACCCAGACCGAAAGACTGATCCAGGAGGCTCTCAATCGTCTAAAAAGGAATAAAACGGCTATTGTAATTGCTCATCGTTTGTCTACCATTGAGGATGCGGATCAGATTCTTGTGCTCCAGGAGGGGGAAATAGTGGAGAAGGGCCGCCATGAAGAACTCCTGCAGGCGGGTGGTATGTACAGCAGGCTGTGCCATGCTCAAAGTACCGCGCGTTCCATGACCGGATAAATATCGTCTCTCTAAAGGAGCACTGCGGGGCTATTAACCCGGGATGCTCCTACCGGAAAGAAAAACCCTATCCACCCCATCCAGGATTGATCCAGAAGGATAAGGCCTATCCTGGATGGGGTTTAATATTATTGCTCGAATTTTCTCATTTTATTTCTCCCGATAAAAGGAAAAACCCCCTTATTTGTGGTAACAGAGGGTTAGGAAGGATAGAAATGTTAAGCCTGTTTCCGGTTTTTTAACAGGGGATTTTTCCCTGCCTTTGTGGAATAATACTAGAGGAAGGGTTGTAGACCGGGGGTGTGGTTATGGTTGATAAAACTAAAAAAATAGATCGAGAATTATCCCAGAAGGCCCACAAAACGGGTTTGAAGTGGGCGGAAAGATGGGTGAAAAAGGAAACTGTTGACCGGACCTCCTGGGAGCATTTTAAGGAGGAAGTGGAGGAAGATGCTTTTCAATCCTTGATTGAAATTCTCTCTTCAAATTCGGAAAAAGAAGCAGCGGAGAATTTACAACTCTGGAAGCTGGAGGGAGATTTGCCCGCAGTTCAGATCCCCTTTCCCCGGGGCAATCCCCAGCTGCCCGTATGGCGGTTGCCCCTGGCGGCAGCCCTGGGAGTCTTTTTGGGTCTTTTAATTTTTGGCCCCCTGTTGGGCCTGGCCGGGATCAGCCAGCAGGAAATTGTCCTGATAACTGGAATGGGGGGAGCTTTTCTGACAACCGGGGCAATTAGTTACCTGGTTCGAAGTCCCCGGGGCCGAAATTTAATGCTGGTGATTGCCGGAGTAGGAGGGGTTACCGCTGCTGCAACTAAAATCATGGGGCTTATTCCCGGCTGGGGTGGTTTCTGGCGCCTTATCTCCGGCCGGAAAGGGAGCAGGGCGTTTCTCCTGTTTCCCCTGGCGGCTTTTCTGGCCCTCATCAGCCGTCCCCGCCTGATTTACCCGGATTATAAGGAGGTTGCTGAAATAATTGAAACCCCCCTTTCTTCCTGGATGAAGATGCTTTTCTTTGCAGGTAGAACTCTTCCTGCCCCCGGGACAACCGGAGGTTCGGAAAAAAAGCACTGGCTACCCGAGGAAGTGATCAGGGCAGCCTATAAAATTCACGAAGCCCCTCCCGATGAATTAGAAACCGCCTGTGAAGAATTGATCCAGGAGATAAAAAAGGCAGGATTTGGGGGTTTTATCGATCAGCCTGCCTTCCTGGGAGAAGAAAAGGGGTCGGATGGAAAAACCTTAAGGTGGTCCGATGATTTTAGGGAACAGTATGATTCCTTTGGCGAGGTGCAGGAGGGAGAAAGGGTTCGAATTGAGGATCCGGTAATTGTGTTTAAGGGTGAAGTGATTAAAAAGGGAATGGTTCGAAAAATCCCCGGGAAGAGGAGGGGGTAGGCAGTGGAAGAAAAGAAAAAAAGAAGTACTGTTGCCATAGATTTTGGAACCAGCAATACCTTTATCAGCAGGTGCCCGCCTGATTCCCTGCAGCCCACGCCGGTTCTCCTGGAAAGCGGTTACCTGGGAATTGAAACCGCAGTCCTTTTCCGACCGGGGAAAAAGAACATGATCGGGGCCCAGGCGGTGCAGACCTGGGGTAATGAAGAGCCCCAAAAAAGGAAGGGAATGGATCTGCGCCTGGGTTTTAAACCAGAAATTCACCGCAGTGAACGGAGCCAGGAAGCTGCCCGGGAATTTTTTTCCGGCCTGCTGCGTTATGGCCGGGAAAGCCGGGTGCCCCTGACCGGAGAATATATTGATCTGTACATGGGTGTTCCCAGCAATATCGGGGAAAGCTATAAAAAAGCCCTGGCTGATATTGCTGATGATGCGGGGCTTTCCCCGGTTAACTGCAAGGATGAGCCCCTGGGAGCCCTGTTATATCACCTTTCCATCCAGGATATTACCCCCAGTGAAACCATGGGCGGAGTTTTAATAGTGGACTTTGGGGGGGGAACCTGTGATTTTGCCCTGATGCAGCAGCTGGAGATAATTGATTCCTGGGGAGATAGCATGCTGGGAGGCCGTTTATTCGACGACCTATTTTTCCAGTGGTTAATTGAGGAGAATCCGGGAGCCCGCGAGGCCATGGCCAGCGAAGGGGCCGATTTTTTTATCCACTGGCAGCGCTGCCGGGAATTGAAAGAGTCCTTTTCCAATTTTATGAGTATCCACCGGGAGGAAAAATGGTCGGGCCGGGTCCCCTATTATGGACAGATCAGGGGGGCCTCCTGGGAGGATTTTATCCAGAGGGCCTCCAATTATACTCCTTCCGAGGAATTCCGGGGCTATCTGCAGGAAATAGGGCGGGAAGACCACCGCCTGTTCGAAGAGGAAAGTATTAACCTTATCCAGTGGTTCTCCTCCGAGTTTAAAAAAGCTTTAACTCATCAGGTGCCCCTCCACAAGGTTATTCTATGCGGGGGAAGTTCTTTATGGCCGTTTGTGGGAGAGGTAATTGAAAGATCTCTCCGTCTGCCTCCCGAGGCAGTTTTAAGGTCGGATAATCCCTATGCTGTAATATCCCAGGGCCTGTCCCTGCTGCCCAACCTGGAACGGCGCCTGCAAAAAGCCCAGGCCGATCTGCAGGAGGACCTGCCCCGGCTGATGGAAAAACAGGTAAAAGCAGAAATTATTGATCCCATAATCGATAAAATGGTGGACAGCATTTCCCGCCGGGTTTCCACGTTAATTGTGGATGAAAAGCTCCGGGATAAACTCCTGGAATTTCGGGATAGTGGAGGCAGTCTCTCTGAACTGGAGGCCGGCCTGGCTGCAGAAATTGAAATCAGCCAGGAAGAACTGGGCCAGGCAGTTAACCGGGAAATTGAAAAGGTAATGGAGAGATTGCAGCTTAAACTGTCCAGGGAGATTCGGGACTGGTTCCAGGAAAAGGGTGGGATTAAACCCATTACCGTCCGGGGAAGAGAGGAAAAACCGGGTTACAGGGTTCATTTACAGCAGCCAGATCTTTATGAAGGCAGCCTCCTGGGGAAAATAGATACCATAATGAGAGGCCTGACCGGCATCATTTTGTTTATTGTCTTTGAAGCGCTGATAACAGTGGGACCGGTGGGACTGGCCAGCGGACTGATTGTGGCCCTGATCATACCTTTCCTGGGCCTGCGGCGTTCCCGGGAGAAGATTAAACAGATAAAACTTTCTCCCAAAATCTCCAGGGTGGTTTTTTCCCGAAAAATGATTGATTATACCATTAACCGGACCCGAAAACAGATCAGCCGAGAGGTTAAAAAAGAACTGGCTGAGCGGATGCAAAAGCCCCAGGAGCAGCTGCTGGAAGAAATCAATGAAACTATTGAGCGGGAAATTAATTCACTTTCCCAGCTTAGCGCTCTTTAAGTTACCCGGCCTGAAGGCAACTGATTCAATAATAACCTGTTTGACAAAAAAAATCCCGGTCCTGATTAGAGGGACATGTCTGAAATAAGGGGAGAAGGGAAAGGGGGGAAAAAATGGAGGAAAAGGAAGTAAGGCGCAGTTTTGTAACCCTGATCAAAAACCTGGAAAAAACAATTGCTGACATTAGTGAATACAGTGCCGATCTCTATAAAAAAGAAAAATATGAGGAGGCCCGGCTGGCCCGGGGTAAAATAAGGGAGATAAAAAAGGTTAAGGATGAAATTGAAAAACAACAGGAACGATGGGAACAAATATGGAGCCCGGGTTCTTCTGATGCTACCCTGCAGCCCGTCCGGAAAGGGAAGAAAAAGAAAGCCCTGCCCCGGGGCCTGCAGACTCCAGAAAAGGAATTCAAACTGCCCATTCTCCAGGCGGTAGAGGAGCTGGGGGGCAGTGCAGCAGTTAATGAAGTGTTAAAAAAGGTATTTGAAAAAATGAAATCCCGTCTCAACAATTATGATTTACAACCCATACCTTCTCATCCAGATAGATTTCGCTGGGAAAACACCTCGATGTGGTGCCGGCAGCGACTGGTTGATGAAGGTTTGCTGGCCTCCCAGAGCAGTAGGGGTATCTGGGCTATAACAGAAAAAGGGAGAACCCTCCTGGAAAAGGAGCGGATGAAAAAAAATGCCCCCACCCTTTTTGATCCCGAAGGGGATTGAGCCCCAACCGGAGAAGTGAAGGACCCCTGTAAATTGCTGTAGTTTAGCACCGGAAAAAGGGGGGACAGTTCTTGCATCCCCCCTGGAGGAAAACACCCGTTATTTTTTAACTAACGGGAAAAGGCTGCCCAAAATAGGCTGAGGAGGATTTAAATTGAGCGGCTATCATGGAAGAATTCTTGATTTGAACCTGAGTTCAGGAGAGATGAAAGAAGAAAAACCGGAGCCGACAATGCTGCGCCACTATATTGGTGGCTCGGGACTGGGAGCGCGTCTGCTCATGGATAATACTGATGGCGATACCGACCCCCTGGGTCCCGGTAATATTTTGATTTTTGCTACCGGCCCCCTGACCGGTTCCCGGGTCCCCACCTCGGGCCGGCATGCGGTGCTGGGAAAATCTCCCCTTACTGGAGTGTGGGGGGAGAGCGATGTAGGGGGTAATTGGGGGACGGCTTTAAAAAAAGCAGGATATGATGCCCTGATAATCAGGGGCCGGGCTCCTCACCCGGTATATATTCACCTGGACGAGGAGGGGGCCCGGATTGAAAATGCTGATCACCTCTGGGGACAGGATACCTTTGCCACTGAAGTTCTATTAAAGCAGGAAAAAGGCGAAGGTATTGAAGCGGCCTGTATTGGGCCCGCAGGAGAACAACAGGTGCTCCTGGCCTCAATCATGCATGATGGCCGTCATTCCAGGGCGGCAGGCAGAACCGGCCTGGGTGCAGTAATGGGTTCCAAGAACTTAAAAGCCCTGAGTGCGGAAGGTCAGAGATCAACCCCCCTGGCCCACCCCGGGGAGCTGAAAAAAAATCTGGGGGAAAAGGTCAGGGGCATCCGGGAGAATCTGGTTTTTCTCAGTGACTATGGAACCACGGGGGGTATTATCAGCCTGGAGGAAACAGGGGATCTGCCTATCAAGAACTGGTTGCAGGGAAAGTGGCCCCAGGTTGAAGCCCTTTCCGGGGAGAAAATGGCTGAAACCATGCTCAAGAAGAAATTTTTCTGCGGGGCCTGTCCCATAGGCTGCGGCCGGGAGATAGAGTACAGGTCCGAAAAGTTTGGCCCTATAATGGGTGCCGGACCAGAATATGAAACTGTAAGCACCCTGGGTTCATATTGCCTGGTAGATGACCTGGAAGCTGTAGCTGCAGCCAATGAACTCTGCAACCGGTATGGAATGGATACCATATCCACCGGGGCAGCAGTTGCTTTTGCTATTGAGGCTTTTCAAGAGGGACTTATTGGTGTGGAAGAAACCGGGGGCCTGCACCTGGACTGGGGTGCGGGGGAAGCTGTTGTAGAAATGGTGCGGCAGATAGGGGAGAAAAAGGGACTGGGAGCCCTCCTGGGCCGGGGAGTTAGAGCAGCTGCGGCAGAAATAGGTCCCCGGGCCGAAGAAATGGCGCTGCATGTTAAAGGACTGGAACTTCCGGCCCACGACCCCCGGGCCTTTAACAGTGTTGGCCTTTCCTATGCTACTTCCAATCGGGGGGCCTGTCACCTGGCGGGGATGACTCATGCCCTGGAGGGATCTATTCCCCTGCCCCAACTGGGTTACCCCGAAATCCCGGATAGATTCGGCACCGGGGGTAAGGGACAGCTGGTAGCCCGCATGCAGGATTTGATGGGCTTATTTGATTCCCTGAAACTGTGTAAATTCTTGCTTTTTGCAGGAATTGAAGTGGGGGATTCCCTGAACTGGTGTAACCTGGTGACCGGCTGGGATCTGGATCAAAAAGAGTTTTTAAAAGCCGGGGAAAGAATGTTTAATCTGAAAAGAATGTACAATGTGGGATGTGGGATCAGCCGCAAGGATGACCTTTTACCTCCCCGGGTTTTAACTCATCCGCGAGGAACCGGTGGAGCTGCACATAACCTGCCCCGCCTGGGGGAAATGCTCCGGGAATATTATGAATATCGGGGGTGGGATGAAATGGGTCTTCCTACCCGGGAAAAACTGGAGGAACTGGAGCTGGAATACCCATGGGAACAATAAGGGTGGAGGTGGAGTTAAAGGGTCCCCTGGCCCGGCTTGCGGGAAAAGAACAACTGGAATATCAGGTTAAATCAGAAGCCCTTATCCGCGATCTCCTGGGTTTAATCGGCCAGGATTTCCCTGCTCTGCAAAGATTTTTACCCGGGGATGAGGGGGAACAATATGGCCGCCACCGGGTCCTGATTCTGCAGGAAGGGCAGCCAGTTAAACTGGATCAAAAATTGTTCCCGGGCATGCGGCTCAAAATAATGCCGCCGTTAACCGGTGGTTGAGCGAGGTGATAGTATCGATAAAAAGCTTTTTTTTGGCTCAACCCTGGTCCTGTTTGGCCCGGGTAAAATTGCAGAGACAGCAGCAGCCCTGGCCGGGATAACTGATAGGCGGGCAGGGGTCCTGGTGGTTCATGACCCTGGCAGCTGGCTGGAACCTGTCCTGCAGGATCTGCTGGAAAACCTTAAAGCCCATGGCTTTTCCCGGGTGAAATTATTCAGTGGCCTCAGTCCCAACCCTCGCCTGGTCGAATGTGATGAAGGCCAAAAATGTGCCCGGGATGGAGATTGCCGCCTGATTATAGCCCTGGGGGGAGGTTCGGTTATTGATGGGGCTAAAAGAATTGCCCGGGAGGCGGGAGGAGAAATAATGGTGGCCATCCCTACCACCGCCGGCACCGGTAGTTATATTAATGAGTGGTCAGTGCTTTTAGATCAGGAAAACTGCAGGATCAGCATACCCTGCCGCAGCCCCGATCTGGCCGTTGTAGATCCGGTGCTGACGGTTTCCAAGTCACCGGCTTTAACCCTTTTTACTGCAGTGGATTGTTTTGCCCATGGCCTGGAATCATACCTGGGGCAGAAAGAAGTTAATGAAGCCCGGGATAGTGCTCTGCAGGGCTGCAAAATGGTTGTTCAGAATCTTGAGCCCGTCCTGGAAAATGGTCGAGACCTGCAGGCCCGCAGTAAATTATTCTGGGCAGATCTTTTGACCGGGGAAGCAATGCGCCTTACCGGCCTGGGTTTAATCCACTGTATTGCCAATATCCTGCCTGCCCTTTACCCCCAATATTCTCATGGGCAGATCTGTGGGGCCCTGATGACAGCGGTCTACAGTTTTAATGCTGAGGGGGTTGATCCGGATAGAAGAGAAAAAATCGGGCCGGTACTGGAACAAATGGATAAACTCTTTCAGCAGTATATGCAGCAGTTGAAGGTCCCCCCGCTGATAATCAGAGATGAGGATGTTGAAAAAATTAAGGAACTGGCTGCCGCCAATATCAATGGAGCCAATAATCCCCTGCCGGTAACGGTTGAAGCAGTCCAGGAGGTTATGGAACAGGTTTTCCTGGTGGAAAGGGGCTGAGCTTTTGATTCCCAAATGATAATAACTTAAAAAGCGCTCCTGTTGCAGGAGCGCTTTAATAATGAGTTTTTTCGGGTAGAAAAAAGGTTCTCCTCCAAAACAGTGGAACAATTAACTGGAAATAGTTAGGGAAAACCTGAGCAAGCTTGCTTGATTTTCAAAACCAGGTATTCATAGTCATGGTAACCAAATGCTTTGCGAATGATAACCTTTATTTTGTTGTTAATCCCCTAAAGCTTACTCGTGTGAATAGGAAAATTATCATGATTCAATATTCCTTCCTTGTGCCTTTTCAGTGTTTCCACCAATTTAGCAAGCGGCTTTAAATCTGTTTCTATAGCTCTTTGACACCAATTATCCAGTTCTTCAGACATCTCCTCGCGATTGCGGTTTCTCCAGACCAGTTTCAGATCCTCCCTGAGGATATATACTTTTGCCAGGTTTTCATTGGCTTCCAATAACTCTTCAAGACGGATCTGTTCTTTTTCTTTAAGATTTTCACGGTTCTTTA
>SL_8KL_010_SEDDRAFT_10001306_pt1 | contig 21603 bp, 24 predicted proteins | sample SodLakKL_010_SED_4_FD_11160 | JGI IMG/M metagenome (IMG submission 11160) | reverse complement strand
TTGTAGCATGGGAATCATCGTCAGGTGAATCAAGTGATATTATTTTATTACCAACCATATCCAAATCTGATGTCAAACTCATACCATCAAATGTTGGACTTGCACTTTCACGCAAATCTTGGTCGGTTATTCTAAGTTCCCAGCCATTCTCATTATCCTCTTCTTCTGGATCGACACATTGCCAAATAATATCAACATCACCGTCTTCTTGTACATAAATAATTCCTTCTTTTACAGGGTGTCCATCTTCTCCGAAATCATGATTCCAAGGTTCATCTACACCTCTTGATACAATTGCTGCTAGTTCATCACCGTATATTCTATTACCTGTATTCCAATCCATTTTATACACCTCTTTGTACAAATATTTCCCATATGTATGTTATATCCTCACCATCTTGAACTTCAATTCCGTCTCCTAATACTACCCTTGCTAGGCAAGTTCTATCTAGTCCATGTTCATCATCTGCTAATACGGCTTCATAATGTGTGTTTGGGTCGCATTCCTCGAATTCGGCAACAAATCTTGTTATATATTGATCTACGCCTGGCATATCCGGTGTTAATACCTCACTGAGTTCTACGGATATTTCTTCTTCCTCTAAAACGTTTCCTTGGATATCTTCCATATATTCTTGTGTTTCATCATTACCATCACCTATCGTAACATGTGACATCGGTATGATGTCCCCGTCCTCAAAATCACTTTCACCGCCTGCCGATTCATTACCATCTGTATGATATAATAATAATCTTGCCATTCTTTCAAGACCAACGTCTAATATCATATTTGTTTCATTCACTATTTTTCCATTTTTCTTAACTTTAACTTTTCCTTTTAATGTTATTTCTCCTTTCATAAATATCAACCTATTTTATTTTGTGAACCTAATTTAGTTATACCTACTCTATGAATTGCCATATCATGAATACCATCATGCGTATAATCATTATCACTTAATGCACTAAATTTGGAATGACCTTGCTTTCTCCAATTCATTTCATCATCGACTACAAAACTATCCGATAAGTAAATTCCTGATAATGCTTTAATACCAGCTGCCTTACTTCTCTGGACAACAAAGTCAATTAATCCAATGTCAATAGGTTCATCTACTAACGCATTCGGATCAACACCATAAATAATAACTCCATATTTATCATCAACTTTAATGCCTTCAACTAATTGTACATATTGTTCATCGATGTACGGCGATAAGGAATGGATTATATGATTATAAGTACCTCCACCTTCAAAGTCATTGACATAATTTAGTGCCCTATCACGTATTTCACTTAAATTTTCGTCTAACCTTCTGATTATACCTATAGTTTTAATTAATTTGTCAATGTCACCTAAGTCATCTGAAGTGGGATCTTTATGATCATCAACAGTATCAATATAATGTTGTTTTTTGATCATATTCGCGGTTTCCATCCATTCATCAAGCTCGATGGTAATCGTCTTCAAGTATTTTAATATATTTGATTCGTCATTCATATTTATCCCAAAATTCGGGTAAGTTATCTTTCATATTCTGTTCAAATGCTAGCGCAACAACGACATCTATTGTATCTTGACTTCCTTGTTCACCTACTTCCCACTCAACATCTACTGTAATTATATCATTCATATGGTCAATATATGCCTTCACAGGATAATTATATGATATATCAGGAAGAGCGTCAGTTGTTGTGTTAGCATTAAATTTTGCAAATGCTTCTTCATCCTCTCCAATTACTCTAATGTAATTAACTTCTTCTAATTCTAGTATGTCATATTCGGTGATATTATGTAGGAAATTTTTTTCTTCTTGATTTATAAGTATCTTATCTGCATCAAAGTCCCATTTAACTTTGACGTTATCAATTGGTGTTACAAAAACATCAATGGAATATTTACCAATACCTAACGGTACCTTTCCTTGTTTTCTCCAAGATGGGACGATTATAGGACTTCTACACTTCCTTGGTTCCTCATCCAAACATTCTGGTAAAGCATCATATCTTCGTAAAGGACCTTCATTCTCTACGTTTATTTCAAAAGAACCATGCTTCAATGTTATATTATGCATGTTAGTTCCTTCATCAATTTCACCTACCTTCTGGTTTAACTTTACGAACTCGTCAGTTACAATATCGGGTTCATGCAGACGTGGATAATCTTCACCGCTTTCTATATGCCATGTTTCACCAGTCCAACGATTTAGTACTTTGATATTCCATGGCTTATGAAGTTTCTTATAATCTCTAAAATTATCATCAGTATACATACGAATATTTTTCATATCACCATCTAATTCAGTACCAACTACCCTACCGCCTCGTGTTCCTTCGTCCGTATGTATGAGGGACTCAGTACTTACTAATGCCATAGAATCAACAATTGTACCTTGATTTAAGCCTACTAGGTGACCTAATTGAGATCCAGCAATACCTTCAATGGTAACTATCGTATAGCAATGTTTAATTGTTCCTTCATTTGAAGAAACTAAACCACCGCCATATCCTGAATCCTGAACTGATATATAATCGCTAATAACATAAGAATTTTCTATTGTTCCACCATTAAAGGATACGAGCCCTGCAGTATCTTCGCCGCCCTCTATAATTGGATATTCTACATATACATTTTCAATTTTTCCACCATTATGACTAAATAACGAATTATAATTACTTCCTGATCTATCTATCACTAAATCCTTTATAGTGTATCTATTGGCATCAAAAACCCCACTAAAAATATTACCACTATCACCTATAGGGTCCCATCCTTCAGGATTTTCACCTATATAATCACCATAACCGTCCGTATTTTCATCCAGATTATTAACAAGAATGAAGTTAGCTTCTAAATTATTTCTAACATCATTTAAATGATGCCAATTTTCAATTTTATATGGATCTAGACTAGTTCCACTACCTTCACCGCTAAATGACATTATACCAATTCCGATGTTATATCTATATTATCTTCTATACTTTCAATTGACGAATTTTCATTAGAGTCTATTACGACATTTTCACTGTACAAATCCTGAGGATCTTTACCTAATTTAAGTTGTGTCACGTCGTATACCCAATCACCTACATTAAATATTACATCATACATTTTCGAATATAATACATCATCACCAGCACCTCTGCTACCTACATAATCTTGTATAGCCTGACCAATCATTTTATGTGCATCCCTTCTTGGAGGCGCATCGTCAGTTCTTTCAAAATTAACCTCCACATATATTTGTACAATATCAACAGGATTTATATCATATGGGATTCCAAATGCTCTCGTTGCATCAATTTGTTCCTTGACTTCATCCTTAATTTGTTCATATTCAGCTGATTCTATCACAATACTTAAACTTCTATCATCTAATTCTTCGATTGATACTGATGATACTTGATCCACTTCTAATATTGCAGCTTCCAATGCATCCAATGTAGCCTTACCCATCCTATCCAATTGTTGTAAAACTCTTGCTCTTAATGCACTATCAGTCTCAGGTCCGGAACCTCCCAATGTTGGTCTCCAATTAACAATTTGAGATACTGCCATATCTACCGGCTCTACTACTGATTGGGATGCCACATTACTTTGCGTCCCAGATTCTATCGCCATTATGGGTATATTACTATAGTAATTTGTATCATAAGGAACATTTGACCAATATTGCATCCAATTTTGATGTACCAGTGGTTCGACATCATCGTGTGCATTAATACATACGTAAATTTCGTCTTGATCCTGATGCTTTACATGATCCCCTATTTCATATTCTACACTATCCGACCAATAGGATATTTTATTTTCTACATCTGCTTCAGGATCTAAATGAATCCAATCATCACGTCTTATATCATCACTCGTTGAAAATCTAGTACCACCGGAAGTTTGTGCAATTGAACCCTCACTAACATTAACATCAACGTTATTATATAAATATAACATACCCGTTGAGTTGGTTGCACTTTTTCTTTCAACACCCATCAATAACGCAATTCTATCTAACGATGTATTTTCTGCTGTTGTTAAATATGAATTATAATACATATGCTCCGCCATTTCCCACATCCTTGCTATTTCTAAAGCATATGTTTGTAATAATTGCATCAATGGTGATGTTGGTGATAAATCAACTTGCTCACCAAAATATTCCTTAGCTCTTTCTTTTAAATCCTCAATTATCCTTGAATACGGTTTTCTTTCAAAACCATCATCAGTTACTCCATATTTCATTTTTAATCACCAATAGTCAGCTCAATTTCATAATTTTCATCATCAACAATAATTTCTAAAGTAACATAAGCAATTCTTTCAGTGTCGTCCATTTGTACATCAATTTTATCAACTAATAAAGGCCTATCATAAAATTGAAGTGCTTCTAATATACCTCTTTTAATATTACCTTCTGTTGGGTATCTTATAATTGGAATCCACTCGACACCCATATCCCTATCAAATTTATTAGAACCTTTAATAGTATATAATATCATTTTAATATCTTGACCTATTTTATCAGGATATTTAATTATAGAAAAACTATTATCCTCCATTTTTAAATCCCAATCATCCGTCATTTCTAAAGTTTTCATTATTACACCTTTATATTATTGTTCGTCTTATTTAAATGTTTTGGAATAATTACCACAATTCTACCTTTTTTTGACCATTATCAGGTACATTCAGAACAAGATAAGTATTTTTGTCCTGCGAATATTCATCTATCCAAATACACCATGCACCCTCATTTAAAGTCGGTTCATCACCACTTTCTATTATCCTTGGATACGCTAAACCTCCACTCCAATCTAATTGGTCAATATTGTCTATATCTTTACCATCCATATCTAAGTCATGTTGTGCCGGAGTTGTAAATAAACTATCAATATCCTCCTGTATTTTACCACTCACATTCGCGAGAGTATCTGATGCGTGCTGTTCTCCACCAATTTTATGTGGATTACTAGCATATATTTCGTCTAAAATTACAGTTGATGTTGGTAGCGTAATATTTGCGCCAGTATCCCCACCATAATAAACAGTAACTTCATCACTCGACGGTTGTTGCTCCCTTCTCATATATAATTTAAATACAATACAACTTCCTTCATCCATTTCATGATATGGTAATCTGCCAGAAACTACAATAGATTCCCTATCTGTTATCAATTTAGAGGGAGCACTTTCTATTAAAAACTCCTCAGTCTCATCATCTTTTTTTTCGTAAGCTCTATAAAACAACCTAACTGCCCTTGTACCATCTGTTCTTTCTGCATCTATTGTAAGAGAATAAATACCTGCTAATAATTCCGTTGGTAAATAATCTTCAGGACATACCCAACTTTGTATATGATAATCATCAGCATTTGAACCACTTACACTTATACTTTGTTCAGGTATATCAACAGGTTCTAATGATGTTTTCTTATATTCGCCATCGTCAGGGTCATTTACACCAGTATCTTCATTGGTTAAAAAATAATTTATACTCAAGGATGCGACTGCAAAATCAACATAGGATTTATCAGTTAACAATTTGTATGACAAACCATCGTGTCTATAGACACCTTCAATTAATTCATTTTCTGGGGGTGTAAAATATATAATAGAACCTTGTTCATCAGGTGCATCAATTAAATCATCGTATTGAGGTAAAATTTGTCTTAATTTTGTTTCTACCTCGTCAGGGTTCAATGATGTGCCACCAGTTTCCTCACCACTATGGTTATGTTTTTCTAGTTCATAATCATTTGCATTCCACTCTACAGTATCTAGTTTATCATGTTCATTTGGACTCATAAATCCGGCGTTGTCTGAATCAACTAGCCCATGATGAGTAACTCCTACGTTACCTATATGGTCCTCAACAACTGATTTTGCAACTAAGTCTTCATCAGATACTTTAGTACTTAACTCTTCTAACGTATTACTTGAATGTCTATCTCCTGCAATATCATGGACTTCAGGTGTTGTAGTACTTGTAAATGTTAATCCGGATTCATCATCCTTTATCATAACATATTGACCACCAGAATCCTGATATGTTTCCGGCGTATCGGTTAAAGTTGTAAAACTACTGATACCTAATTCATAATCTATGATGTGCCATTCACAACCATGGATTGATGCATTTATATCATTATTAGATTGATCATAAAGTATATCCCCTGATCCTTCATTCATTGGGTACAATACTTTTACATTACCCCATCTATCCCATATTTGAAACCTACTTATACTACCAATAAATTTATATGAACCATCAGTATCGCTTCCCAAATACATATCTCCTAACGGTTCATCTATCGTAGTAGTGATATTATTTGTTTCCTCATCATCTAAATAATGAATTAAATTAGTACCGTCATACACTATTTTCCTTACGTACCAAGTATGAGGATTAACATCTGTTATGGTTTCTACTTGGATTTGTGTTCCATCAAACCACGAAAAGTGAAAATCACCGTCATTCTCATACAACCTAAGAAATGTATCGTTCTCACCGTCAATATGCATATGCGTATTATTACTTTCAAGATCATTTGAATATACTCTCATTTCGATGGAAAATCCGTTGGATGAGAAAACATTGCTTGCATCTTCCTCTATTTCAACATAACATTCACCACAGAAGTTTAATGCAAATTCTTCCCTCCATCTCAATCCTTCGATTTCAACTGAATCACCCGATATCAGTATGTCATTACTTGATATAATTTTAATTCCGTCAGGTATTTCAACAACTGAATCATTAACAGTTTTCCCAACATCTTTATCTAATGTTATACCTGGAAATGCAATAGCATCCTGCATTTCAAATTCTTCATCAGCATTGATTGTAAATTGACCATCGACTTCAAAAATTTGTTCATTTGCCAGACATTCCAATGAATATTTGCTAAAAAACAGCATTACTGTATCGCCTTCAGACACGTTAAATAAGAATTTAGATGAAGATGATTGTGGATATAATAACCTTACATTTTCAATCGTTATAGGATCCTCAGTCCATTTAACTTTTAATTTTACATCTACTTTCATCCTTTTTTTATGCACACGATAAATTACACCAGGTACTGCAGTCCACACACTACCCATCATTCTTCTAAATAGTCTTTTGACTAATTTTCTTGGACTCTCACGTGCCATATTCCACAACCTTTATATATACCTTCGCATAATGTTTAATGGGCCAACGGAAGGAGGGATTTTCCTTTTAAACTAGCCGAAACGTGGTCTATTAACATCTCTAATTTCGTCTTCAGCGAAATATACCGAACTTTCGACCATTTTTATTTCTAACGATGTAACAGCATCACCTTTTGAATCAACATCGTGTTCAAACATTTCAACCATGAAGTGATCAACTTCCTCATGTCCTGGTCTTCTTAATTCAATTATAGATCCAGTAGCAATTGACGGTAAAAATACACATTCAGCTTCATATAGATCTTCATCGTCGTCATCTTCTTCAGATGATTGCGCGGGAGATATTTCTTGTAAATCTTTCCCAAACGTTAGCCTGTATCCTGTCCTGTAGTTATAATCATCAATAACAACGTTTACTCTCATCCCTCTAAAGTTATATTTTAATGATTCTTCTAAATGTTTGTTTATATGACCAATTAATTTCTCTAACCCGTCCGATAACGTTCCAGTTAATTCCAGTTTTTCATGCGTTCTAACATAACTTCCATCAGCATATTTTGTTCCTTGTATTTCGCCAATAGGAACTGAGGCATTACGACAAAGACGTTCAATGGCCTTATCAATTCTTGTGTCGGCCAGTATCGTAACATCAACATCACGTTCCTTAACCCTTCCACCTTCTGCTTCAATTTCTAAAACAGAATCACTGGGCTCCTCATGGTATGATATGGATGATATAGGACCCGCAAAAATTGTTTTCAAATCAGGCCCTTTAGGACCCATATATCCTGATTTAACAATTATGTTATTTCTATCACCTTCCGAAGATGAAAATCCTAATTTTTTCCAGTCCTTCTCTTTTTGGGCACCCACAGTTTTCTTCCAGGTGCTTGGAACATTGTATATTTCACAATCTAATTCTAATTGGGGGTCTTCATCTTCGGAACTTGCATCTTTTGTAGAGACGTTAAAATTTATTTCATATTTATCTTCCCACTCATCTATATTATATGGAAACTCGCCGCGAATTATCGTATTTCCCTCATCATCCACGCTTTGTCTTAATGAAATATCAGCGGACCTAAACGTAGCCCAGGTTGTATATAGTTCATCTTCTTCAGGATCTACTTTATCGGCCTCTTCTGGTATTTTATAATTTTGGCCCACTATATGCCTTTCTAATGTTGGTATTATACCAAGCGTCCGGCCTATTTCCCGTTCAACTTCAGGAACCGTTTTAAGAAGTGCCACTTTTTGTATTTCAACTTCTGTTATTCTACCAAATTGTACCATTTAATCACTTATCCTAAAGTCTTCATCTATTATCCAAATATTGAGTTTATCTTTTTTAATTGTTTTTCCCCAATAACTAAATAATTTCTCATATGTTTCAGGGGAATACACATGGCCAAAACTTTTTTCGTTTAGTCTACCAGTATGAATTGTTCTCTTATCAAGTTCTCTTTTTATTTTTATTATAAGTGAATCATCAATTGATGACCACCTATACGTTACTTCATACGTTCTACCTTTATAATAAAATTTGTTCCTTTGCGGGAAGGGTAAATTTTTATCCCATGGTAATTTTTTTGTTAATACATCTCCCATTTTATCATCCACCTAACCTACTAATCCATCCTTCTTCTTCTTCTACTTCCCAATCATCATCTACTTCTATGATAACTGTAGCTACTTCTTTATCCGGTGCCGGTGTTAAATTAATATCATCTATACTTTGTATTTCATGTTTTTGTAGTGTCGGTTTTTGTATACTCATCTTCTGAAATGATACATCAATTTCGTATAAGTTTCTCGAATCACTTGTTTGGGTAACAGAAAAATCAGTGATCATCAAGTTATCCATCATATTTGTCAGATTTGTCATATCGTTAATAGGTACACTGATATTTGATTCTATTGTTATTAAATGATCCTCCTCGGCCAATACTGCAATTTTATTTAACGTCGCATCTCTATCTTTTTTACCTATCATACCTGAAATTGAAAACTCTAATTCATCATCAATTATATGCTCTACATTCCTTGAATAATCACTTGTAAATTGAGGCGATACTGCAAATGCAGCACTATGTGAATCTACTAACGGTAATTCTATTTCTATATCATCTTGTTTCGATTTAATAACTACTATATCATGCGATGTAGGTTCTACCAAAATGGCCACCAACTCCAAAAGCTTTCATCTTCTTCAGCTTCAGCTGATTCTGGCTCTGTTAATACAACTGTTTCAAAATCTTGATCACTTGGTACATCATGATACTCTTCGTCTTCATATAAAGCTTCAATCGTAATAGGTGAATAAACATCAATTTCGGTTAATGTCATATCAAATTGATACATATTTTTACTTACAATTTCATCAACACTTAATTCCGTTATTATACATGCATCTAAAATTATAGGATCTGATTCGAATTTTATAATTTTTTTCCTTCTATGTAGTTCGTATAATGCATTTAATTCCGTATCTCTATTTGATACCATTTCCCCATCTTTCCATTTTGTTCCTAAATGACCAGAAAGGTTAACTTCAATTGGGTTTGTGGTAGCAATAATATCAGTAGATGTAGGTGTTGTTAATTCTTCACTAATCGGGCTTTCAGCTATTTGTCTTTCATATGATACATCCAACGTCTCTATTTTATCTAATTCAATTATTAAATCTAACTCTCCTCTAACTTCAATTATAGGATTTCGGTTTTTTGCATGGATACGTGGCCGTAACTCTTCAATTGTTATACCGCGCCTTCCACCATCAATAAAATGTCTTTCTGGTATCATCATGTTTTCTTAAACTCCCTATTCCATTGATAAAGTGCTTTTTCAACCGCATCTTCAACTAACTCAGCATGTTCGTCTGCACTCATACTTTCATCGATTGTCGTATTTAAAGTTATGTTTATCTCACCTGGCATACTACTTGTGGGTTGCACAGGGCCAGCTTGTACTGTTGAAATCTGGCCTATGTTACCAAATCCAAGCATTCCCATCATTTCTTGTAATCCTGCAAACATTCCCGTTATTTGCCCGATGCCGGAACTAAAAGCGTCAACAATCCATGAACGACCTAAAGCGCTCATAACTCTTCCGCCAAAACTTCTTAAGGATTCGCCCGCACTTTCGAATGCCCCTGATACACTACTTCTTATAGCACTGCCTATCCTTGATAATCCACTAAGTACATTTGGAATTCTACTTAGTAAGTTATCAAATGCATCAGCAACTGCATTAATTAAATCCTTTATAACCTGCATTGGGTCAGATAGGTACTCAAGTATTTCAGCAAATGACCCGAGTTTACCTAATATTGGGAATTTACTACCCAATTCTTCTAGAAGCTTTATGAGTTCGATTAATGGCCATAAAAGGAATTTTAAACCTTCATATATATAGCCTAGTATAGCACCCCATCCACCTAGTCTGTCGACTACCCATTGTATAAGTTTTCCAACTAATATAAGAGGTGCAAAAATAATTCTAAGAACTTGTACTACTCTCTGTAATATCGCACTAGCTCCGCCAGCTCTATCAATAAGTTCTCGTATTCCCCAAATTACTAGTCTTAACGGTAAGAATAATCCTTTTAAAACATTCCATAATCTTTGTAAAATTGCACTTGCGCCACCAGCACTATCAACAAATTGCCTTAATCTTTGAACCCCCATCCATATAAGCCTTATAGTAAGTAACAATGGTGCAAGTAAACCTTTTAATACGTTCCAAAGATATTCTAAAACAGGCATCACGTAATTTGATATTGTATCCCACCACCGATACAATGCCATAATTAATAAACCGATTAAGCCCACAACTAATAATATCGGATTTGCCCACATTGCTATATTTAATTTCCACATAACTGCTGTTACCACCACTATTGCAGCTGCCAGCGCCATCGCTGCATCCCTACTTTCATTCCACACCAACCACAAGACACCTATGATACCTAACGCAGCACTCGCCGCTGCTGCATATTGCCATTTAGCAAAAGTTAATCCTTCAGTTGCGGATTTAGCACCGAATGCAGCTAATATATAACCTTTTAATGACGCAATCAATTTACTATTCGCAGCAAAATCTGCAAGTGATGATTTAATTTTCTTTAATTGAGCTGTTATGAATGCATTAACAGAATCCCTTGCAAAATGAACAGCTGCCGCAAATGCAAGTACCGATGTTGCCAATACACCAAGGATATAATCACCGTCCTCATAAGCTTTGTATAACAAGAATAAGCCTCCTAACGCAGCAGCGACTGCAATTGCTAACGCACTATATGAAAATGCTAAAGATAAAACCCTTGAATTATGTATTTCTTTTAGCGTTATACCCGCGGCTTCTAATTTGTTGGCACCCGCTTGTGTAGAAGTATAACTCATTAATTTTTTCGTTTTAGCACTCAATAATTTATTTTCCATAGCGCTTTGTTTATTCCTAACCTCATCAATGGCCAAATGCGATTCTTTTACTTTTCTTTCCCATATCCTTTGTGTTGTAACGACATTATTTGCTTTTGCAAACTCCAATTCACTTATTGTTTCTCTTTTTCTTTGTTGTAATGTTGCTTCACGTGCTTTAAATAATTTACCATAATGTAGTAATTGTTTATGCGTTGCTTTATTTTCTATTTCCTTTGCAGATGTCAAAGCAGTAATTGCCTTCGCGTTTTTTCCAGCTGCTACAATATTTTGTCCCATTCGCACCCTTAAAAACCCTAAGGCATAAGCAAGTCCCATTACGATAATACCAGCTGCATACAATATAGGTTCGCCTTCATCCCATGCTCTGACAAGTAATGCAATACCTCCAGTCATCATTACCATTTGTCCGGCTAACATTCCTACTTTGACAACTAGTTGTTTAAGTAACGGTAACGATAATTTTAACATTTTTATGAATGATTGATATGCAATATTAAACATCTCTTGATTAACTGTAGTTTTTTGGATTTCAACAGAATAAGTTGCCATCGCAGCACCAGTCATCACAAGCATAGCTGTAACTTGTATTAGTGATGTTATTACACCACCTAATGCGGCTCCAGTTAAAATTAAGAATCCTATAAGCATCTGTAAATGATCCGGCAACAACGTAATGATATCGGCAACAAGTCTAACTGTTCTTTCCCACGACTTCATCATAGGCGCGACCTGATGCGCAATTTGGAACCACATCGCTTCTAAAGACGAAGTCATTAAATCTGTTGCACCTTGTAAGGTTTGCAATCTTTCCATTTGTACTTCAGTTAACTCTGCAGAATTCTCTAATGCAGCAGCATATTCATCTTGTGTTAAATTCAAATCATCAAGATATTGCATTGTACGTCTGATTTGTTCTTGAGAAGCAGGATTTAACTCAGTAAATTCCTCTAATTTAATATTAGCATGTTCCATTCCTTCTGTAGCTTCAAAATATTCTTTACCTAAATCCCTCATGATTTCAGCGGAATCAGCATAACCAGCAGCAGCCAATTCATTTCTTGAAGATGAAATTTCAAGCATCATTGCGTGTTCTTTCAATTGGTCTGTTCCATCACTCATAACACCAGCAAGCATCGTCATACCACGTGTACCAGCAATCATCTGGTATAAATTGGCCTGCTGCTGTGCCGTCATGTCTTCAGTTGCTTCTTCTAAATCAATTAATATATCAAAAAGACCTCTCATCTCACCTTGATGGTCGACTAACTCAACACCTAAATCTTCAAGTTCACCAGCCAATTGTTCTATACCTGTAGATGCTTCACCTGCGGCTCTAGCTAGACGGGTTGCCATTCTTCTAAATCCACGACCAGCCATACCAGCCCTAACCATATTATCTGCAGCACTCATCATCGTCGCAACGACTTCTGTCATTCTCCAATTTAAAGCTTCAGCAGCAGCACCAGCATATTTAAATCCTTCACCAAGATCTTCTGCATGTAACCTTGCATTCATAGCACCAGCTGCGAAAACAGATGCGGCATGACCTGCTGCAGTCGTTGTAGCTTCAGCTTCACTAGCATGCATTGTAAATGTTTCAAGTTCGCCAGACGCATCACCGATTTGCGTTTCCATGTAGTCAGCCTGCATATTGAATCCACGAATGGAACCAGTAAGTATATCAGCGGCTTGCGAAGTCTGCATACCAGTTGCAGTAGCAAATTGTAATGCAACACCGACTGATTGAATAGCCTCAGTTGTAGTAAATCCTGCACGTGCTAAATCTTCCATTGCAAGCCCAACATCATATGCAGTCCATTCAGTTTCTCTTCCCAACTGTATCATTCTTTCTGTAACTACACCAACATCTTCAGCGGTACCTGTTAAAATAGTAGAAACTACAACTGCTTGATGTTCAATATCTATAAAAGCCTGTCGCATTGACTGGGCAGCCATTTCTAATCTACTAACAAACTTTTTTAAAACTTGATTAGCTGCCATCATACCGAATGACATAAAAAGGAAAGATTTTCTGATTTCACCGGCATTATTGGCGATAGTTTGCTCTAAGCTTGTCATCTTACTTTTTGCTTCTACAACACCTGTGAAATCAAGGGCTGCTGTTAATTGGTGAACTAAAGCCATTTATTATCTCCTATGCAAATTTAAAGCTATGGCCCGATGCTCCTCTTCCTTTTCTCATACTACTTGGTAAATGTTTTCTTCCCATTCTTGGCATTCTAGACGTACTAACATCTGGAATATCCATATCTTCACTAGTTCCGTATTTTTGTTTATAGTATTTCTCAAGAAAGGTAGCATATTCCTTAATCTTACGCATCTTCCAAGATTTTACTACGTCCACTGGTATACCGAATTCTTTGCCTATCAAAAAGAATGGAAATTCCCGTTCAACCTTTATTACAAATTTTCTACTTCCTCTTCTAAATTCATACCTTGTTGTATTTCAGTGGTTATCTTTATCATAGCGTCGATTCTTAATCTTGATGGATCTAAATCTTCAGGTTCAATAACACATTCTTCAATTAACCTTTTCATAAAAGCTGTGTTATCAAAAGCACTTTCTTTGCCTGGTTCAAGACCCATTTCATCGGCAATTTCGGAATATCTCATTCCAGTCATTTCCTCTACTTTAACTTCTACACCATTTATCTCGACACTAGTTGGTTCGTCACTTACATACAACGCTTCTTCATACTTTTCTTCCATAATTTACACCTCCGTTTTTCGGAAAGTTTATTTCACGCGTTTTTCGCGTTAATAAATAAAAGGAAAGGGTTTTAATTACTCGTCAGCTGTATATAGACTGATATCGTAATTCTCTATAATAAATCCATATCCTACCATTTCGAATTCCCAATCCGGTGCTTCTGGTCCATCAACTTCGAATGGTGCCATATTCACTAGAAGACAATGTTTGACTTCTATGTTGTTAAATCCGAATGCAGGTCGTATATCACTTTGGTTGACTTCAATTCTTACCTTAAATGGTGCAATTACTTCATCTTGCTGCTTATTGTAAATTGCTTGTAGTACAGGTAAAGATAAACTTGTACTTTTCACCGCTAAGTCAATTTCTGCACCATTACCAGGATCAACTGAAAATCCTTCATAACCTTTAAGTCCTTCAATCATTTCTGTTTCTGCAGTTGGTGTAACACCAAACCCTGAGTCTGAAATACCTTCAATGGTTAGTTCACCACCATCAAATCGTTCCTGTATTTCAGGATCAAATTCACTAACGTCTTCGTCATCTAGTTCAATGATGAAATCAACGTGTTCAACATTATAAACCTTTTCACGTCCATGTGGCATAATCTATCACCTCTATATTTTTAATGTCATATCTATTTTAATCTCTTGGATATGACCCTGTAGTCGACATTCGATTTCTATACCTTTAAGCAATCTGTCTACTTTGTCATCGGCTGTAACATCATTCATTGTTGGCATATCAACTCTGTATCCACCAGTTACTATAATATCCTCGTCAGTCAAATCTGATAGTACTGAAAGTAACCTGTTCTCTATCATTCCAATACCTTCACTTGTGAATGGTACTCTTCCACCACCGATTCTGTTAGCCAGTTGTCTTTCAATCTCTGACTCGATGTAATCTTGTGTTCTTATAACATCAATGTATTTATATATGTCATCATCAGCTAACGCTAAACCGTTACTAAACACGAAATCACCGTCACGATACATCAATACGTTTATGTTATCGTCTTCTAAATCGTTTATCCTACTTGTGGTAAATCTATCTGGCATATCAAAATCTTCGTCAGTCATATCGAACATCACTTTTTTCCACATCAGTTTATCCCAACGTGGTACTTTAAGTGCTGCTGCATTCATTGCACCTACTAATCTATCCTTTGCATAATCGTCATCGAATTTATGTGCGACGGTCATTATTCTACTTGAAGATACGTCTCCAACAGTCGTATCTGCATCATCGCCTGTATCATCTACTGGCCATACTGTTACTGCACTAAGACCATTCTGCAATAGTTCGGTATGTAATGTACTATACACATCGTCTATGTCATCAACACCTGAAAGACCATCATCAGCAATACCGGTATGTGCAATTGTCGGTTGCGAAGATATTTGCTCCTCAATAGTATCCCAATCAACTTGTTCACCAATATCATCCGTTTCCTCGGTTGTATCGTACTCTACTGGTATAGCAAATACTCTGCTTATCCCTTGTTCTAATGCACCTTTTAATTCATCTTCAAACCAGTCTTCAAGGTCCGCATTCTCGATTTCATCACTATCTGATAACTCTATAATCTTGTCTTCGTCCTCAGGAAACTCTGCACCGTCAAGTCCTAGTATCACTAAATCTCTAGGGTATGCAACATCCCTAGGTGTAATTACAATATCCGTTGTTATATCTACAATTTTCCTTGGCATAATTTATCAATCCTCTAAATGTTCCTGCCCAATTTGGGAATCATACCTATGTTCCCTATCGCATTCTGGGCAATAATACGTTTCATCTTCCTCAGTTTCATCATCTTCCACCTCGGACTCTTCCTCATCTTCACTGTTTTCCTTAAATGTAGTCATCTCTGTCTTTTCTAATTTAGTTACTTCAACTAAACCTAAATTTGAGGCTCTTTCAATATTATCCATGAGATTATCACCAGGATCCTCAATAATTTGTTTCTCTCCCCTTTCTAACCTAATTGAACCCATGGAAACATTACCTAAGCCTACGATTTTATATTTAACCATCTTAATCCACCTTCTGTATGTTAACTGCATATTCTGCTTCATCAATTGTATCGTAATATTCCGTCCACATATCCATGTAAGCAATACTAACGTCAAATGAACGTCTATATCTATATCTTTCACCTGATATACTTGTCATATCCGATACATTTCCTACACTTCTAATTGAAATATGTGGATCTCTAGTTCCAAATCTTAATTTCTTTCTTAACTCATTCGCTAACTTCTTATTAAAGACAATCCCATTGATGTGTTCACCATCAACATTCATGTCTGTTGTATAAACATCAATTTGTAATGTATCCGAAAACTCACCGCCTAATACAACGGCAACTTTTCCTTCATGATTATAAGTAACTTCTAGTTCTAATATCTCATCATCATCGTCTTCTTTATCAATAATATCCTCAAAGTTACTTCCAACTTCAATGTTTCCGTCATCTGTAATATTAATATGAGTGTAATCATCTACAGTTCTAGTATATGTATCCATCCAATAATGACCTGTCCCATCATCTAACGTAACAATGATATTTTCGATACTCCATTCATGGTTATCTTCATGTACCATTTTCTCTGTTGGATCAACTCTAGTTTTATATACTCCCGGACCTTCCCAATTCCAGGATTCTGTTGTCTTCGTCCTATTTTCATATAAATCATTTATATATGCATGACTGACTATCCCAGACGTTATATATTGAAGTGTAACTACAGGTAACTCGACATTAACGAATTGGTTTGCGTATAATACTTTTACTCCTAAATCAGAAGCTTCATGGCCCTGAATTTGGAAGTCATCAATAGTATTAACTATCTCCTTGTATATAAACCTTTGGGAATCTTCAGCCAACATAAGCACTATCACCTTCTAATCTTCCTGCAGTACATTTTACATAAGTCTCATAATCGGATACATTTAATATTTTCCATTTAACATCATCTTTTGTAATTATAAAATCACCAACATTAGGTTTCGGAACTTCAACGTCACTACACATCTCATACTGTTTCCTTCTAACATATATGTGCCCGACACCAATGACGGATTCCCCTACTCTATCAACATCATAATCTTCTTCTGGATCTTCAACAATCGCTGCTTTTATAGTTACATTCTCAAATTCATAATCTTCATCTTCTTCATCAACAACTCTAGTTACATAACCATAATCATCAATAGCACTTTCACCAATATCGCTCTCTCTATCTATATCTTTTCTAATCCTATAAGTAACTTCTTCCTCAAAAATCTTCAGGCGTTGTCCTGCTCCCTTAAACGCCGGATATTTACTCATAAGGACCTCCGGTTCTTGCAAACGCTTCTAATTCAGCATCTTGCATATCAGGATCTCGTTGTACATACTCTACTGCTGGTCTAAAAAACGGTCTAGCTGGAATCCGAAGGTATGGTTCTCTTGGCGGTCTAACATTATATGTTTTCTTTAAATATCCTTGCATATCGTCTGTCACTCGGATTGTCCATGGTGATTCTATCGTTCCATATTCTTGAATAGCAGCATAAATTGGAGGATCATTAATACACCCAACTAAAATAGTATCATCACCTTCCCAGCGCCAATCTAAAGAGTCTTTTAACCTACCGGACTCTTCCAACATACCTTTATCGCCATATCCTCTTTGTTCCTTAATTTCTAAAGTATTTCGTCTTAATGGATCCCAAGCCATTTCCTTCGGGCTTGAACCCTCAGTCTCTATTTGCTTTTTAGCATATCTAATAATTTTTTTAGCCAATTCTTCAATAAAAACTTTAGAAAAATCATCATTAATTCCAGTAACCTTCTTTGCCGGAAGATCACTATCTACATCAACAGGTTCGAATCCAATTCCTAAATCTACTATCTCTCCCATATATATCACGGTTTTTCCGTTAACTTACACATATAGTGGTTTTTCCACTACCTGCTTACTAATTCCGATTCTCTATCTTTATCCTTCGGTCTACTATCAAACATAGGTGTAGATGTCACATAATAATCATAAATTCCTGCTTCTTCTAATGCTTCCTCCATTTCGTTCTCTAATTCATCAACAATTCTTTCCCATTCTCTAGTGACAGCAATGTCACCAAAATCAGTACGTTGATAAGTGTTAGATATAATAAATGAACCTAATGCTGCTTTCGCTCTTACAAATCTTTCCCACTCAGGTGTTCCTTCATCTAACCCAAGTTTCTTAGCTCTAAATCGCGCATCTTTCAATTTTAAATCTATCGTCGAGTCCGCAAGCTCTTCCTCACTCATTTCATTTAGCGCAGCCCTTACATCCTGCGGGGAAACTGTCATGCGAACCTCCTTTATAAATAAAAAGAAAAGGGGTTTTACTCGGTTATGTTATATAACCTATATGCGGCATCTTCATTAACTTTCTGTATTCCAAGGAAGTCAGCAATCACGTAACCATCGAAGAACGCAATTTCGTCTCTGTATTCACGTACCCACTCAGGACCGTCAAAGAACATCATCGCTGGCGCTGTACTGTCCAACATATATCCTTCACCAGACGGTATCATATGGTCAGTTCTGATTTCGAATCCTGCAATTGTATTTATGGTCCCATCAGCTGTTGCACCTCTTTGCATCCTCTCCATGACGTGTTCGTTAGATAGTAATGCAGAGTATGCATCAGTTGCTAACCACAATTGGTTGGGTTCGTAATTCTCTTCACGTATTTCCCTTGCAACTTCCATTATGTCATAAAACGGGTCACCAGGTTCATCAGCATCCCACTCATCATTCTCAGTACTTACATCCCAAGTGTTTGTGAAACCTTCCATTTCAGTTGCAATCTCTTCGTTTTCCATCCTTGCTATCTCACGACCAGCATCTTGGACGTTCATTGTCATGATGTCCATCATTGATTCCATTTGTGATTCGTGTGACAAAGCAACGTGTACGACATTCTTATGAAGTCTGCTTCGTATATAGTCATATGCTTCACTAGAAATCTCTGCTTCCTCTAACTCTGGAACATTCATTTGCCCAGATACGGTATCAGTTATCACTGGTACTTCAACTTGCAGTGAATCTCCAGTTTGTACCGTTCTACATGCTTCTCTTAAATTGTAGTTATCTCTTGTAACAAGATAAACTTCATCCAGAACCGTCTTCGCTTTCATTGGTTCTGCTAAATCATCACGAACTATTAATTTACCCATTATTCATCACCTCACGTATATGTCAACAAGCCAGTCATCGTTATCATTTTGATAAGCCTCACCCATGTAATGCGCGTTGCCAACCGGAGTTTCAGCATTATCAGTGCTTGCATCACTTATAACACCGTCTTGTTCGCCTAAATGAACAACTTCACCATCAGCTGGTTCTGGCGTTTCGCTCCAACCACTTGGGTCGTCATAAACTCCAACTCTTACAACACCAGTCCTTAATAGTGCGGCTTTATAATGATCCGCATCCTCAGCGTCAACTACAGGGTAAACGTCGGTTACAACTGCTATATCAACATCATCATCCTGACTTTCGCTAGCTTCTTTCCATGTTCCGTCATCAGAGTACACAATTGCACCCTTCTCGAATTCAGGTTCGTTATTACCGTCTAAATCAATGTCGTCGCCAGATACTACAAAAAGATTATCTTTGTAGATTACGTCACCTGCAACATCTCTATCTCCTTTATCAGGGATTGCACCCCAATCTGGTTCACTCATATTTAATCACCATCCCGTCTATATCCAAACATTTCTTCTCTGTAATCTTCCATAGTTTTCTCTGTTTTAACTGGATCTTGTTTACCAGAATTTTCCTTCACTTTTGGACTTGGTTGTGATAACTTTTCGCTTATCGCTTTTGCTTCCTCTAACAATTCTTCAAGAACTTGTTCATCTTTGTCTTTCAGCTGTTCCACTTTCTCTTCCCTTTCGACGTTTAAGAGACCTTTCTTGTCCCTTATCTCTGCAATCTCTTTAGCTAGCTCTTCCCGCTTCTCGGCCTTAAACTCCTCAACGGTATCTTCTAGCTTCTCAATCTTTTCATCTTTCTCATTGACTTTTTCTTCCAATTCTTGAATTTCCGTATCCTTGTCCTCTAGTTTCTCCTGTAATTCCTGGACTTTCTCTTTATGCTCTCGAAGTTCGACTTCCTCTTTGTCATATTCAAGGACGCCGTTCTTAGAAAGAACTTCCGCAATTTCCTCTAAACAATTATCTTCTTCTTCCATTTCATCACCTGTCGAGATAATCATATATTCTAAATTCTCATCTATAACCATCTCATGTATGGTAGTATCACCGTATAAAGGAGCTAGTGTACTTGTTATTTCAGAAGTGTCATAGCCTGTGATATCGGATAATTCACTAACTATCCTGGACATTTCACTCTCTTGTTCTTCTGATAGCCCCGTGGTATAATCGCCATCAATAAACATGATGGAATCAAAATTACTAGCGGGTACTTTGTACAATTCGTTGTTCACTACCTCCGTAACATCGTCTAATTGTACCTCTTTCATAATTACCATTATACCATTATAAGAACCCCTATAAATAATTTTTGGGTAGGGGAAAGATTTAAATACTCCATTTTACCAAAACATTTAAATACCGTTCCGAAGATTCCAAAATGTTTATATAGGATGAGTTATAATATAAGTTACACGCGCAAACACAAAAGGGGCCGTTTGGTCCCTCATTATAACTGCGCAAAGGTGAAAATATGGAGTTAGTAACTGTTCTGATAGTGGCAATTTTAGGAGCAATCGGTGGATTTGGCTGGCACCTTAAGAAGCAAGAGGAAACTCATAATTTATTTTTGTTAGGTAAACAAGGCTTCTTAGGGATGATAGCCGCCCTTATATTCTTGTTCCTAGGATGGTTCCCACCAGTACCGATCCTGTATGGATATGCGATTATCGTTGGATTCTCTGGCGACGTTGCTATCGATACAGCGCTTGAGAAATTTAGTGAATTAGAATAAAACACCCTTCCTTTTCCTATTTTTATAAGTGAGGAGAGCTACCGCTATATAACCAATACGTTTTAAAGAAAAGTTGGGCTAGTCTCCACAACTAACCCGTTTGGTTTGCCCTGCAATAAACATATGGGAGTAATGATATTTAAAGGTTTTGGAATAGTGTTCAAAAATTTATCAGTTTACTCATACCACATTTTTTTACCATTTGACACCAATCTTTTACCTTCATATTCCAAATAACCTTCCAATATTTCAGTAAACCAAGCAGTCACACTTATCATCATCCATATTG
>SL_8KL_010_SEDDRAFT_10001305_pt1 | contig 21613 bp, 15 predicted proteins | sample SodLakKL_010_SED_4_FD_11160 | JGI IMG/M metagenome (IMG submission 11160) | reverse complement strand
GGGGGTCGACTACCTCTCCGCCACCCTGCTGGTGGAAGGCTCACCGTTGGCCGTGACCCACGAGCGGATCGGCGCCGCGGTAGGACGACTCGGCTACCGACTGTGCGACCTGGAGTCGGCGCCGGATGCCCGCACTCGCCTGGACGTGGAGAGCCGGGCCCTGGCCGGTCGGCTCTTGCTGGCTGCAGCGTTCGGCATGTGGACGATGCTGGCGTCGCTGTTGATCTATGTAGGCGCGCTTCCCGAGCCGCGCCTGGAGCGGGTGCTCGCCTGGGTGTCCGGTGCCTTCGCGCTGCCGGTGGTAACCCTGGCCGCCTGGCCCTTCTATCGCGCCGCCTGGCGGACCCTGCGCGCGGGTCGGCCGGGCATGGACGCCCTGGTCTCGCTGGGCGTCATGGGATCCCTCGCCGTCTCGATATGGCTGCTGGGGCGTGGTTCTTCGGAAGTCTACTTCGATACCGCGGTGATGCTGGTGATGCTGCTCCTGGCGGGGCGCTGGGTGGAGACCCTGGCCCGCTACCGAGGGCTGCGGGCGCTGGAGGGGCTGGCTCCACTGCCCGAGCGGGTCCATCGGATGCCGGACAAGGGGGGTAGCGAGAGCCAGCGCGGAAAAAGGAGCAACGAGGAGGCGGTGGCCGCGGCCGAGGTGGCATGTGGCGAGCGGATTCTCGTGGCGACGGGGGAGACCCTGGCGCTGGATGGGGAGTTGGAGGACGTCGAGGCGCAGCTCGACCTCTCCCTGCTCACCGGCGAGAGCCGTCCCCGCACCCTGACCCGAGGCGCGGTGCTCACGGCGGGCTGTCGTAACCTGGGCGAGCCCTTCATCCTGAGGGTGACCGCCGGGGTGGGCGCGCGGCGGCTGGACGGCCTGCAGCGTCAGGTGCAGGCCCTGCAGGCGGGCAAGGGAGAGCTGCGCCGGGTGGCCGAGCGCTTCGCTGCCTGGCTCAGCCCCGCCGCCGTGGCGCTGGCCCTGCTCACCCTGGTGGTGCTGTTGCTCACGGGAGTGGCGGTGGAGGAGGCCGCCGTGCGAGCCCTGTCGGTACTGGTAGTGGCCTGCCCCTGTGCGGTGGGACTGGCGGTGCCGATGGCCAGCCTGGCGGGCACTGCCCGAGCGCTGGAGGCCGGCGTGGTGTTTCGCGACTCGTCAGCCCTGGAACTTGCCGGTCAGGCCCGCACCGTGGCCTTCGACAAGACCGGCACGCTGACCCGCGGGACGCTGCGACTCGCTTCACTGCGCCCGGTCCCGGGGGTGGACGAGGACGAACTGCTGGCGCTGGCGGCCCGTGCCGAGTGGGGCAGCGAGCACCCCTTGGGGCTGGCAATCCGCGCCGCCGCCGCCGAGGCGAAGCTCGACCCGGGGCAGGCGCCGACGGCAATCGTTGAGCACCCCGGCCGGGGCCGCGAGGTGTGCGAGGCGGATGGCGTGCGTCTGTGTATCGGCGCTCCCGGCTGGCTGCCTCCTGGCCGGGACGTTCGGGGCGCCTCGCGGCACCGAGAGGGTATCGGCCCACCCTGGGCCACCGAGGTGGCGCTCTCCCGTGACGGGGCGTGGCTGGGAACCCTGTGGCTCGAGGACGAGCCCGACCCATCGGCGCCGGTCAGCCTGGACGCGCTGCGTCGCCGGGGTCTCACGCTGGCGCTGATCAGCGGCGATCGGCCGGCGCTGGTGCACCGCCTCGGCCGGTTGCTGGGGATGGCACCCGAGGCCTGCTTCGGCGGGCGCTCGCCGGAGGCGAAGCGCCTCCTGGTAGCGGCGCTGCCGGCGCCGGTGCTCTATGTCGGCGACGGCATCAACGATGCCCCGGCCCTGGCCGCGGCGTCGGTGGGGATCGCCACCGCGGACGCCAGCACCGCCGCCCGGGACGCCGCTGCGATCCAGCTGCTGGTTGCCGGGGTACAGGGCGTGCCCGCGGCGCTTGCCATCGCCGTTGCCACACGCCGGGTGATGCACCAGAACCTGGTGCTCTCGGCGCTCTATAACGCCCTGGCCCTGGGCCTCGCCGCCTGGATGGTGATTCCGCCCCAGGTGGCGGTGCTGGCCATGCTGGCCAGTTCGCTCTCGGTGGTGGGCAATGCGGCCCGACTGGGGCTGGGTGGGCCCGACCGAGACGCCGCCCGGGGCCAGATGGCTGGCAGTCGAGTGCCATCCCCCGGCGGCGCCTCGGCGCTCTCAACAGAAGCCCGGGCGGGCAGGACCCGCGCAACCCGCCTAGGATGAGAATTTCCAGCACCCGTCACGGGTGCCTCGACCGATGAGGACTCCAATGGCCGAAGAACCGACCCGATCCGCCAACCGACGCCTTCTGCCGAGGCTGCTGCCGTTGCTCGAGACTCCCCCGGAAGGGAGCGAGGAGGTGCTGGAGGCCCACGCGCTCATCGATGATGCCCTGCGTGCCCGGGCCACCGATATTCACCTCGACCCCCACCTGGAGCACCTGCGCATCCGCCTGCGCATCGATGGCCGGGTGATCGAGGCCCTGCGCATCGATGCCGGCATGGGCGCGCGCCTGACCAACCAGTTCAAGGTGCTGGCGGGCCTCAATCCGGTGCCGTCACTGGCTGCCGCCGATGGCAGCTTCAGCTGGCCGCCCGGCGAAGAGGGCAGTGAGGAGACCTTCCTGCGGGTTACCGCGGTGAGCTGTGTCGCCGGCGAGAAGATGGCGATCCGTTTCCTGGCCCCGCCGGAGACCTTCCGGGACACCCTGTCGCTGGGTATTGGCGAGCAGGGCGCTCGCGGGATTCGGCGCTGGATGGACGCCACCGGCGGCATGCTGCTGGTGGCCGGCCCGACCGGGTCGGGCAAGACCACGACCCTGTATACGCTGCTCAACCAGCTGCGGCTCTCGGACAGCCACGTGATCACCCTGGAGGATCCCGTGGAGTACGAGGTTCCCGGGATCAACCAGATCCAGGTGGACGAGGCCAGCGGACTCGACTTCGCTACGGGGACTCGTTCACTGCTGCGCCTCGATCCAGACTATGTGCTGATTGGCGAGATCCGCGACCCCGACTCGGCCCGGGCTGCCCTCAACGTGGCGGGAAGCGGCCGCTCGCTGATGGGCACCCTGCATAGCCGCGATGCGGTGGGGGTGGTCTCCAGCCTGCGCCACCTCGGGCTGGGCGACGCCGAGATCAGCGCCAACCTGGGACTGGTGGTCGCTCAGCGCCTGGTGCGCCGGCTCTGCGAGCATTGCCGCGAGCGTGGCCCCTTGCCGTCGCGCGAGGCCGAATGGCTCGACGCCATGGGCATGACATTGCCCGACGAGGCTTGGCGCCCCGCCGGCTGCGACCGCTGCGATGGCCTGGGGTTTCGCGGTCGCACCGGGGTCTTCGAGGTGTGGCAGCCCACCGCCGCCGATCACGGACTGATCCTGCGCAATGCCGATGAGTCGCGACTGCGCCGCGCCCTGCTGGAGCGCGGCGAGACGCTGATGCTGCAGGACGGCCTGACCAAGGCCGAGCAGGGGTTGACCAGCCTGGGAGAGGTGCTGCGCATGGGGGCGCTGCTGCCCAGTTGAAGCCGCTAGTCCACTCCTGGAATCAGGGGCGGCGCAACACCTCAGGGTCGCCTTCTCCGGCCAGGGCATCCCGCTCTGCTGGGCTGAGCAGGGCCTCGAGGTCGAGTCCGGCCACTTCGCTCGCCGCCTCCAGCACGTGGGCCCAGGTCGCGCGGTTGGCAAACAGCATGCCGAAGGTATCCAGGGTGCCGCCGCGGTTGCGGTAGCCGAGGAAGCGCGAGCGCATGCCGGTATCCAGCGGGCGCAGCACCCCGGACAACGGCTCCGGCCGACAGTGGGAGAGAAACACGCGGGCGGAGACCTCCGGCACCAGGGTGCTGAGACGGCACTGGCTGAGCACCGCGCGCGACTCGCCCTCGTCACGGGCTTCACGCAGCTTGCCCGGCGCCTGAATCACGAAGAGGCTCGTCGCAATGCCGGCGTGGGTCAATCGCGCATGTGCCTGCTCCATCTCCGCGAGCTGGTAGGCGCCCACGGCGAACAGCTGCAGGCGCGGCGACTCGGCCTCACGCAGGCAGAGCAGGCCGTCCTCGGCGAGCCGCACGGCCTGTTCGGCATCCAGGGTCACCGGGACCGGGTTCTTGGGCACCACCATGACGGCGATACGCCCGCGGCTGGCATAGAGCGCGAGCAGGGCGGCGGCGGCGCTGGGGGCGTCCACCGGGAACAGCGTCGGCGCCACGTCGTCCATCTCGCCGAGCCACGCCTCGCAAAGGGTCGGGTCCTGGTGGGACTGCTCGTTCTTGCCGTTCTCCCAGGTATGGGAGCTGGCCAGCACCGGCAGCGACAGCCAACCCGGCTCGCGCCCCGCCTCGCGGCAGTGGCGGGCGAAGATGACCTCCTGGCGCATGGCGCCGAGCATCTTGACCGCGAAGGCCTCGTAGCTGGCCACCAGGTTCAGTCCTTGCTTGTTGGCCAGCGCCGCGCTGACCACCGCCTCCTCGTTCAGCGCCGTGATCACGCAGCCGTCCAGACTCTCGGCCACGCCCTTCTCGGGCTCGGTGACTCGATGCTGCAGCCGATCCAGGGTGCGGTTGAGGCGATTCGAGCGCATCTCGTCAGGGTTGCCGACCCGCACTCGCAGGCCCGGGTTGGCGTCCACCAGGGCCACGAAGGCCTCGTCGATGGCAGCCATGGGCGAGACGGTCTCACCCAGGGGCCAGTCGGGCAGCTCGGGCAGGAGAGGAAGGGGAGGATGCGGGTCCGCCAGGAGATGGTCGCGTTCGCGCACGCGATCGTTTTCGGCGTGATTGTTGAGCAGGGCGATGGCCGCGCGCAGCTCAGCTTCGGGCACATGCAGCGCCCGTGCCCCCCGGTGGAAGGTCTCGCGGGCGGCCTCGTCCCGGAACGGGTTGCCGACCAGCGGCAGGTTGTGGGCGGCATTGGTGCCGGCGCCGGGGAAGCCGAAGCCCTTGACCGTCTCGGCAATCACGTAGGGCAGGCGCAGTGGATAGCGGGCGTGACCGGCCCGGGCCAGCTCGGCCCGGTCGGCCAGCTCCTCCTCGGCCGTCAGGATCGCCCAGACGAAGGCGGCGGGGTCGCGGCCGTCGATGGTCAGCGGTGCGAAGCCGTTGAGCACCAGGTGGTCCTCGAACCAGTCCGTGCCGCCGGACTGGCTCATGGTGGTGCGCTGGTCGATGCGCCGGCCGTTGGCGATCATCACCGGTACCACCGTGCCTGAATCCTCGGCGCGCCACCAGCGCGAGGCCCAGTCGCTGCCGCGCTGCTCTTCGAAGGCGCCATCGCTCAGGAAGGCCACCAGGTGCTGGCCGGGCAGCGGCATATGGACATACTGAAGCCCGGCGAAGCCAAGATAGCCGCCTTCCCCCGTGCCACCGGCGGTATGGGCATTGATGTGGCTGCCCAGCGGTGAAACGGGGAAGCCGTCCGGGTCCACGGCACAGCGGTAGAAGTCGTTGACCAGCCGCGTCAGACCGGCGTCATCCAGGGCGTAGCGATCGGCGTGGGCGGGCCCCATATTGTCCACCAACAGGTTGATGGCATCGACGGCGGCCACGCAGTGCCCCTGGCCCATCAGCCAGCTGCGCGTCAGCTCGCTCATGGCATTGGCGGTGAGATACCCCGCGTAGGCCGGCACCATGTTGAGGGCGCCACCGGTGTGCCCCTCGGGGTTGGGCTTGAACTCTTCCGCGCTCAGCGGCTCGCCGTCCAGCCGCACACGGCGGGCGTAGGTCATGTGAGCCACCAGCCACATGCCCATGCACGTCAGGCGGTCGGCGGCGATCAGGCGCTCGAGCCAGGCCCGCTGCCGTGCCGGGTCCCGGGCGTGACGGCCGAGGAGTTCGGCGATGCGCTCCACGGTGACTGGCTCATGGTGGATCACGCCGTGGCCGGCGGCCCAGGTGGCGAAGGTCGGGTCGTCGGCGAAGGCGGCGGGGAGGGCGGGGTGAATCGGTCGAGTCATGCGGGATTCCTTGTCCATCATCGGAGAGTCCGGACGCGCGAGGCGGGGGGTCCGCCGTTCACCACAGCCTAGATGGCACCGTCCGGGGTGGCCATGCCCTGGGTCAGCGCAGGCTGTCTTGTGGGGCGGGTAACTGACAAGAGGGGGGCGGGTGCGCTATAAACGACTACGAATATCCTACTGGTCCCACGCTGAGTATTATCCCGATGAATCCCCTCTCCCGCCGCCGTTTCACCCTGATGGCCCTGGGCGCCCCCCTGGCGCTGCTCGGCACCCAGCAGGCTTCAGCGAACCTGATCGAAACCTTGCTGGCGCGAGCTCATGTGCCCCGCCATGACGACGAGCTATGGGTGCTCGTGGACGACCGCGAGGCGACCCTGACCGTCTACCGGGGCAATCTGCAGCTTGACCGTTTTGCCCCGATTTCGCTCGGGCGAAGCGGCGCCAGGTCTGCGCGGCTGCGCGGCAGTAATGTCACGCCGCGGGGTGAGTTTCGGGTCAACCGCTTCAACCACCAGAGCGACTGGCACATCTTCATCGGACTTGACTACCCGACGCCGAGCCATGCGCGTATGGCGCTGGAGGAGGGGGTGTTCACCCAGCAGGACTACGACGACTACTACGACTATTATCGGCGTCAGGGCTATCCGCCCCAGCAGACTGCCCTGGGTGGATTCATCGGTATCCACGGGATCGGCAAGGGAGACCCCGATATCCACCGGCAGTTCCATTGGACCCAGGGGTGCGTGGCGGTGACCGATGAACAGGTCGAGCGGCTCGCCTCGCTGATCGGCATTGGCACACGCGTTGTGATCCGCTAGGCTGTTATTCACGCAAGGGATGTTGAAGGCTATGGACAAGCGCCGCCGTCTATAATAAAACAGCGTTTGACTCCTGTGCTAAGCTGCACAAGTCGCAGCAAGATCACCTGCTCGTGCAGGAAGCCTGAATGTCAGGCGTTACCAATGCAGTACCCAAGGAAGACTCAAGGAGAACACCATGACTTTGAAGACNACTCTNAAGCTGTCCGCCGCTGCCGCCTCGCTGGTCATTCTGGCCGGTTGTGCCTCTAGCGGNGCGCTGGAAGAAGTTCGTATGACTGCCGAGTCCGCCCAGGCTGACGCAGCAGAAGCCCGCAGCATCGCTACCCAGGCGCAGAACACCGCCAACCAGGCACAGCGCGACGCTCAGGCGGCCATGCAGATGTCCGAGCAGAACCGCGACGAAATGAACCGCATGTTCCAGCGCTCCATGCAGAAGTAATTCTGCCGGAGTGCCGGCGCTGCCTTCGGGTAGCGGTGGTTTTGCAAGACAAGAAGACCCCGCCACGGCGGGGTCTTCTTGTTTGCCCGTTTCCGCTCGGTGCCTACCGGGAGCTGAGCTCCAGCTCGCCGCCGAACAGGTTCTCCACCTCGGGAGCGGGTGTGGCGGGAGTGGGGGCCTCGTCGGCCGTGTGCAGCAGCGAGACGATCAGGCCGTCGGGCTGCTCCACCAGTTCACGCAGCCGGGCGTAGTCCACCGGAGGCTTCGCGTCGCCGAAGGCCCTGGAGACCGTCTCGATGGCATTGAGCAGCGGCTCGAAGCTGCCCTCGTTCTCCTCCAGAGGCGGGAAGGACTGGGCATAGAGGGTGCCATCCGGTGCCCAGCCGGCCTTGAAGGGCTGGTCGATGATGTTGACCCGGGTGCCGCTGGGGACCCGCTCATAGAGNGACTCGATGTCTTCCGGGAACATCCGGATGCAGCCGCGGCTGGCGCGCATGCCCACGCCGTCAGGCTGGTTGGTGCCGTGGATCAGGTAGCTGGGAATGCCCAGCAGGATGGCATGGCGGCCCAGCGGGTTGTCCGGGCCGGGGGGCACCACTGCGGGTACCGGTTCGCCGCGGGCGGCCGCTTCGGCGCGCATGGAGCGGGGCGGCGACCAGGCCGGGTCCTTCACCTTCACGGTGGTGCGGGTCACGCCCACCGGGGTGCCGAAACCGTCGCGGCCCACGCTGATCGGGTAGGTTTCCACGACCCCCGGAGCGGAATAGTAGTAGAGCCGCATCTCGGAGAGGTTGATCACGATGCCTTCGCGCTCCGCGTCCGGCAGGATGTGCCGGTCCGGGATCACGACCTCGGTGCCTGCGAAGGGCGCCCAGATGCTGACATCAGGGTTGGCCATGCGCATGGCCTCGTAGCCCACGTTGTGGGTACGGCCCAGGTCGATCAGGGTGTCACCCTCCTGCACGGTGACCGTGTAGTTCTCGCCGATCACATTGCCGGACTCGGGCAGCGAAAAATGGCCTCGCTGCCTGTCTCGCTCCTCGGCCAGTACCCCGGTGGCGAGCAGGGCGGAGAGGCCCAGAGTGATGGCGCAGCTGACCGTGCGCCTTGCCAGTGTCGTGGTGTTCATCAAGATCGTTCTTCTCATGTGGGGCGTCGACCCCGTGGTCGACGTCATCCATCGTCAGGTGGTACCTAACGCTCCTTGCCCGGTACCGTCCATTACGGGCGGAAAGCAAACGCCTGTTGGACAGTATAGATTGCCCCGCGGCTTGCCGGTACACCAGCGCTTTCCGCGCCTCTGCACTGACTCCTTGCTTCAGGCCGCCTCTGCCTTGCGGTTGAGGGTCTCGAGCAGCTGCTCGACGGCCTGGAAGCGGGCCTCCTCATTGTCCATGGTCGCGTCGAAGCGCAGAGTGTCGGCGCCATCGAGCCGGTAGCGCGATGGCTCGCGCTGAATCAGTTCCACCAGGGTCAGCGGGTCGACCCGGGTGTGGCCGCCGAAGATCACCCGGCCACGCTCGGGTCCTGCCTCCAGCTTGACGATACCCAGGCGCTCGGCGCGCTGGCGCAGCTTGGTCTGGCGCAGCAGGGTCTTGACCGATGCCGGCAGCAGGCCGAAGCGGTCGATCATCTCTACGCGAAGCTCCTTGAGTGCGGCTTCATCGGCGGCGCTCGAGATGCGCTTGTACATCACCAGACGCTGCTGGACGTCATGCAGGTAGTCGTTGGGGATCAGCGCCGGCAGGTTGAGGCTCACTTCGACGCCCTCGTCCAGCGGCGCTTCGATGTTGGGCGTCTTCCCGGCGCGGATCGCCGCCACCGCGCGGTCGAGCATCTGCATGTAGAGGCCATACCCGATCGCCTCCATCTGCCCGCTCTGCTCCTCGCCGAGCAGCTCGCCGGCGCCACGGATCTCCATGTCGTGGCTGGCCAGGGTGAAGCCGGCCCCCAGCGCCTCGGCTCCGGCGATGGCGTCCAGGCGCTTGATGGCATCCTGAGTCATCGCCCTGGGCGGAGGCGTCAGCAGGTAGGCGTAAGCCTGGTGGTGGCTGCGCCCGACGCGGCCGCGCAGCTGATGCAGCTGGGCCAGGCCGAACTTGTCGGCGCGTTCGATCAGAATGGTGTTGGCGCTGGGTACGTCGATGCCGGTCTCGATGATGGTAGAGCAGACCAGCACGTTGAAGCGCTTGTGGTAGAAGTCCGACATGATGCGCTCGAGTGCCCGCTCCGGCAGCTGGCCATGGGCCACTCCGACCCGCGCATCGGGTACCAGCTCGCGCAGCGTCTCGGCGGCGGTCTCGATGGTCTTGACCTCGTTGTGGAGGAAGTAGACCTGGCCGCCACGAAGGATCTCGCGCAGGATCGCCTCCTTGATGATCGGCTCCTCGCGGCGCTGCACGAAGGTCTTGACCGACAGGCGTCGCGCCGGTGGCGTGGCGATGATTGAGAGGTCCCGGATGCCGCTCATCGCCATGTTGAGCGTGCGCGGGATCGGCGTGGCGGTCATGGTGAGGATGTCGACCTCGGCGCGCAGGCTCTTCAGCCGCTCCTTCTGTGCCACGCCAAAGCGGTGCTCCTCGTCGATGATCAGCAGACCCATCTTGGGGAGCTTCATCGACTTGGAAAGGAGCTTGTGGGTGCCGATGACGATATCCGCCCGGCCCTCCTCGATGCGGCCCATGGCGGCGGCCTGGCCCTTGCCGGCGGTGAAGCGCGACACCAGCTCGATGTGTACCGCGGTATCGGCGAAGCGGTCACGGAAGTTCTCGAAATGCTGGCGGGCGAGCAGGGTGGTGGGCACCAGGACCACCACCTGGCGCCCGGAGTGCACCGCCAGGAAGGCGGCGCGCATGGCCACTTCGGTCTTGCCGAAGCCCACGTCGCCACATACCACTCGGTCCATGGGCCGCGGCGCCGTCATGTCCTCGATCACGGCGTGAATGGCGGCGCGCTGGTCCGGGGTTTCCTCGAAGGGGAAGCCCGCGGCGAAGCGGGCGTACTCGGCGTCGGGGGGCGCGCAGGCGAAGCCCTCTCGTGCCTCCCGGCGGGCGTAGATGTCGAGGAGCTCGGCGGCGGTGTCGCGGATCTTCTCCGCGGCCCTGCGGCGGGCCTTGGCCCACTGGTCGGAGCCGAGACGATGCAAAGGGGCGAGTTCGTCGTCGGCACCGGCATAGCGAGAGATCAGGTGCAGGCTCTCCACCGGCACGTAGAGTCGGGCTCCCTCGGCATACTCCAGGGTCACGAACTCCGCGGCCTGGCCACCGGCCTCCAGGGTCTCCAGTCCCGTGTAGCGGCCCACGCCGTGGGTCTGGTGGACCACCGGAGAGCCGGGGCGCAGCTCCGAGAGGTGCCGAATGGCCAGTTCGTCGGCGTCGGTGGCCTTTTCCCGGCGGCGGGTCTGACGCACCACGTCGCCGTAGAGCTCCGACTCGCTGATCACCACCAGGTCGGGCTCGGTCAGCCACAGGCCGGCTTCGAGTTCGCCCTCGGTAATCGCCATGGCGCTATCGGCGGCGAGGAAGCCGGCGAAGTCCGCCACATGGGGAAGGCTGAGGCGCAGCGGCGCCAGGACCTCCTCCAGGGCCTCGCGTCGACCGCGGGACTCCGCCACGAACAGCACCCGGGCATCGACGTGCTCCTCGATAAAGCGGGTCAGCGCCGCCAGAGGCTCCTTGCCCCGGGCGTTGATGCCGACCGCGGGGGGGGGGCGGCTGGCAGGGGCGAGGGCGTGGCGATGCTCGGCATCCTCGGTGAGTGCCACCCGCGGATGGCGCTTGATGGCGGCGAACACCTCGGCGACCGGCACGAAGGCGCGGTGGGGCGGCAGCAGCGGTCGAGCGGGGTCGACGCCAAGGTTCTCGTAACGACTCTCGATGGCCGCCCAGTGGTGTTCGGCGGCCCCGTGCACGTCCGGCAGCATGGCGACTCGGGTGCCTTCGGCGAGGTGCTCGAACAGCGTTGCGGTCTCTTCGAAGAAGAGCGGCAGATACTGCTCCAGGCCCGGCGAGGGAATGCCCTTCAGGGCATCCACGTAGAGCGGGCACTGTCGCGGGTCGACGTCGAACAGCGTCTCGAAGCCGTCGCGGAAGCAGGCGATGGCGCTGCGCGACAGCGAATATTCATGGGCCGGCAGCAGATCGACGCGCTCGACCTTCTCCTGGCTGCGCTGGGTGTCCGGGTCGAAGCGACGCAGGGTATCGATCTCGTCATCGAACAGATCGATGCGCAGCGGGGCATCCGTGCCCATGGGGAAGAGGTCGATGATGGCGCCGCGCAGGGCATACTCGCCGGGTTCAAAGACGGTCTCCACTGCCCGATAACCGGCTCGGGAGAGCGCTTCCCGAAAGCGTTCGCGATCGAGCCGCTGGCCCACCTCAAGGGTGAGTACCCGTCCGGCGATATAGTCCACCGGCGGCAGGCGCTGCATCAGGGTGTTGATCGGCACCAGCACGATCCCATGCTCACCATCCTGCAGGCGACGCAGGGTGCGCAGACGCGCCGACACGATGTCCTGATGGGGGGAGAAGCTGTCGTAGGGCAGGGTTTCCCAGTCCGGGAAGGGCAGCACCGGCACCCGACTGTAGAAGGCCAGTTCACTCTCCAGGCGAAGCGCCTGGGCGGTGTCGGCGGTGATCACCAGCAGCGGGGCATCCTCGGCCAGGCGTGCCAGAGCCAGGGCGGCGGCGCTCCCCTGGGGGGCCTGCCAGTAAAGAGTATCGCGCACGCCTTCGGGGCGCGGCGGATCCAGCGGCGAGAAGTTGGGCATGGTCACGTCGGTCGGCTATCGACGGGCGGGGCCCGCCTGGGTCCTGGGTGGATTCCGAATCACGCATAGTAGCAGATCCCGGCAGCCGACAGATTGATCGTGGCGAGGAGCGTTCGTGTAATCCCGTTACAGCGGCTGCGACCATCCTTCGATTGACCCGGAGTGCGGGCTCAGGATAATGGCCCGAACCCTTAACCTCACCAGCGAGGCCGCACGTGAGTCAGCAACCCTCCGATACCGTCTTCCAGGAATGGCACGACAACCAGGCGCTTGCCGAGCAGATGATCCCGATGATCGGTAGGCTCTACCGTCATAACAACGTCGTCACCACCCTCTACGGGCGGTCGCTCTTCAACCGTAGCGTGATTCGTATCCTGAAGGATCACCGCTACGTGCTGAAGGTCGAAGGGACCGAGCTTTCCGTGCAGGACACCTTCCCGCTGGTCCAGGCCATGGGCGAGCTCAACCTGGCCCCGGCCCACGTGGATGTCGGCAAGCTGGGCGTGGCCTTCAAGAAGCAGGGTGGCGGCGACGCCGTGGCCTTCCTGCGCAAGGAGCTGGCAGAAATCGTCGACAAGCACGATGCCAGCGGCAGCAACGGCGAGCCCAAGGACGTGGTGCTTTACGGCTTCGGTCGTATCGGCCGCATCCTGGCGCGGGTGCTGGTGGAGAAGGCCGGCGGCGGCAACCTGCTGCGCCTGCGTGCCATCGTGGTGCGCGGTCGCGGTGACATCGCCAAGGATCTGGAGAAGCGTGCCAGCCTGCTGCGCCGCGACTCCGTCCACGGGCCCTTCAACGGCACCATCAGTATCGACGTGGAAGCCCGCACCCTCACCGCCAACGGCAACGTCATCCAGGTGATCTATGCCGATTCGCCTGCGGAGATCGATTACACCGGCTACGGCATCGATAACGCCGTGGTGGTGGACAACACCGGCATCTGGCGCGACGAGGCGGGCCTCGGCCAGCACCTGGCGTGCAAGGGGGTGGCCAAGGCGCTGCTCACCGCGCCGGGCAAGGGCGACATCAAGAACATCGTCTTCGGCATCAACCACGATGAGCTGAGCAGCGATGATCGCATCATCTCCGCGGCGTCCTGTACCACCAACGCCATCGTGCCGGTGCTCAAGGTGCTCAACGACGAGTTCGGCGTCGAGCATGGCCACGTGGAGACGGTGCACAGCTATACCAACGACCAGAACCTGATCGACAACTACCACAAGGGTGACCGCCGCGGCCGCAGCGCGCCGCTGAACATGGTGCTCACCGAGACCGGCGCCGCCAAGGCGGTCGCCAAGGCCCTGCCGGAATTTGCCGGCAAGCTCACCGGCAACGCCATCCGCGTACCGACCCCCAATGTCTCCATGGCTATCCTCAACCTGCGCCTGGAGAAGGAGACCGACGCCGAGGCCCTCAACGACTTTGCGCCGCATGTCCCTGGATTCCCCGTTCCAGAAGCAGATCGACTACGTCGACTCCCCCGAAGTGGTCTCCACCGACTTCGTCGGCAACCGCCACGCCGGTATCGTTGATGCCAAGGCGACTATCGCCAATGGCAAGAACGCGGTGCTCTACGTCTGGTACGACAACGAGTTTGGTTACAGCTGCCAAGTCGTGCGCATCCTTCAGCACATGTCCAACGTGCACTTCCTCAAGCTGCCGCGCGCCAGCGTCTGAGGCCTGGCGGAGGGCCTCCAGCGACGAGAAACCCCGCAGGCTGAGCCTGCGGGGATTACGCGTTAATCGCCGCTTCATCTCGGCCAGGCGACCCGTGGTCCGGGCCTGCGGCATTTTTTCCCTTGCCCCCCGCCATGAGTTGCGACCTTCGCTCATGTGGTCATTTACCGGCCTTGTCTTTATAATGTACGAGATTTTTCGGGGTGGTTCGAGCCAGGCTCGGGCCGGTTCCTCCACCTATCCGATCCATCAACTGGGCGAGACTATGATCGAAGTCAAGAAAGGCCTGGATCTCCCCATCACGGGGGCGCCCGAGCAGCGCATCGAGGATGCGCGGCCGGTGCGCCACGTGGCGGTCCTGGGAACCGACTATGTCGGCATGAAGCCGACCATGGAGGTCAAGGAGGGAGACAAGGTAAAGCTGGGCCAGCTGATCTTTACTGACAAGAAGATCGATGGCGTGCGTTTCACCGCGCCGGCCGCCGGCGAGGTGGTTGCCATCAACCGTGGCGAGAAGCGTCGCCTGCTCTCGGTGGTGATCAAGGTCGACGAGACCGAGGAAGCCGTCGAGTTCAAGGCCCACGGCCGCGACGCGCTAGAGGGACTGGAGCGTCAGGCGGTGGTCGACCAGCTGGTCGAGTCGGGCCTCTGGACCGCCCTGCGCACCCGCCCCTACTCGCGTACGCCGGCCATCGATGGCACTCCGACGGATATCTTCGTTACCGCCGTGGATACCCACCCCCTGTGCCCCGATCCCGCCATGATCATCAATGAACAGGCCGAGGCGTTCGAAGACGGTCTCAAGGTGCTGGCGCGCCTGACCGAAGGCAACGTCTACCTGTGTACCGGCGCCAACGCCGGGATTCCTGGCGGTGACGTGAAAGGTGTGCAGGTCGAGGAGTTCGGCGGCCCGCATCCGGCCGGCCTCGTCGGCACCCACATCCACTTCCTCTCGCCGGTGAGTCTGCACAAGCGCGTCTGGCACATCGGCTACCAGGATGTCATCGCCTTCGGCAAGCTGTTTACCGAGGGCAAGCTGGAGGTGGGCCGGGTGGTGGCCGTGGGCGGTCCGCGTGCCGAAAATCCGAGGTTGCTGCGCACCCGCATCGGTGCCAGCACCGAGGAACTGCTGAAGGGCGAAGTTGTCGACCCAGANGGCACCCGCGTGATCTCCGGTTCGGTCTTTTCCGGTTCAGCCTGTGAAGGCAGCCTGCGCTACCTGGGCCGCTTCCACCAGCAGTTCAGCCTCCTCGAGGAGGGCAACAAGCGCCTCTTCATGGGCTGGCTGTCCCCGGGCAAGGATCGTCACTCGGTGATGGGCATCTACATCTCCAGGTTGACCGGCCTCAAGGACTACGCGCCGACGACCTCCACCAATGGCTCCGAGCGCGCCATGGTCCCGGTAGGCGCCTACGAGACAGTGATGCCGCTGGATATTCTCCCCACCCAGCTGCTGCGTTCGCTGATCGTGGGTGACATCGAGACTGCCATGCAGCTCGGGTGTCTGGAACTGGATGAAGAGGACCTGGCCCTGTGTACCTACGCGTGCCCGGGCAAGTACGAATATGGCCCCATCCTGCGTGATAATCTCACCCTGATCGAGAAAGAGGCCTGATCATGCCAATCCGACAGACACTCGATAATCTCGAGCCCCACTTCCACAAGGGTGGCAAGTACGAGAAGTTCTATCCCCTCTATGAGGCGGTGGACACTATCTTCTACGCGCCGCCCAACGTGGCCAAGACCACCGCCCACGTGCGTGACGGGGTCGATCTCAAGCGCATCATGATCACCGTCTGGATGTGTACCTTCCCGGCGATGTTCTTCGGTATGTGGAATGCCGGCTGGCAGGCCAACACCGCCATCGACGCCGGCTATGCCTCCATGGCCGGCTGGCGAGAGGCGATCATGATGATCCTGGCGTCAGGGCATGATCCTGGCAGCCTGTGGGCCAACTTCGTGCTCGGCGCGACCTACTTCCTGCCGATCTACCTGGTGACCTTCGCCGTTGGTGGCTTCTGGGAAGTGCTGTTCGCGGTCAAGCGCGGCCATGAGGTCAACGAAGGCTTCTTCGTCACTTCCGTGCTCTACGCCCTGATCCTGCCGGCGACCATTCCGCTGTGGCAGGTGGCGCTCGGCATCACCTTCGGCATCGTGATCGGCAAGGAAATCTTCGGCGGCACCGGCAAGAACTTCCTCAACCCGGCGCTGACCGGTCGTGCCTTCCTCTACTTCGCCTATCCGGCGCAGATTTCCGGCGACGCGGTTTGGGTGGCGGCCGACGGCTACTCCGGCGCGACCGCGCTCTCCATCGCCTTCCAGGACGGCATGGCCTCGCTGGCCAGCACCTTCAGCTGGTGGGACGCCTTCCTCGGCTTCGTCCCGGGCTCCGTGGGTGAGACCTCGACCCTGGCGATCCTGATCGGTGCGGTGGTGCTGCTCTGGACCCGGATCGCCTCGTGGCGAATCATGCTCGGGGTATTCCTCGGCATGGTGGCCACCAGCGCGCTGTTCAACCTGATCGGCTCCGACAGCAACCCGATGTTTGCCATGCCCTGGTACTGGCATCTGGTTGTCGGTGGCTTCGCCTTCGGTATGGTGTTCATGGCCACCGATCCGGTGTCGGCCGCCATGACCAACCAGGGGCGTCTGCTGTTCGGCGTGCTGATCGGCCTCATGACCGTGCTGATTCGTGTCGTTAACCCCGCGTTCCCCGAGGGCATCATGCTGGCGATCCTGTTTGCCAACCTGTTCGCCCCGCTGATCGACCACATGTTCGTACAGGCCAACATCAAGCGCCGCATGCAGCGCACCGGTGTGCCGGCCGAGGAGACTGCCTGATGGCACAGAGTAACAACTCCATCAAGAAGATCCTGACGGTGGCGTTCGCACTTTGCATCGTGTGTTCGGTCATCGTCTCCACCGCCGCGGTGGCCCTGCGTCCCATGCAGCAGCTCAATCAGGAGCTGGACCGCAAGACCAACGTCCTGCGCGTCGCTAACCTCTACGAGCGCGGCATGGATGTGGAAGCGGCCTTCCGCGAGATCACGGCGCGGGTGGTCGATGCGCGTACCGGTGAGTACACCGATCAGTTCGACCCGGACACCTTCGATCACTTCGAGGCACGTCGTGATCCGGCCACCGGGCGGACGCTCTCCGGTGATCGCGATATCGCCGGCCTCTCTCGAGTCGAGAACTATGTCACCGTCTATCTGGTAGGTGACCCCGACGACCCCGATCAGATCATCCTGCCCATCCGTGGTCAGGGTCTGTGGGGCCTGATGCGCGGCTACCTCGCTGTCGAAGGTGACGGGAACACCATCGTCGGCATTACCTACTACGAGCACAGCGAGACTCCTGGCCTGGGTGCCGAGGTCAACAACCCGCGCTGGCAGGCACTGTGGGAAGGTAAGCAGATCTTCGACGAAGAGGGCGATCTGAATCCGGCCATCCGCGTGGTCAAGGGCAGCGGTAGTAATGAGCACGAGGTCGATGGCCTCTCCGGTGCTACGCTGACCGCCAATGGCGTTACCAACATGCTGCAGTTCTGGCTGAGCCCGGAAGGTTTCGGCGAGTATCTGGCCAGGTTCCGCAGCGGCGTCGATCAGGATGACGCCCGTGACGCCGACGTCGAACTCGAAGTGGAAGGAGCCTGATCATGGCGGATGCAACTACGAAAAGCGTTCTTACGTCGCCGGTCTTCAAGAACAACCCCATCGCGCTGCAGGTGCTCGGCATCTGCTCCGCCCTGGCGGTAACGACCAGCATGAGCGTGTCGCTGGTCATGACCCTGGCGGTTATCTTCGTCTGTGCCTTCTCGAACCTGTTCGTGTCGCTGATCCGGAATCATATTCCGTCGTCTATCCGCATCATCGTGCAGATGACCATCATCGCCTCGCTGGTGATCGTGGTGGATCAGATTCTCAAGGCCTATGCCTATGAGATGTCCAAGCAGCTCTCGGTGTTCGTGGGTCTGATCATCACCAACTGCATCATCATGGGGCGTGCGGAAGGCTTCGCGATGCAGAACAGCCCCAAGATGTCCTTCATCGACGGCATCGGCAACGGCATCGGCTACGGCTTGATTCTGATGATCGTCGGCTTCTTCCGCGAGCTGTTCGGCTCCGGCAGCGTCTTCGGCTTCACCGTGCTGCAGCCGGTCCAGGATGGTGGCTGGTACGTGCCCAATGGACTTTTGCTGCTGCCGCCGTCCGCGTTCTTCATCATCGGCCTGATCATCTGGGTGCTGCGCAGCATGAACCCGGAGCAGATCGAGGAGAACGAGTTCAAGATGAAGCACAACACCGAACCGAAGGAGGCGGTGTAACATGGAACACTATCTTAGCCTGTTCGTTGCCTCGGTCTTTGTAGAGAACCTGGCCCTGGCGTTTTTCCTCGGCATGTGTACCTTCCTGGCCGTGTCCAAGAAGGTCTCCGCGGCCTTCGGCCTGGGCATCGCGGTCATCGTGGTGTTGACCATCTCGGTGCCGGTGAACAACGTCATCTTCAACGTCCTGCTGGCCGAAGGTGCGCTCTCCTGGACCGGCATCAGCGGTGCCGAGAACATCGATCTCTCCTTCCTGGGCCTGCTCAGCTACATCGGCGTTATCGCCGCGCTGGTGCAGATCCTCGAGATGTTCCTCGACAAGTATGTGCCCGTGCTCTACAACGCGCTGGGCGTGTTCCTGCCGCTGATCACCGTGAACTGCGCCATCCTCGGTGGCGTGCTGTTCATGGTCGAGCGCAACTACAACTTCGGCGAGTCCGTGGTCTATGGTCTCGGTTCCGGGGTTGGCTGGGCGCTGGCCATCACCGCCCTGGCAGGCATCCGCGAGAAGCTGAAGTACAGTGACGTTCCCGGCTCCCTGCAGGGCCTGGGCATTACCTTCATCACCGTGGGTCTGATGTCGCTGGGCTTCATGTCCTTCTCCGGCATCCAGCTCTGAGGCAGATCGTGTTTACCCGGTGGACTGTCACCGGGTACCCGACAACCTGAAGCAATAGGAAACCGACATGGTTGAAACATCCGTCATCTTGCTCGGTGTGGTCATGTTCACCGTGATCGTCATCGGTCTGACCGTGGTGATCCTGGCTGCCCGCAGCAAGCTCGTCAGCACCGGGGACGTGACCATCGAGGTCAACGGCGACCCCGAACACACCATGACTACCCAGGCCGGCGGCAAGCTGCTCAATACCCTGGCGGCCAATGGCATCTTCCTCTCCTCCGCCTGCGGCGGCGGCGGCTCCTGCGCCCAGTGCAAGTGTCGCGTGGAAGAGGGCGGTGGGGCGATCCTGCCCACCGAGGAGTCCCACTTCACCATGCGCGAGAAGAAGGAGGGCTGGCGCCTGTCCTGTCAGGTGCCGGTGAAGCAGGACATGAAGGTCGAGGTGCCCGAGGAGGTCTTCGGCGTCAAGCAGTGGGAGTGCGAGGTCATCGCCAATCCCAACGTCGCCACCTTCATCAAGGAACTCAACCTCAAGCTGCCCGAAGGCGAGAACGTCGACTTTCGCGCCGGCGGCTATGTGCAGTTGGTGGCACCGCCCTACAACATCTCCTTCAAGGATTTCGACATCGAGGAGGAGTATCGGGGTGACTGGGAGAAGTTTGGTCTCTTCGACATCTCCCACAAGAACGACGAGGAAGTCATCCGCGCCTATTCCATGGCGAACTACCCCGAAGAAGTGGGCATGCTCAAGTTCAATATTCGCATCGCCACGCCGCCGCCCAACACCGACTATCCGCCGGGACTGATGTCCACCTACGTCTTCAGCCTGAAGGAGGGTGACAAGATCACCGTNATGGGTCCCTTTGGCGAGTTCTTCGCCAAGGATACCGATGCCGAGATGGTCTTCGTCGGCGGCGGTGCGGGCATGGCGCCGATGCGCAGCCACATCTTCGACCAGCTCAAGCGCCTCAAGTCCGAGCGCAAGATCTCGTTCTGGTACGGCGCGCGCTCCTGGCGCGAGACCTTCTACAACGACGAGTACGACCAGCTGGCCGAGGAGTTCCCGAACTTCGAATGGCACCTGGCGCTCTCCGACCCGCAGCCTGAGGACAACTGGGAAGGCCCCACCGGCTTTATTCATAATGTCCTTTACGAGAAATTCCTCAAGGACCATCCGGCGCCCGAGGACTGCGAGTACTACATGTGCGGACCGCCCATGATGAACGCCTCGGTGATCAAGCTGTTGATGGATATGGGTGTTGAACCCGAGAACATCATGCTGGACGACTTCGGCGGGTGATCTCCCNCGCGACGAGGCAACACTCGGGGCTGGCCATGCGGCCAGCCCTCTTTGTGTTCGCCCTGCTGCTGCCGCTGGCACTGCTGGTGGGCTGTCGTCAGCAGGAGGAATGGCACCAGCTAGAGGGCGTGGCCCTCGGTACCGGCTACCACATCACGCTGAATGGCGACCTGGCCGCGGGCGAACACGCCCTGATCGAGGCCGCCATTCAGGGTGAACTGGCCAGCCTCGATAGTCAGATCCAGGCCTTCGAGGTCCTGTCGGAGGCCACCTGGCTGCCTTTTTTCGCTGAACTGCCGGCGGGTGTCACCGGCGAGATTCTGCGNGAGCATCTACAGGCCCTGTCGGTGGATCGACTGTTNCGGGTGCTTGANGATTTCGGTATCGCCAATGCCATGGTCGAGCTCGGGGGAGTACAGCGTGCCAGAGGGACATANGGACGTCATCCCTGGCGCGTGCGCCTGCCGCGGAGTGGCCTTGGCGATGGATCGGAGCCGGTTCTTCGCCTGCAGGACGCTGCTCTCGTGACCCGCGCGGCGCCTCGACCCGCAGGGATCGAGGCAGCGACCGCGCCCCGTATCCTGGCGGTGAGCGCGGTGGCCTCAAGCGCCGAGGCGGCGGACCGTCTGGCCCGGAGTCTGCTTGATGCCGCTCCGGATGGTACTCTGGAACACTCGGTACGCCTTGTGGTCCTCACACTACACGGACTTGAATCACATATCGGATCTGCCCTCGAGCCGCTGCTCGAGCGCTAAGCGAGGAGAACGACATGACCATCTGGATTATTGCCTTGGCCTTCATGATGTTGATCATGGCCGCCATGGCGGTCGGGGTAATCTTCGGCCGCAANCCTATCGCCGGCTCCTGCGGTGGCCTCAACCAACTCGGCCTCAAGGAAGGCTGCGAGGTGTGTGGCGGCAAGGACGAGGTGTGCGAGGAGGAGAACCGCAAGCGCGGCAGCGTGCGTCGCCGCAGCGACGAGAGTCGCGGCGCCGACCTGGGCTATGACGCGACACGGCGATAACTGTTTAACGCTGACAGACAAGGAGATCCAACGGCCAATGGCAGTCCATAACTACGACGTGGTGGTGATCGGTACCGGGCCGGCGGGGGAGAGTGCCGCCATCAACGCCGCCAAGCACGGCAAGCGCGTGGCGGTCGTCGAGAAGCAGCCGCTGGTGGGTGGCAACTGCACCCACTGGGGGACGATTCCCTCCAAGGCCCTGCGTCATCAGGTCAAGCAGATCATGCAGTTCAATACCAACCGCATGTTTCGCGATATCGGCGAGCCGCGCTGGTTCTCCTTCCCCAAGGTGATGGAGCGCTCCCGAGCCACCATCGACCAGCAGGTGGCGATGCGCACCAACTTCTATGCCCGCAACCGTATCGACCTGTTCAGCGGCGTGGCCCGCTTCAAGGATGANCACAGCCTGCTGGTGCGTGACAGCGACGAGGGCATGGATGAGCTGGTCGCTCAGAAGATCGTCATTGCCACCGGTTCGCGCCCCTATCGCCCGGCTGACATCAACTTCCGCCACCCGCGCATCTACTGTTCGGACACCATTCTCAGCCTCAATCATACGCCGCGAACCCTGATCATCTTCGGGGCGGGGGTCATCGGCTGCGAATACGCCTCGATCTTCTCCGGTCTCGGCGTCAAGGTGGACCTGATCAACAACCGTGACAGCCTGCTCAGCTTTCTGGATGACGAGATCA
>SL_8KL_010_SEDDRAFT_10001303_pt1 | contig 21630 bp, 44 predicted proteins | sample SodLakKL_010_SED_4_FD_11160 | JGI IMG/M metagenome (IMG submission 11160) | reverse complement strand
CTAGCAAGAGAAGCAACAAAATATACAGTATATTTTATATAACATAGAGCTCACAGTGGGGAATAATAACTTCCCCTTCGCAATAGCTCGCCTCACAGTGGGGAATGATAACTTCTCCTTCTATAGCTCTCAACGCACAGTGGGGAATAATAACTTCTCCTCCTTGTATTGAATTGACAAAACACAGTGGGGAATGCGGCTATAGCATGTAATAAGACGAAATGGAGTAGTTACACTACTCCTTATACTCATACTCCCCTCCCTTAAAAAAACCAACCCTAAGCCTAACCTCGTTAGAGGTTAGGCGCCCATTAAAGTAATATTCACTAAGAACAAATTAGCTAAGTACAGGATGTCCTAAGGACTAAATGCACTTAGGACATATGTACTTAGGACATATGTACGCCAAAACAGTTGATAGCTTGGTGAAATGAACTTAGGACATTAGAACTTAGTGAATGTTGCTTTGATGGGCGCCTTGCCTCTAACGAGGCAAGGCTTCGATTGGTTTTTTAAGGGGAGGGGGAAAAGACTACTATGTTATATAAAATATACTGCATATTTTGTTGCTTCTCTTGTTAAACACTTATTTAAGTATCTTTATTTCCTTATATTGTCATTAGCTAATATGTCCTCGCTGTACTTATGTCCTGCGGGGTTACTGTTTTTACATAGATTTCGCTTGACAAAACCTAAAATTTATGTTATAATATATATAGAATAGAAGCATAAGGAGGAGAAGCTATAATGATAGAGGCAATTATCATTGGAGCAACAACACAAGTGTGAGTTGCTCGTTAAAACTTTTAGCTGCGGCTTTTGTTTTTAAACTATGAATAAGAGGAGGATTTTATTATGAAGTATGAACGCTCAAAAGGTGATGTTTTTTTGGAAATGGAGGGATCACCAGCAGAAATTATACAAATATTAGATAGCGAGAATGAGAAACAGGTTAATGAAGCTGATGAAAAAATAAAACATTTAACAAGAAAAATAAATCAAATTAAGCAACTTATACTTTTCCAAGATAGAGAAGAAATTGATCATGTTATTAAAACTTTGAAACAAGACAATGGAGGGGCAGGTTGGGCATTAGGAGAATCTTTAGAAAGATTTTTAAGATTTTTTGATATTGATTATGCCCACAACAACAAGGATAATTAAAGAATAAAGATTTAGTTGCGGCTTTTACCGTTTAAAAGGAGGATTATCATGTCAAAACATGCCACTCATCTCATAGCTTTTTTGTCTTCTTTTTCAAAGGGAACTAGAGATATGATTAAAAGGGCTCAAAGCCGCAGGTTAAAAATAAAAATTTATAAGATAGATTAATTTTTTTGCTCTTTTCTCTTGACAAAACTGTATTTTTGTGATATAATATATATAGAATAGGAAAAAAGAAAGGAGACACAATATGGTTGCAAGAGTGCATATGTTTGGCTGTGGAGACTGCCATACAATTTATCCTACTTTTAAAGCAGCTCGAAGATGTGAGCTATTTCATTCTAGCGAAAAAGATCTTAAAGATAGACTAGTTGCTAGATATGATCGTAATGAATTAATAGATATAGCTGTAAATACGTGTGAAAAAGAAAAAATAGTAGAATGGTTGTTGCGAAAAGAAGGATTTAAGTGAGGTGAGACTACAATGGATTATATATTGCTTCTTTTTATTGGTGTTATAATTATAGCCATTGTACTGCTTACAATGGAGTAGGAAGGGAGGGTAAGTAAATGTATAGTCTTTTTAAGACAATTTTAGAATCTCTTGAAAAATTCGGGTACGTTCATTATAATGATATAAAACTATCCAAAAGAGATGGAAAATATTTTATTAAAAAAGGAAACAAACAAGAGAAAGAAGTTGGATATAATGAAATGATAAGTAGATTTTTATATTACATGAAAGGAGAGAACAATGACTGATACACTGTTTATTGGTATAGCAATAATTTGTGGTATATTGTTTATTACAATTGGGATTTTTTCTGAATTATATGTCCCATGGAAAATTTATCATATGCTAAAAGAAGACTATGGAGAAGAAATAGTTTTAGAAGAATACTGGCAAGATGTGCAGTGTCTATACCCCGAAAAAAGAAGATTCTTAAAACGCAATGCTTGGTGGCATTTTTGGGTAAAATAAGGTTGGGAGGAAAGATAATATGCCTTATTGTTATGATTGTAAAAAGTCATTTAGAGTGCCAGAGGAAGATCATGCAGAAGAGCATGGTTGTCCTCGGTGTGGGATTTTAGAAGAAGAAGAGATTAATGAAGATGATGAATGATTAGAAAGGAGGGAAGTGGCATGGTAGAATATCTCAAAAAACAAGTAAAAAGAAAGGGATATCCAATGCTGAAAAATACTCCCTATTGTAAAATGCACTTAGAAGACAATCAAGGTAAATGTGAAGGATGTGAAGGCGAGGAAGGATGCCTTCTCTATAATGAATATACTAATTTTGTTATTCGCTTGATAGCAGCACTAGGCGATGTATAGACAAACTGGAAGGAGAAAAATATGTTTGCTTCGTCGAAACTAAAAAAATTGATAGCCAAAGCAAAAGAGGAGAGCTATTATTATTTTCTTGGGGCTGGGATAGGCAGAGAAGTTTTTGCTATTCCAGGATATGAGGAAAAATATGTTATGAAGGTGCCCCATGGTTTTTTTAGAGAAGAAGAAGCACCAACTACTTATAAAATAGGAGGAATAAATCAAACGTGTTTTGAGATGGATACCTATAAAAAAATTATTGAAAACGATCTAACCGGGTGGGGAGCAATATTAATAGCAGAGATATATGAAGCAATAGATGTTGATGATGTGCCGATCGTGATTATGGAGAGATTAGAGCCTTTTACAGCAATAACAGAGTTTTTACATCCACTTGATATTGCCAAAGTATGGGATCGTCTTAATGATACTATTATTATTGAATATTATTTCTGTCAATATGGAGAACAAATAGCAAGCGAAGTAGCCAATGCTCTTAATATAATATGTCGGATTATAGACCCAGAGGATATAACTACTCAAAATATAGGAGTAAGATGGAAAAAATGCGGCAACCATGAATTAACAATACTAGACTATGGACTACCCTCAAATTCGTCTTATTATAATCGTAGCTCTTATGGCTATTAAAAAAAAGAGCTTGACAAAAATGCAATTTTATGTTATAATGTACTTAGAAAATAAAGAAAGGAGTGAAGTAAAGTGTTTTCTTACTTTGTTTTTTATTCGATTTATACTCTAAGAGACCTTGCGGCAGATAGTGTTATATTGTTTTCTTATTTTTTGAAACAGCATTTAAATGAAAAAAGAAAGGATGATTACAATGGAATATAAACTTAGAATAGTTTATCGTTGTGGCTGCACCGTTTATTTTGATATGGAAAGAGCCTCAGATTCAAATGAGGATAAATGTAAAAAGCACAATGAATACTCAAAAACAGTGCAAGTTGTTGCTCCTGTTTATCTAACAGCCGTTGAAATCCAAACATTAAAAGGTTTATTAAAAACTTATCAATAGAGAGGAGGAGAAAAGATGCCTAAAATTGACATGGTCAGAGAAAAAACCTATGATATGGTAGCAGAAGGAATAAGAGCAGTAGCCGAAAAATGGGAATATGAAGTGCGGGGAAGATGTAAAGAAGGCATTGTCCTAGCAAATCCTTATACCGATGAAAATGTAGTTGTAAGAGTTATTAAGAAACAAAAATATATCGAAAACAGCGAAATAGAAAAGATAACTACCTATGAAGAGAAAGTAGAATGGGAGATATAGAAGGGAGAAATCGCTATGAAAATAAATAAAAATACTTCTGTAGCTACATTGAATTGCCCATCTTGCTTTTCTAATATGGAAGTTACTACAGAAGATGTTTTTGTTAAGCTATCTGTTTGTAAAAACTGTTATTCTGGAGTAAANATAGGTCTTTATACTAATTTATTTTCTATTGGGAGGGAGCAGTATGGATTCGGCAATGATAATGGAAAAGAAGGCAGAATATGACAGAAAATGGCACAAATATGATACTTATACTGGGGTCGTTTTTGCGGGAAAACACGTAGAATATCGATATAAAGACACAGAAAAAGCGAAAGCTCATATAGAAGAAGGAACTCCCTGGAAAATAGCTTTTTCCGCATCTAAAGACGATGAATGGATTGACTATACTCTTGTTTACTATGGAGGGAAATTTTTATGAGCTTTAACTGTGCAAATTGCAATTGTACTTACAAATTACCAAATAAGTTGGTTACACTTGTAAGAAGGGTTAACTATTTTTTCATAAAGGAGCACTCAAATGGAACAAGAGAGCTAAAAAAGACTGTTCAAGGAAGTGAGCCTGCTAAAGAGGAGCTCTTGTGCGATCGTTGTGTTAACAAAATTGTAACTCGAACTGAAGATAAGGTTAAGGAAGTTTATATTGTTTCGAAGGGGTGATTTAAGTGGAAGTTACTGTAACTCAAGCAATGTACTACATAGATAAAGGGGAAATTGTTGTAACAAAAATCTCAGATGGAGGAGACGTATTTATCAGAGAAGATGATAATGAATATGAGGTTATTCTTAGTCCTACATTTGGCTATTCTTCTGTTTATAGCACTGATGATAGAGAAAACGTAGAAAAATTACTTAGTTCTCTTGCAGAATATGGATCCCCTCTTTATGTAGAAGTAGGAGGCAAACTTGCAATAGAACGCAGACTTATTGATAAAATTGTAAACTTTTTTAGGAAGCTTTTTTCGCACGAATAGCTCAATGGAGAGAGCAACAGCCTTCTAAGCTGTAGGTTCTAGGTTCGAATCCTAGTTCGTGCACCAATATTTTAAAATTTGATAAAAGGAGGAGATAAAAATGCGGTTTTAGTGTATATTGCCGCTGTAAAAAGGAGGAATTTATATGAAAATTCCTGTAAGAGAGGAAAAAGGTGTGGCTATTATTACAGTTCTACTAATTATGCTGACGCTTGTTATAATAACACCAGTATTATTTCATGTAGCCGCAACAGAAGGGTTGTTGTCTGCTCGACACACAGATTTTAACAAAAGTTATTACGTAGCTCGTAGTGGAGCAGAAATAGGAGTAGACTATATTAACCGGAATTTTTGTTTGCAAGAAACGGATGACTTAAGAAGTGAAGAGAAATTACAAAAATTAGTTAATGATCTAGAGGGGATGGAAATTGAAGTAGGAGAAGAAAGGATAGAAAAAATTGAGGGCAATGTATATGAGAGAAATGTTATTATAGAAGTTACAGGAAATGTCAATGAAACAAGAAGTATAGTAGCAGTAAACTTAAGGGTGCCAAGAACTCTATTTGACTATGCAATTTTTGGCGTATCAGAAGAAAAACCAATAGACATAGGAAGAGTAGGAATAGATGCTGAAATAGGAAGCAATCATGAAGTTGAATGGAGTTCTTCAGTTGATCCTCCTGATGAATATGAAGAATACGCTGGGATAACAGAAGAGGACTTGTTTGTTATAGAAGAAGCATTATTTCCTTGTGGTGAACAGGATCCAGTAGATGTTCCTCCTATTATCACAGAAGAAGAGTATTATCAAGCAATAGATAAAAATGTTGTTATAGATACAAATGGAGAAGAATTGCATATAAGAACAGAAGCAATAGACATAGGAGGAGACGACATAATAGAAGCAATAGGAGAAGGTATTGTCCATATTTTTATTGAGGAAAGTTTTACAATAGGAGGAAATGCTCAGATAATATCAGGAGATACAGATGTAATAATATATTTAGACAATGGTGAAATTAACATTGAAGCAAGAGCACACGGTGGACCAACAATAGAAGCGTTTATTTACGGTCCAGGCGCTAGCTTTGACTGGCAAGGTGGTGCTAATCAAACCATTACTGGTGGAATTATTTGTTATGATTTCCTAGTTGCTGGTGGCTCAAGCACCGCAAAAATTGAGTTTGATCCACTGTTACAAAAAGGAAGCTTTGAAAATATCGATGAAATTTTAGAGGAAGCTTATAATTTTATTGTAACATGGGTAAAATAACACAGAAGAATCACATATGGAGTAATTATTCCTGAGCGAGAAAAGTGTGCGGCTATGATGGAACATAGGAATACATGATGGACTTAAAATCCATTGGAGCTTGTCTCCGTGCGGGTTCAAATCCCGCTAGCCGCACCATTATTTTAAAATGAAAGGAGAGAAATTATGTTTCTAATAGATATTTTTCTTTTCTTTGCTATTCCTTTTGGAATTGGATATCTTATTGGGTTACTTGTAAAACGGGGAAAAGAATAAAAACAAAATTTTTTCTTGACAAGCTTATAATTTTATGGTATAATATATATAGTAAGGAAAAAAGAAAAAATATTAGAAAGTGCAGAAAGGGGCTACTTCGTTGACAGAAAAAATTCCCCTTTCGGTTTTCTTCTAATATACAATATAAAAAATAGGGAGTGTAGAAAAGAGTTACTTCGTATAGGACAAGAAGGTGTAGGTTCGAATCCTACTGCTCCTTTGGGAGTATAGCTTAATGGCAGAGCTTTTATATGTCTCTTTTCGTTTTTCTCCTATTTTTTTCTGCTAATAAGGGTTTTTATTCTCTTGAAAAAACAAGGAGGAGTGTTAATTATGAAGTTAAATTNAGGAACTAAAGGAAAAAATNTAGTAATTAATAAGGAGGGGCATAAAGCTTATAGCCTTCCTTATAAACAAGAACTAGCTAGAAGAGTATTGAGTTCTCTAGCAGAGCCAAATAAATACTATGAAGATAAACCTATTGAAGAATCTGTGCGGGAAGGGGTTGCACAAGATTCATTGTTCATGGCAAATTTGGCAGCATATGCTAGAAAAGTTTTTGGTCTAAGAACTATATCTCATGTAATTGTTGCGGAGTTAGCTGCTCATCCAGAAGGAAAGCAATATATCAAAGAACTTTTACCTATAATAACATGGAGAGCAGACGAGACAACTGAAATATTGGCTTACTATCTTGATACATATGGAAAACCAATTCCTAATTCTCTAAAAAAGGGAGTTGCCGCAGCACTTAATAAATTTGATGAATATGGTTTAGCAAAATACAATAGAAAGTCAAAAGTAAAACTGTCTGATGCAATAAAACTGTGTCATCCTAAGCCACATGATAGAAAACAGTCTATATTATTTAAAAAAGTAATAGAAGGAACACTAGAAACTCCTAGGACCTGGGAAACTGTCTTATCTAAACACGGAAACAACAGAGAAGTATGGGAAGACTTAATAAGAACACGCTCTTTACCTGCATTAGCAACGCTAAGAAACTTAAGAAACATTTTAGAAGCTGATGTAGGAGAAGAATATGTTGCAGAAGTAGCAAAAACCATAGAAAGAACTGCGGCTATAGCTGGTATTTTTCCGCATCAGTATTTTATAGCTTATGATGTTATTAGTGGAATAAGACCTCTTTTTTCAAGTCAAGAGAGGAAAGCGGAAATATTAAAAACAGCGATTGCCAATGCTTTTGATACCGCAACATCCTTATATGAAAACAGTTTTAAAGGAAGAACCTTAATATTAGTTGATGACAGTGGAAGCATGGGAGTAGGAGTAAGTGGTAGATCCGATGTTACTTGCGCAAATATTGCTGCGGTTTTAGGTAGTGTAGCATATACCAACGCCGAAGATGGAATAATAGGGTTATTTTCTTCAGATTTTAGGATTGTTCCAAGTCAAACGATAAAAGGAGTATCTCCTTTTAAAATAACCCAGTTTCTTAATAGTAGGTTTCAAGGCAGAGGTACACAACCGCATTTAGCATTTAGGTATCTTTTAGAGAATAAAATCAATGTAGACAGAATACTTGTTTTTTCAGATATGCAGGTATTTGATACTTCTGATTTTATGTATAACAGTTATACATTGCAACAACATTTAGAGAGATATAAAAAACAAATTAATCCAAATGTTTGGCTACATTCAGTAGATTTATCAGGTTATGATGGAGGTTCTCAGTTTATGGAAGATAAAAGAGTTAATCTCTTGTCAGGCTTTAGTGACAGAATTATTCAACAAATAAGGTTAGCAGAAGAGGGAACAAGCAGATTAGTGCAAGAGATTGAGGAATATGAATGGAGTAAATAGTATATAAAAATTGTGGGGAAGTTTGGGATTCGAATAGGGTAGTAAGAACAGGTTGCAGTGGAGAGCATGACTACCTAAACATGCACAAACGAATTAAAAGCAACTAAACCTTTACTAGCGGCGTAAGCCGTCATCACACCTTTTTTGCCTGTGGAAAGTGTTGTGGTGTCATACTAACAGGCTCTTTCACCTACTTTGCTCTCTTGAGTTGGTGAAGAAACTAATAGAGAGTGCAACACAGTGATTCTTTGTTTTGTAGGTAGCTGTGTCAAGATTTAAACAAAACTAAACTGTAGAAGCCTGTTTTTACCTATGCCTATGACGGGGAGTTCAAATCTCCCCCTTCTCCACCATTTTTTCTACAGTTATAAGGAGGGACTGTTAGTGAATAAAGATCTTAAAATATGTTCAAACTGTAAACACGCAGTATTTTATGATCAGAGTCAGCTGAGATATTGCTCAATCAATAGAGAACAAGAGAGAGATTTTGAAAAAAATAGTTGTAAATTTAAAGCATTTGCTAATATATCTAACCATAAAAAAACAAAGCACAAGCGGGTATAGCTCAATGGAAGAGCGTCTGGCTTCCAACCAGGATGTTGCGAGTTCGAGTCTCGCTACTCGCTCCAATTATACTAGGGGGTAAGGCTGTGATACCTAAAATGATTCATGTTGTTTGGATAGGTCCAAAACCGTATCCATATGAAAAAGAGCTTGATACGTGGCTAAAGCACAATCCAGACTGGAACTTGAAGCTCTGGACAAACGATGATCTCCCATTTTTACTTAGCTGGATGAAGAATACATGGGCTTATGAGAAACTTCCCTATTGGTCGGGGAAAATCAATGTCATTCGATTCGAATTGCTTTATAAATATGGAGGAGTTTATTCGGATGCAGATAGTTATTGCTTAAAACCACTAGATGGCTTAATTAATGGAGTAAAATGTTTTGGTATGACAAATAATAGCGGCAGAGGGGTAAGTGCCGCAACATTAGGTGCTATCCCAGGGCATCCTGCTTTTGGAGAAATAGTTAAAAAACTTGAACCTCATATAAGAGCATTAGAAAAAAGCAAACAAAAATATTTTAGTGTACATAAAGTGAGTGGTAGTCATTATATTACTCCAATACTACGAAAATATAACGACTTTGTTCAATTCGATAAAGGAAAAAAGAAAGGCTCTAGAGAATTAATATGTACTCATGAAGAAGTAACTAAAAAAACTTATATAGTACAATATCATGCAGGTCATGCCACTAATTGGGATGGAGAAACAGAAAAAGGAAAAATACTTATAGACAAAGAAAAAACAGAAGAAGATCTTAATAATATTTCTAGAGGATTACAAGAAGTAGCATGGATATTGAATGAAAATAAAGTTAAATGGTTTTTATGTTGTGGTGCTTTATTGGGAGCTTATAGAGATGGCGATTTTATTCCGTGGGATCATGATGTTGACATTGATGCTGCAACAATGTCGCTATCTCAGTTTCATCGAATTGTTCAGTCATTAAAAGATAATGGTTTTGAAATAAAAACAAGACTTCGTAGAAATGAACCTTTTAAAATAACAGCTAAAAAATATCATATGCTATATGTTATCAGGATATGGGAGAAGAAAGGGGAATACTGGAGATTGCGGTCTCCTGCCTCAAAGCTACCAAAAAAACTGTTTGATAACACAGGAAGAATAGAGATTAGAGGAGTTTTATATCCCTGTCCAAAGGACACTGAGCAATATTTAGAGTGGGTATATGGCTCGCAGTGGAAAACACCAATAAAAGGAAATCATTATAGGGATTATACAACAAAAAACTATCTATTGAAAAGATAATTAAGCGTCCATAGCTCAATAAGGAAGAGCAGCGGTCTCCAAAGCCGTTGGTTGGGGGTTCAAGTCCTCCTGGGCGTGCCATATATTGAGCGATTTTTAAACTTAAAAGGAGAGTGTATAATGGAAGAATATCTTTTAGGGGTTATAACTCACGAAGTAATAGAAGAATATAAAAATTCTATGAAAAAAATTCCCAGAGTTCAATACCCCGCATGAAGGATATGCGGTTATTAAGGAAGAAGTTGATGAACTTTGGGAAGAGGTTAGAGAGAAAGAGCACAACTATGAAAAAATGGAAAAAGAGTGTATTCAGATTGCGGCTATGGCAGTTAAATTTATTATGATGACAATAGGTAAAGGGGAGGAAAAAATATAAATGAAACCAAAAGTTAAGTTAGTTGGAGAAGATGGCAACGCATTTAACATCCTTGGCAAAGTCAAACTTGCTTTACAAAAAGCAGGTCTTTATGAACAGGCAGAACAATACCAGAAAGAAGCAACATCAGGCGATTATGATCACCTGTTGTATGTAACTAATCAGTATGTTGATATTGAATAAGCGAATATATTAAAAAGGAGGTAAAAAAAATGAGAAGAAAAATTTTAAGTGCCATATTAATAGGGTTTTTAGTCTTTTCTACTGTTTGTGCTACTGGATGTATTGATCTTGAAGATGTAGATTATCCTATCATTGAAATTAGAATGGATAGATAAAGGAGATGTAAAATGGGAAGAATGAGTATGACCATAGACTATATAAAGACTCCACTATCTAAATATACTTTTTCCCAAAGACTCATTAGGGAATGGGTAGAAGAAAATTGCGAGGGAAGAGTTCTCAACCTCTTTGCGGGAGCCACACTCTTAAATGTTGATGAAACTAGAGTAGATTCAAACGAAGAAATGCCCGCAGACTATCACATGGATGCTCTTGCATTTTTAGAAGAAAAAGGTGAGATTGAATATTATAACACAGTTTTATTAGACCCTCCGTATTCATATAGAAAGAGTATGGAAAAATACGATGGACATGTAATGAGTCCGTTTAAAAAAGTAAAAGATCATATTAAAAAGGTTTTAGTTCCTGATGGGATAGTGATAACTTTTGGTTATCATAGTGTTTCTATGGGGAAAAATAGAGGATTTGAGATACAGAGAATTGCATTGTTTTCGCATGGTGGTGCGATTCATGATACAATAGCAACAAAAGAAAGAAGAATAAAATAACAGAAGAATCACATATGGTTAGTACTATTGTGAGCGAGAGAAAGGGGGAGAGAAAATGCAAGCTGAAAGAGGCAAAGATAATTTAATTTATGTTGCTCTTTCGTCAACAGATTTTGTTTTTCCTATTAAAAGAAGCTTGTCTCGTATTGGGATAGAACTAGAAAATCTTAGTTCCTTTACCATTAATGAGAAATGGTTCGATGTTGTTCGTGGTGGAGAAATCCCTCTTACTTCTCAAATAGTTATGTATTTACCAGCAGAAGAAGGCACTTGCTATTTATCTATCAATGATCTTGTACAAGACGAATTGGAAAAATTGCTTAGAATGGCAAGACAAGATTATTCTTTTATAGCCAAAGATTGGCTTTTAGTTTTTGATTTTTTTGTTTAATAAAGAGTGGCGGCAGTTTGCTGGAGAAAAACCCTTACTGTTTGACTTATAAGGTTTGTGGTGGAGACTAAGTGGCTATCGGCACGGGAGAAACTCCAGCCGACCTCAAGCTTCAGACTTGTCTTATAGGTCGCCACTCTTTATAACACTGAATAAATAAGAGGAGGATATATTATGGTTAATGAAGTTAGCATTAGTATTTGTCCTGCAAAGAAAATTGGAGACGAAGGAGAAGTAGAAATGGAAGTAAGTTTTATTATCCCCTTTTCTTCAATACTCGACTATAATGGTAATTTACACGACAATGCTATTGAAGTAGTTAAAGAATATTTTGGTAGAGATCCTATAAGTCAAATCAAAAAAGTTATTTTTAATCCACCTGCAACAGTAATACTATTTAAAAATGGAGAAAAAGTTGTAGTGAAAACCATGGAAGAAGATGAATTTGATTCAGAAATTGGGTTTGCAGTTGCTATGATGAAATATTTATTTGGTGGTCGTACTACATGGAAAAAGTTTGTTGAGAAGTGGCTACCAAAAGAAGAATAGCGGGGAGTGGAGCAGCCTGGTCAGCTCGTCAGCCTCATAAGCTGAAGGTCACGGGTTCAAATCCCGTCTCCCCAACCAGTTTAAACAGTGGAGCTGTCCCGGGAGCAGGGGCATGTCAGAGTACGGATGGTAGACTTGGTGGGAACCTACCCTCCACTGTTTATAATTTTTTTATTCTATAAAAGAAAGGAGAAAAAAAATGGGGGGAAGAAAGAGGTTTTATTTTTAGAGTTAAGTTTAAAACAAAAGTTGAAATTGACAGAAGTAGACAAGCTTCTACTCCTGAACCTTCTATTGGAACAATACAGCGCAAAATAGACAACGCTTTACGTAAAGAAGGTATTTATGTTGAAAAAATAGAAGTAGAAAGGATTTTGACATACTGGAAAAAGTGTAAAAATTGTAAATGTTTCTCTGTTCACCCTATAAGTGGCTGTAGTAAAAAAGGATGGAATGTTGCACCAAATGATTTTTGTGAAGATTTTGAAAGTATAGAATAAAAAAGGAGGAAAAAATATGAAATTAACTCCTGAAAGAAAACAATATATAGATAGTTTATCATATGAATCTCTTTTGAGACAGTGGAGATTTACATCAATTGGAGATCCATGGTTTCAAGGAGAAACAGGAGAATATTGGGGTCAAAGAATGAAAGAACTAAGAGAGCAAGGAGCAGATCACGTAGGCGCTTCAAAGAAAATTGGATGGGACAAACCATAAATTATGCAGGGATAGCTCAACTAGGCAGAGCAGGTGTCTTGTAAACACCAGGCTAAGGGTTCAATTCCCTTTCCCTGCTCCATTGCTATAAAAGCAAAAAGGAGGGTTATATATGCCTGTTAAAGATGTAGTTCTTGAAAAGCTGGAGGACATGACAAGAGAAAAAGCGATTATGTTTTGTATTGAAGCTATTTATTATTCACACACAGGACTAAAATATATTGTTGACAACATGGCGAAAGAAATTGGAGAAGAAGAAGACTTTAACAAAAGAAAAGAAAAAACAGAAATAAGAAAACGGTTGTATGATATTATATCAGCCATAGAAAATCACAGAAATCTATCTTGGATACTTAATCTGCCTGAAACAGAGGCAAAGGAGGAACCTAATGAATAATTTTGACGAGATCATGTACACTAATTTTAGAAGTGAACTGCAAAAGAGGATGGAAAAATTAATGGATCAGCTTGAAGAAGACGCAGAGAAAGAAAAACAAGAAGTTCTTAAAATTTACCCTATGTTTACAGATGAAGAAGCAGAAGACATCATTATAGATTACTTTGAGAATGAAGCATATGAATTAGCCGAGGAAGGAGACCATGATGACTTTGAAGCTTGAAGAATTAAAGATGTGTAAGGGATGTCAATTATTTAAACATCGATCACAGCCCGTTCCTGGGAAAGGCTCACACCTTTCTGAGGTGATGCTTATTGGAGAAGCCCCAGGAGCCGATGAAGACAAAAAAGGAATACCTTTCTGCGGCAAAGCAGGAGAAACATTGGATAAACTATTAAATCAAGCTGGCTTAGAGCCATATATTACAAATACTATTAAATGTCGCCCTCCAAGAAACAGAGATCCATATGTAGATGAGATTAAAGCCTGCTATCCATGGCTACAACAAGAAATAGCTACTTTGCAACCTAAAATTATTGTTTGCCTGGGTAGAGTGGCGGCTCGGTGTTTAATTCATAGTAACATTACAATACAAGCAATAAGAGGAAAATTTGTAAATATAGATGGATTGCCATTGATAATGCCAACTTATCATCCTGCGGCAATTATCTATGATAAAGGCAAGTCTTTACCTTTATTTGAAGACTTGAAGAAAGTTAGAGATAAAATACTAGAAACAAGAGATCCCGATTTTCCCTAAAATAAAAAACCCCTGTAATTGTTTTACAGGGGTTTTATTCATGTGTCTTACCTTATTTTAAAAAATTTGCAAAGCGGTTCCGCAATGACTACAGAAATTAGCATTGTTTTTGTGGCTCGTGCCGCAAGTTGGACATGTTGCTCTTTTCTTCGTAGTAACTGACTCTCTTATTGGAGTATCTTTATGTTGTCCTGTTAATTTTATAAATATTTTGTATTCTTCTGGCTCTAATCTTCAACCACATCCTTCGTTCCTTGGTAAACAACAGAAGCAGGTGGCGACCACTGTGTTTTACCCGTATACAAATCAACCCCAGTTAGCACCGAAACATCGCGACCAACTAGCTGATCTATCGGGTATATTCCATAATTAGTTATAACAGGCGTATCACCTGTCAAGCAAAAAATATCTTCTCCAAGGCCATGCTGTTCTTCTGATCCAACTATAGTCCTTATAGGGGCTACGGGTTCATACCACCGATCAATTTTCCCCCTAATATTACCACGTTCCATAAACCACGGCGACTTCATTAAAAAAGAATTAAAATCACGGAAAGCAGTACCATACCCCTTGTCAATATTGACATTAAAGAATGCTATGCCATCCAAGTCGTTGTGACTAAACATCTTCACGCGACCTGTTGCCATTGACGTTAAAGAACGAATAACACCTTCCCTAGACATTGTAAAAACCCCTTCCTAAATAGTTTTATTTTAATCCTTTAATTCCCCAAACAAAGACACTCTAACGGACTGGAATGCATCTACATAATGCGTTGCTTGTTCATACTGGGCTTGATCACCCCGCTTTTCCGCCCAACTCCTTTTCTTTCTCCAATATTCTATTACTTGATCAAGGTATTCTTTAACATCTTTTTTGTTGAACGGCACTACTTCCGCTTCCGCCACCTTGACCCACCCCCCTTCTTTTACTTTTCTTATCCAAACGTTCCGTTCTAACGTCATACTTATGCACCCTTACCACACTCCTTTTACGGCAGATGAGGTGCCTGCCTATATTTTTAACCTCATTTCTATGTATATTATACCATATTTTCAAGATTTTGTCAAGAAAAATTTTTAAAAAAATGGTGGGAGAGGAGGGGGTCGAACCCTCACGATTGTAAATCACTAGATCCTAAATCTAGCACGTCTGCCAGTTCCGCCACTCTCCCACACTTTTATTTCTGTCTTTTTTTGTTATCTTCTTTCCATACTTTAGCGATACAAGCCCGGCAATACTGTTTTCCGTCTCGCCAGTGTAAATTTTCCCAAAACTCACTATCACCGCAATTAGGGCATTGAACAATAAGTTTTGTTTTATCATCCATCTTAATCTACTCCTTCTATAAAATCACACATTTTTGTTAAAGCATGTGCTAACTCTCTCGCTTGTTCCACTGTTAATCTCACGCCTACGTGTATAGCTTCTCCATCTTCAAAGGTTTCTAAGCAAATAACAGTGCTGTCTTTATCATGTTCGTAGACTCTTTGTGCTTTTTCCATTCCCGATTCCTTTTCATTGTCTATATAATCGGGATACAATCGTAGAACCGTACCAGTCCAGTCATTAAGAATACACCCACTTACAACTGGATCATTGAGATATTCAAGCATTTTTCTTCCTCCTTTCTTTCTATAATATGGTGGAGTGGGACAGAATTGAACTGTCGACTCCCAGAGCTTCAATCTGGAGCTCTACCTAACTGAGCTACCACTCCAAAATTAAATAAGCAAAACTATAAGCCGAATTCTGTATTTGAGAGTCATCTATCTAGGGTAATAGTTGCCTATTACCTCTTGCGGCAATTACTGCCTTGCACCAAGTGGGGTTTGCCTAGCTAGATAGTCTCCTATCTACTGGTGAGCTCTTACCTCACCGTTGCACCCTTGCCTAAATAGGCGGTTTATTTCTGTGGCACTTTCCTTAGAGTTGCCTCCACTGGGAGTTACCCAGCACCCTTTTGTGGTGTTCGGACTTTCCTCAAGAGAACAAATCTCTTGCGACTCTCTGTTTTACTTGCTAACAATTTTCTTTTCTCGTTCCCATCTTCTAACTTCTTTCATATCAAAATGTCTTGCTCCACATTTACTACAAACTCCTATTTTAGCTGTGGGAATTATACACTCTATTCCGTAGACTTTGGTTAGAAAATTAATGAATTTCGTTGTTCTTACTAAGCCCTTGCCGCATTTACAACAAGCATATCCAAACATATTTTCCTCCTTTCTATAAATGGAGGGGATAAACGGAGTTGAACCGTTGATGAAGAGATTTGCAATCTCTCGCCTTACCAACTTGGCTATATCCCCAAAATATTTTCTCTTTTATTCTACAAGCTTTTTCAGTGACATCGGTTTCTACTTCCTTACTCAAGCTACCCTTTTGCTGTATCATCTTACAGCTCTATTACCCTTATATTAAAGACCACCGAAACATCTTTAATCATAGTCTTTAACCCACCTCAAATAAAAGAGAAAATTAATATGGTAGGGGTTACAGGATTTGAACCTGCGACTCTCTGCTTGTAAGGCAGACGCTCTCCCCCTGAGCTAAACCCCTATGTGGTGGAGACAGGCGGGATCGAACCGCCAACATCCTGCTTGCAAGGCAGGTACTCTCCCAAATTGAGTTATGTCCCCAAATGGTGGAGGAGGAAGGATTCGAACCTTCGAAGACAGAGCCAACGGATTTACAGTCCGCCACATTTGACCAGACTTTGCTACTCCTCCGTAAACTGGTGGACCCAGAAGGATTTGAACCTTCAGCTAATCGGTTATGAGCCGACTACTCTGCCGTTGAGTTATGGGTCCTAGTTGGTGGAAGAGGATGGATTTGAACCATCGACCTTTCCGTTATCAGCGGAATGCTCTACCCCTGAGCTACACTTCCTTTCCTGATAGTTTACTAAGAATACTGTCTATTTTGTTTTTTTCTTCTAATGCCTCTACTTTTGTATTTGCAGTTGACATTGTAGATTTTAATGGAGATTCGTCTCTTTCTCTTGACATAAGATCGAGCACCTCTATAAAATCTAATAATGTTTCTTTATAACATTCTAGCCATTCAGTTAAATATTCTGCTTCTTGTTTAGTTAGTTTAATTTCCATAGAAACCTCCTTGTTTAAAAATAAAAATGGCTGGGATAGCAGGGCTCGAACCTGCAACTTCCTGATTAACAGTCAGGCGTTCTACCATTGAACTATATCCCAATAAAATGGCGGGGCATAGGAGAATTGAACTCCTATCTGCGGTTCGACAGACCGCCATCATAGCCATTAGACCAATGCCCCACATTTTTCTTTTCTTTATTCTCTATATATATTATACCATAAAATTTTATTTTTGTCAATGACAATTTTGTGTATTAATACCTTCTTATAAAACGGCTTAAACAACATATGGACAGTTTATTCCTGAGCGAGAAAAACAAAAATTGCTTGACAAAATTATAGTTTTATGTTATAATATATATAGAATAAAAGTAGAAAAAAAATATGGGAGAGGATTGCGGAGGGGATAGTTTAATTGGTAAAACGCCAGGTTGTGGCCCTGGTTTAATGCGGGTTCAAGTCCCGTTCCTCTCCCCATTTTGTTGAAGGAGGAGCAAGATGTTAAAGCAACAGGAAGACTTGATTGTATCTGAGAAAAGCGGGTTAACTATTCGAGAGCAAGAAATATTAGAATTGGTAACAGAAGCATATAATGAATTTTTACAATTACCAGAACAGCACTCAAGTGATAAAGAAGATTTTGCGAAGGCTGTTCATATTTTACAAGCTATTATAGGTATGAGAATAATTAGAAGAAACTATCCTGATACATGGAAAAGCTTGACTATAACAGAAGAAAAGGAGAATAAATAATGGGAGCATTTGTATTTTGCTGTGTATTTTGCAAAAGCAAAGATAGCTTAGATTTTAAAATGGGGATGTTAGTATGTTTAAAATGTAAAAAAATCCTCGAAAAGATTCCTGATGAAGAATTAACAGATGAATTGGCGGAAAGACACTTATTTAATTTTGCGGAGGAGGAATAACAATGCAATCTGAGTGTTTATTATGTGGAAGGGAAAGAGCAAGAGAAAGGCGACATTTGTGTAATTACTGTAATGAAGTGCAAAATCCGCTAGATTTTAAACTAAAAATGGAAAAAATATTTAGAATAAATGATGTTGAATCAGCACATATTGCTGCAGATGAATTAATGTGTGAGCTGTTAAAGGATTTAGGATATAGAAAAGGCATTGAGGTATTTGAAGATGAAAACAGATGGTGCTCATAAGGGGGACTAAGTAATGTTAGAAACTATTATACAAGACATAAAGCAATATGTAAGAGGATTAAATATAATTCTTTTTGGTAAAGCATTTGGTGCGGCTTTGCCTGTTTTAGAACATTTTAATGCGCAAATAAATCGATGTAGTAAAATAATTAATAATCTTGCTGACAAGTTAGAAGGGGTTGAGGATATGGCAGAAGAAAACCAAGCAAGGTCAATGATAAACATAGGAGAGGAGTGGCAATTCTAATGCAAATTATATTTATTATTATTATAGCAGTGTTATTGCTGCAGATTATTAGAGAAGTAGGAGATACATTAATAGAAGACATTGAAGACAAGAAAAAAAGATAACTAAGGAAGCGTGTCCGAACGGAAAGGGGGCAGTCTTGAAAACTGCTTAACTCGGTGTTCCCGGGGTCAGGGTTCGAATCCCTGCGCTTCCTCCAATATGGAGAGGTGCTCGAGTGGCTGAAGAGGCTCGCCTGCTAAGCGAGTGGAGCTTAAACCCCTCCCGAGAGTTCAAATCTCTCCCTCTCCGCCATACTACTCTAAAAGGAGGGTAGCACATTGCAACGTTTAAAAATTTATGGAAAAGCAAAAGATGAAAACTTATTGAAATCTTTGGGGATTATTATTAAAGAAGTTGTTATAAGGAGAGATCATATTGAATATAGATGCGAAGTCCCCAAAGAAGCTATGAGAAAATTGAGTAATTATTGGGGCAAATTATCATGGGAAATTGATAAATAGGAGGTTAATATGCAGCAACGAAACATATATTGCATTGTAGGAAGATCGGGGTCTGGAAAAACAAGTGTATGCTATGAATTGTGGCAAGAAGAATATAATGTTATACAATCATATACAACACGCCCCCCAAGAAGAGTAAAGGAATGGGGACATACTTTTATTAATTTTATATCCGTAACAGATGAGCGGAAATATTTTAACAGTGCAAATGTAATTGCTTATGCAGAATTATATGGATATAAGTATTGGGCAGAAAAGCATCAATACTATTCATACCCAAATACTTTGTATGTCATTGATCCTGCGACGGCACATTCACTTCAAAAGAAAGAGGAAGAATTAGAAGCTAAAGTTTATATAATATTGCTTGCGATGTCGCCTGAAAAAGCTAAAGGTTTTATGTTAAAGCAAAGAAAAAAAGAAGATGTAGAGCAAAGAATGAAACAAGATAATGCTTTATTTAGAACTGTTAAATGCGATTATGCTATTGATACTAATGAGCTGTCTGTGATAGAAGCGGCACAAGAAATAAAAGTTATTATAGAAAGGGAAAGATGTGAATGAATAATTATATTATAATAGCTACAATTTTAGTTGTAGCAGTCTTAGCCATTTTTCAAATGGAGCAAGAGAGGAAGAAAAATGAGCTGATAGAGGAAAAATTGCAACAACATGAAGAGCAAATCAATGAATATGAAATAAAAACAGAGAAATACAAAGAAAAAATAGAAAAACACAAAGAAAAAGTAGAGAAATACGAAGAAAAAGCAGAAGCAACAAAAGAATATAGCCAGTATAGTTTTATAGCTACAAAATATGCGCCTTTATGTTCAGAAGCAGTTGCCGGGATGTGTTACAGTGGAGACCCAACCACAACTGCTTCTGGTAGAACGATTAACATTGGATATTCTGTAGCTGTAGACCCTAATGTTATTCCTCTTGGAACCGTTTTTGAAGTAAAAATACATGGGGAATGGAGAAAAGTCAGAGCAGATGATACAGGAGGAGCTATTAATGGTCATGTAATAGATATTTCATGCCATAGCGTGGCTCAAGCCCGCAGATGGGGGAAAAGAGAAGTAAAAGTTAGATTTTGATAAAATTTTTGGAGGTAATTCAATGAAGATTAAAGACAGAATAGACAGCGAAAATAAAAAGAAAATGTACGAATTGCGAGATTACCTTAAAAAACAGGAAAAAAAGCAAGAAAAGGAGGAAAGCGAAACAAATGAAGTATCCAATAAATAAGGAGTTTAATGTTAAATTAGTGGGTGTTACTTTTGAAAATCGACAAGAAAAATTAAAGAGACTATCAGATCTAGATTCATTGTATCTAATAAGAGAGCCGGATAATAAATACGATGCAAATGCTATATTAGTAACACTAGAAGATGGTACGGATGTTGGTTATATTCCAAGAGAAATTGCTAAAGATTTAGCAACAGTAATGGATTCTGGACATTTTAAAATAATTGTTGCTAATTTTATTAAAAAAGAAGGAGAAAAAACAGGAGTTGATCTAATTTTAAAAATTGTGCCACAAAATTATAATTTAACCCATTATTAAGGAGGAGAAAATGGATATAAGAAAAATGGGAAGTGAAACTAGGTTTTCAAAAATAAAATATGGACAAAAATTTCGATTTGGCAATGAGCTGTATGTTAAATTTGATTATAATTATGCTCTTAATTCCAAACAAGAAAAAGTTGAATTTACAGATCAAGTTCTAATAATTCCATACTATGAATCATAATGCGCGGGTATAGTTTAAAGGAGAAAATACTAGGCTACGAACCTAGAGCTGAAGGTTCGAATCCTTCTACCCGTGCCATTGTTTTTTCTCGCACATTCAAAAACATAAAAACATATTTTGCGCCATTTTTGTTTTAGAGCTGCTATAAAGCCGTTTTATCCTGCGGCAATACAGGCTTAAGGAGGTTTTATAGCTAAAAATAACGCTTTTTTATATGTGTAAATTTTAAGGGATAGGACAGGGTTTAAAAAATTGGGAAAGGAGTGTTGAGTGATGATAACGGTTGAACAGGTATTGTCCTGGGAGCCTTGCGAGGGCTATGAAGAGGACACCCTACAAGAGATTGCAACTAAGATAGAAATAGACACAGTTAGCACGACAGCAGGGCTAATCAGGAGGCTACAGGGGGTTATTCCCGATGAGGATATTTTGTGGCTGGTGTTACGGGAAGAACTTATCCCCACAAAAACCCTGCATGAATTGAGCTGCTGGTTTGCGGCGGCAGCCCTGCATCGAGAGCGGGAGTATGGCAGGGAGCCTGCTCCCGAGAGCTGGGCTGCCGTTGAGACAAAGTGGCGGTGGACGCAGGGACACTCCACAGACAGCGAGAGAGAAACAGCAGCATGGGCAGCATGGGCAGCAAGGGAAGCAGCATGGGCACCAGCAAGGGCAGCAGCAATGGCAGCAGCAAGGGGAGCAGGGGCAGCAGCAAGGGGAGCAGCAATGGCAGCAGCAAGGGGAGCAGCAAGGGCAGCAGCAAGGGCAGAGCAGTTAAAAATGGTGCTATCTTTGATAGAAGGGAGGGGTGAGTGATGCCACGACTAACTGACGCAGAACGCCAA